>ENA-ORTY01002730-ORTY01002730.1-human-gut-metagenome-genome-assembly--contig:-NODE-2730-length-16314-cov-3.046559_pt1 | contig 16314 bp, 31 predicted proteins | sample MGYA00241917_ERZ509198 | MGnify/ENA primary metagenome ERZ509198 (study PRJEB26280, sample SAMEA2338857) | human gut metagenome | biome: human gut; feature: human-associated habitat; material: faeces...
ATCGGCATCCCCGCGACAAATTCGAGCACGAGAGGTCCTTCTAGAGGCTTTTTCGGGGCGCGCGCAGAAAGGAGATCGTCAAGCACGGCTTCCGCGCTCTTCTGCCCGGCAGACTTGTAAGCCACGCTGTGCCCACAACGGACGGTGTGCCGGACTCGGGCCTGTGCCGTGGGCGTGCAGGACAAGGTGAAGCGTAAGACCGTCATGACGCCGCCTCCCTGTTGTCCGAGGTTCTCGGCTGTTTTAAAATGCGCCACACCTGCCGTTCGGAAAGCCCGTGCAGCGTGGCGAGCCTGGCGACAAGCGCTCTTTCACTCAGCCCCTTGCGAGCCAACTCGTCCCGCTCGGCGTTGATGTCCATGTCCCGTGCGCGGATCTTCGCCCGGCGCAAAGTGGGGATATAGATTCTCGTACCGCCATAGGTGTGCAGAAAGTCGGAAAGGGCATCCTGCCCCAAGAAGGTGCACAATTCCCGAGCTAGCCGCGTCTTCCGGCTTTTGGCGGGAATAATAAGAGTTATACCCGCGAAGCGTTCAATCATGTGCCGGACAAAGGGCTTTCCGAAACGGTCGGACATGTCTTGCAGTGTTTCCGGCAACGATTCTTCCCTGTACGTGCTCATCACACACTCCTTTTCGTCAAACACCCCTGCACACGCTCCGGGGCCGAAGATTTCACAGTACCGTGGGCACATCACAAATCGTTTTCCTGTACCGCAGGACGTCCGGCCCATGCCTCACCCTCGGTAAACTCAGAAAAAGCTTTTTCGAAACGCAAGAACGATGCACCTGTTCCCGTACTGCGGGATTTCCCGACTATGCATTTCACGTCAGGTCTGGCATTAGCCCTGTCCAGATCGCGGGTGTGCAGCAAAATGATGATGTCGGCGTCCTGCTCAATCGCTCCAGATTCTCGGAGATCGGAAACACGGGGTTCCCGCTTGCCTTCTTCGCTTGAGCGGTTAAGCTGAGAAAGCAGGAGTACAGGAACTTGCAGATCAAGGGCCATTTGCTTAAAGGCGCGTGACATCTCCGCAACTTCTCGTTCTCTGCTGGTGCTTTTCTCGTCAGGATGCAAAAGCTGGAGATAGTCCACTACGATGAGCCCTAAATCCTTGATGCCCCGCGCCAGCCTGCGGACTTCGCGGGGGCACATGGGCACAGTTGACTTTTCCACGATGGACAAGGGAAGGGCTTCAAGCTGCCCTATGGCGGCGTCAATGGCTCCACGGATCTGCGGCGTGACGCCCATCCCTTCACGGAAAAACCGTCCGTCGATACGTCCTACGCGGGAGATGAGACGATGCCCAAGGCTTTCGTCGCTCATCTCGCATGAGACAAAGAGCACACCCATTCCGCGCCATGCGGCACTCAACGCCACATTTGCGGCTAAAGCCGTCTTTCCAAGTCCGGGACGAGCGGCAAGGACGATCAATTCCCCCGGCATGAATCCCCCACGCAAAACGCTGTTCAAGCTTTTCCACGGAGTCTGAATTTTGCGCAGCGATTGCGGATTATCGAGCTTTGCCCGAATGCGGCCCATGAGGTTCGACATAGTTACGGCTTCCTGAATCCCTCCCGAAGCTTCAACAAGCTTTCGGGCACGGTCAGCGATGTATTCGGAGTCCACGCCGTAAACCGATGCTTCCGCAGCAATTTCGAGCAATCCGGCATGGAGTTCCGCCCGGCGATGTTCATCGGCAAGCTTTCGGGCCAAACTCTCGGCATGGCCTTTCAGCCCCCACGCGGACGTAGAAAGTTCAGCCATGCGCGCCATATCCGGGGCGGGCCAAAGTTCAGGATCTTTCGCCCAACGCGATTGCATCTGCGTTGCCAACGCTGTGAGATTGGGACGTTGACCGGACTGACGGAGCAAATCGAGAGCCACGGCAAGCGGCGCAGCTTCCGGCGTCACAAAACAACCTGCGGGGCAGATATCGAGTACATCCCCAAGCAAATGGGCATCCCGGTTCATGCCCGAGAGAGTCGCGGCAATGACGCTGGACTCAAGCTGTGCACGGGCTTCCGAGGCCATGACGGGCTTTGGCGCGGGAGCATTCTGCCTGCGGGCCATGATGCCGCGTTCAAGCGTCTGAACTGCCATTTCAAGCCACCTCCCGATTGTCGTACTTGCCTTCAATCACGCCCATAAACCCGCTTGGGGACATGAGCTTGTCGAAATCCACCCGGTACACTGTCCCATCTCGAAAAGCCTTTTTGCCAGTGAGAAAATCAGACCGGGAAGCCCTTGCAAACAGCCGCCGAAAGTAATCCAGCCTTTCGGCGGCGGAGGTGTCCCTGTTCAGCATTCGCAGCCTCTCTCCGGCCTCTGTCCATCTGGCCTTCATTGCCCCCTTGCGCTTTGCGTTCACGATTGCAACTCGGGGATGCTCCGGGAAAGCCTCGTGATACAGGCCGACAATGGCGTCATAGGGGCAGGCTGGCGAGGCATGGGCCTGCCGCTTTTCGCCGGGCTGGGAGGCGTCGGCGGCTTCGGCGTCGACAACTACCCCGTCAGGGGTAGTATCTTCTTCTAGGCTTGGTTTGGTTTGGTTTGGGGCATTGCTTAACGATGCGTCCAGTATGCTATTAGCATAGTGTAAGCATAGCCCACTTGAATCATTAGCATTGCTATTTTCATTTTTTGGCATACCGGAGGCATTCTTATTGCCCCAACGAGCATCGGCAGCCCTGCGCGCACGATCCTTTCGTTCTTCTTCCTTGCTGGCATATTCTTGATGCTCACACCAATCATGCAGCGCATAAACTCCATCCGTCTCGTCTATAAACCGCAGATCCACGAGCGTCTGGCAAAATTCTCCGGGTTCCCCATCCCACTTCGCGGCAATTTCCACATCCTCGCAGTCTATTCCGCTCAACACGCCGTTTGAACGATTTTGAGCCGTCCAAATCCAAAGCCGTTGCAGGCAGATAACAGCACCAACACCAAGACGTCTCTGGAGCTTGACCGTCTTCGGGTGATCGAAAAACTCCACGGAAAGGCGGATGTCATTGTTCATGCCTTCTCCACCTTTTCGAGGCTCGCTATCTTATCGCGCTCGACTTGAATCTTTGCATTGATAGCATCGACAATACGCGCCTTGATTCGGAATAGGCGTTCGACCTTCTTGAGCGATTCAATAATTATCGGATTGACTTTACTCTGCGATTCCATCATAATTACTCCGTCAGTTTAGTTGTTTTGATTTGGCCCGGTGTTCCCGCATCGGGCCTTTTCTTTTGCCTATGCCTTGAAACCTTCAAGTTCTACTTCAACAATGTCCGGCCTCTTCTCGCAGTACAGGCGGCAAAAGTTCACGTCTTTGATGAACCCATTTCGAGCCGTCCACGTTGGGACTCCGTATTCTTGCGACCAATCTGCGAAGCACAGGACGCGCCGCCCATCACGGTGAAGCCGACCGTGGGGGCAGGGGCCCGGCCCTACCAGTCCCATTCTATTCCCCCGGATCTTCTTCCGTGGAATTCGTATGACGGAAGCCCATCAGCGTCGGAACTTTTACGCAGCTTCTCCCAGCACGCCGGGCATCGGTAATCTGCGATCCACCGCCCGCAGGTCTTTCCCGCAACTCCAGCGCACAGGTGCTTGCCCTCGCGAGGGTCTGCCTTGTCCGCGCTTTTTTTTGCGAGATACGCTTCCCGGCTCAAGCCGCTTTGCGCTGCGCTGGCACAGATGCGGGAGCAAAAACGCGGGTTCTTGCGGTTGAGGGGATTGAACTCCTTTCCGCAGCATTCGCACTTGGCCTCTTTTTTCTGGGTGGCGACAATCTGGCACTCCTTCGAGCAGTACCTTGCCGAATGCTCGCGGCTGGGAGTCACATCAAACATCCGACCGCACTGTTGGCAAATCAGGATCGGCATTCTCCCTTCCTCCCTTCATGCTGCACAGCCGTCTCCGTTTCCATCAGGTCGATGATCAGGGCCCCCAACAGCTTTGCCCGCACCTTCTGCGGCGCATTCCTACGTATGGCCCTTTGCAGGTCTGCAAGACGCTCCACATCATCGAGCTGTTCGCCTTCCACGCCCTTGTCAGGTTCCGCACACATCGGAAGAAGCGAAAATCCGAGATCCGCCGCAAGAAGCTGGAGGGCGGACACGTCGCCCGTCTGATGCATGATGAACGCGGCCTGTTCCAGCCCGAGCTTGACGGACGTACGATCGGCGTAGGGATTGAGGACATTGCCGAGACTCGACGGAGCCATATCCATTTCCGCCGCCATTGCCCGGACGCCGCCGGGATACTTCTTCACCGCCGTCTGTACGGCTTCGATAACGTGTTCAAGTGTGGGGATTGTCATCATTTCACCGTTCATCCTGTTTGTGTGCCGCCCTATTCTGGAGGGCATGGAACTTGTTCACCTGCTCATCACCCTGCGCGGCCCCGTCTGGCGCGTCCGCATCCTGTCCGGCGGCACCATCCGCTGGAAGTGCTACCGCGCCGAGGAGTACTCGACGCCGGAAGCCGTAGCCAGACGGTGCGTGAAGGGGTTAGCGCGCAGGGGAAAAGATGAAGGCCACGACGACAACGACGCCGATGGCGATCAAAAAATCAGTCAGCATGGCTTACCTCTTCGGGTTCGCTGGGAGTATTGGGAGCGGCTATCCGAGACATAGCATCCCGCAGCGCATCAGCTTTTGCAGAAACCATATCTTTCCTTTCACGAGATAACACGCGAGTTACGGTTACCGGGGTAACACCTGCTTCAAGAGCCAAACGACGAGCAGAAATTTTGTGCTCCATCAAAAAAAATCGGAGTTCTGAAACGATTCGTGCTTCCATGCGACAGATCGTACCATATGGTATCGGTAAAGTAAATACCGATACCATATGTGGCATAGACTTTTTGCAACCAATTGGTATCATTATTTCATGAAAACCTTTCTTGACTCAGTTATAGCCACGCTTAGAAAAGCTGCTGACGATGCGGGGAGTATCCGCAAGCTTGCAGAAAGATGCGGTGTAAACGCTGTTACACTTTCGCGGTGGCTTTCAGGAGATCGTAACCCTACAGTCGTCGAAGTATCAAAAATATTTGATACTTTAGGTGTCTCATTCTATTGTGATGCTCAGCAGGAACAATCGAAAAATGTTTGTTTCGTAGACGCACGTATAGCTCCGGCCGGAGAAGATCTTCCCCCTCCCCCCGATGAAGATTATCTTGCTGTCCCTCTGGTTGAAGAGGTCGGGGCTGGCCCTGGCATCATTCCGCAAAATGAACTCATCTCGTGGTTCCTCGTCTGGCGCCACCAGAGGGCCATCCAGCATAAGCGCGATCTTATCGCCGTCATGCTGGGTAAACACTCGACTTCAATGGTCCCGACGCTCAAGCCGCAGGATATTGTGCTGGTGGATAGACAGGATAAGGACGTGATGAACTTCAAAGGAAGAATCATGCTTGTCCTCGATCCGTTCGATGGTAGCGGAAAAATAAAACGTGTGGCGGCAGAAAACCAACCCAAAAAGCGCGACTACCGTATCACATACTATTCAGATAATGCCGCCGAGAATCCCCCCGAGGTCTACAGCCTGATGGAAGACTTCGAGGGCGACTGGACCAAGGCCATCGTCGGACGCGTCCTATGGGCGTGGAGTGACGTAAGCTGTAAATAGCCCTCTCTATACCTTCTTCTAGCCTCTCACCGCGAGGGGCTTTTTTTGTGCCTTATGGGGCGTGACCGCCGATGCCGTTTGGTGTCGGCGGTATTGTTATATTTATCGTGATACCATTTGTAAACTTTTTGCTTTACTTTGTGTTTCCATTTGGTATTATGACTTCACAACGAACGGGAAAGGCGAGTGGCGCGGCAACGGCCCGCTGAAAGCTGGAACCGGACGGAGGAAGCCCCAACAAGTACGAGCACGGCAAGCGCAAGCCTTTGGGAGCGGGAAGCACGCGACGGCAGGAAATGGGGTGATGTGAAGACAATCAGAGCGAAGAAGCCCCCCATTGAGGCGTTGTACCCGGAACTCCCGGCAAGGCGTCCAAACAAGGGCTGAGCACACACGGTTACGACACAAAGATCGGGCCGTGAAACGTGATGAAATACGAATTTCTACATCCGGGCGGTCAGTTGACTTTCTGACGATTCACCGCCCCGCATGAAAGGGAGCGCGAGAAATCGTACTCCCGAACCGTGCGATAATACATTCAGGCCGTGCGCTCCCATGCAGGGCTAAGCCCGGCTGGGCGCAGCGCAGTTTGGCAATCCAAAACAATGCAAGGAGTTTTTATGTTTAACATCCATGTGACCATCGAGGGAACGACTCCCCTCCTCATGAACCGTTTCAGCGAAGAGAACGAGGTCAAGGTTTCCTCCGGGGTGTCCAAGGTTGCCGTAGGCACCAAGGGGACGCCGAGAGAACAGGCTGAAAAGAAGGCTTACAAGGATTCCGATGGAATGCTGTATATCCCCGGCCCAAACATCTTCGCTTGCATCATCCAAGCCGGGAAATACCACAAGAACGGGAAATCCAAAGTCACGACGCTCAAAAGCAGCCTGATCCCTGCGGGTATGGCCCTGAGCGAAATCGTCTGTCCGCTCGGCACAAAGGATTTTGAGGTGGACAGCCGCAGCGTGGTCATCCCCGCTACAGGGGGCCGCATCATGGCGCACCGCCCGCGCCTCGACGAATGGAGCCTGAGCTTCACCCTTGAAGTTGACGAGGACATGTTCTCAGCAGAGTTCGTCCGCCTTGTGGTTGACGACGCGGGCCGCAAGATCGGTCTGGGAGATTTCCGCCCCGACAGAAAGGGGCCATTCGGCAAGTTCGTCGTCACCGGATGGAAGGTCATCAAGGAAAAGTCGGGACGGGCTGCGTAGAGAAAATCTTCCTCAAGGAAAGGCTGGGCTGGGCACGGCGGGGCGGGGCGAGGCTGGGCTATGCATAGCAAGGCAAGGTTACCAAAGGAGCCGGGACACTCCCGGCTCCGAACGGTATCCTTGAAATACCATGTGTCTCACACCGGGTATAGCAGTGCGGTGTGCGGCGCGGTACAGCACAGTGTTGTGTGGCTCAGTAACGCCATGCGCAGTTTGGTAGGGCTGTGCATAGCGAGGCATGGGAGCGCGCCCCGACGGGGCCAATCCCCGTCGGGTGCTTGCCTTGAATCATCGAAGCCCGGAACTACGCCGGGCTTTTTCATTGGTTCTGGGACTCCGGAACGAACTTTAACCAAGAGGATACAGCCATGCGTAACCCCTACGAATATGAACCGGAAGATGAGCCCCGCGTATGCGCCACCTGCGCCCGCTACTTCGAGAGCGACCAGCTGTGCAATATCTCTTCGGACATGGTGAAGGCCATCAATGAACGGTTCGGCATCATGCTTGCCGATGCCGAGGTTGCCATCGACCCGAAGAAGATCACCGACTGCGAGGGATGGGTAAGCGCAGAACTTCACGATAGGTACGCGCTGTATCGGGACAAGTTGGAAAAGAGGAGGAACGCGGCATGAACGGCACCATTTTCTGCCCGCACTGCAAGCTCAAGTACGACAAGGCCGTGAGGCTCAGAAGACACCGCGACTTCTGGATCTGCTCGTCCTGCGCGGAACACTACACCGCCGAAACGCTGGCCACGGCGTGCGAGAACGCCGCACGGTCGTTTCTGGCAAAGGCCAACTACCTCAAAATCATGGCACGGAGGGCTGCGGCATGATTTCCAACGTCTACATGAAGCACGCCAAGGTATCACTGGAACGGCCTAAAAAGGTTGACCGGGCTAGAGTTGCTGCGGTCATCATCTTTATGTCTGTCATGCTCGGTATCTGCATTCTTCCACAGATCTTGTACGGGATGGAGGCCATGCGATGAATAAGGCTGACGCAGCATACTTCTCCAACAAAGCTCTTTCCAAAAGTGCCATCGACCTGTTGCTCGAATGTCCTGCTCTTTACAAAGCGTGGTTGGAGGGCGTGGACGACGAGCAGGAATCCAAGGCCCTTTCCTTCGGCAGTATGTTCCATCTTCTCTGCCTTCAACCTGAGCTGTTCGCCAACGAGTTCGCCGTCACCGACATCAATCTCTCCACGAAGGCAGGACGGGAGTGGAAAAAAGGCATCCCGGACACTGTGACCATCGTCAAGCAGGAGGACTACGAAAAGGCCCTGCTCATGTCCGAGGCAGTCCGGGAGCACCCACAGGCCAAGTGCCTTTTTAGGCACTACACTGCGGAACAGCCCATTTACTGGATGCGCGACGGCATCGAATGCAAGGCCAAGCCGGACATCGTTTCTACCGTTTTCGGGCAACGCTTCTGTGCCGACCTCAAAACCACGGAGAGCGCGAACCCCGAGGCCATCCAGCGCACCATCGCGAAATACGGCTACCATCGGCAGGCCGCTTGGTATCTCGATGGGATGAAAGCCATAGGCCAACCCTGCGAGGCGTTCATCTTCATCTTTGTCGAAAAAACATTCCCGCACCTCGTCACCATGTGCCAGCTCGACGAGGATGCCCTGCAAAAGGGGCTATCCGAGTGTCTGTCCGCTGTCGAAAGCCTCAAGCGTTGCCTGAACTCGGGAACCTTTCCCTGCTACACCAGAGACATTTTAACCATCAGTCTGCCCAAGTGGGCGGCATAAGGCCAATACCATGTCACAGCTTGATCTCACCCGCCCCATGCCCCCGGCTCAGGAACAAAAAAAGAGTTTCGCCGAGCTGGTGCGCTCCAAGATTTCCACCGTTCTCGTAGGCAAGAAGGCCGATGATTTCGTAACCAGCCTGATCAGCCTTATGAATCAGGATGTTGCGCTCAGAGACTGTGAACCAATGAGTCTGATCGCCTCCGCATTGCAAGCCCAGAGTCTGAACCTTTCGCTCAACCGCCAACTTGGGCAGGCATGGGTAGTCTCCTACCGAGACAACAAAAACAACAGAAACATGGCGACGTTCCAACTTGGCTACAAGGGCTATGTCCAGCTTGCCATCCGTTCCGGAAACTACCGCAAACTGAACGTCATTGCCGTCAAGGAGGGAGAACTTAAGTTCTTTGACCCGCTGAATGAAGAGCTGGAAATCGACCTTATTCAGGATGACGCCATCCGGGAAGAGACGCCAACCACCGGCTATTACGCCATGTTCGAGTACCTGAACGGATTTCGGAAGTGCCTGTACTGGAGCAAGGAAAAGATGCAGGCGCACGCCCTGCGCTACTCGAAGGCCTACAAGAATGACCTGAACAAGGGATGGAACAACTCGTTCTGGAGCAAGGACTTCGACGATATGGCCTTCAAGACCATGATCCGCCAGCTCATCAGCAAGTGGGGCGTCATGTCCGTTGAAATGCAGCAGGCCATGAATGCTGACATGAAGAGCATCAAGGACATCGGCTCGTTTGGGGACGTGGTTGATACCGACATTGTGGACTCCGATAGCTCTGACTCGGAAGTACCCGCGCAGCCGGAAGCGCAGCCAGCCCCCGCCGTCAATCTGATCACCTGTCCGAAAACTGAAAAACAGGTGAACGATTTTAAGTGCTTCGAATGTGACCAGCACGCCCAATGCCCGGCGTGGGCAGAATAACCACCCCGGCCCGGCTCACCACCGGGCCTTTCTTTTACCTATAAGGAGAATACCTATGATCAAACTCACTGTTGAAAGTCTGTATGGTGGCGGAGCCGTGGAGCGTTTTCACGGAGAACTCGAAAAGGCCATTGCCAACATCGTTGACCCGAACACCCCTGCCAAGAAGCCTCGCAAGGTCAAGCTTGAAATGATCATCAAGCCCAACGAACACCGGAACATGGCCGAAGTCCTCGTGACGACTTCCTGTTCCCTGCAATCCCCTCAACCGCTGGAAACCAGCATCTACATCGGCGCCGACCCGCGCACCGGAGAAATCGGCGCGTCGGAAATGGTATCCGGGGAAAACCCGGAACAGCACACCTTCCCCGGAACAATGGAAACCGGGGGGAAAATTCTTAAGCTGAACAAAGGAGTAGCCAATGCTTAAAGCCCTCTATGAAGCCATCCGCCGTGATGCCAAGCCTGAACAAATCGTTCTTGACGAACTGACCTACACCACCGGGAAAGTTTACCCCGTTCTTGAGGAACAACCTTCCTGCCTCAACGTGACCACGCTCACGGCGCTGGTCGATTACCTCAAGGCCAATGTGGACGGACTCAACCTCGGCACGCTCCTGTGCCATGTCGAAAGCCCCGAATCCGTCGCCATTCTGTCGAACCTCTCCAGCAACGGATTCAACCAGCGCAAGGCGTTCGTCCGGGCGAAACTGGAACAGCTTCAACTCAACCTGAACTGCTTTATGGGCGGCGAGGCGTTCAACATCTTGTTGCAATCCTGCTTTGTCGAACCGGAAGACCCGATGAAGGCTACTGATCGTGGACTGGTCATCAAGTATGCCTCGAACGTGACCACCACCGTTGAAGCCAACACCGAAGACGATGGGGTGACACAGGCCGTTACCGTCAAAAAGGGCATTGCCGGAAAGGGGGTCGATGTTCTTCCCAACCCCGTCAGATTGCGCCCCTATCGTACCTTTACCGAAGTCGAACAGCCTGAAAGCTCTTTCGTGTTCCGTTGCAAAGACAATGACGGCGTGAAGTTTGCCCTTGTTGAGGCTGACGGCGGCGCATGGAAGGGCGAGGCCATGAAGAACATCAAGACGTTCATGGAAGAGCACGTCCCCGGCTTGAACGTCATCGCGTAGCCTCCACGCCTGAGTATGAAAAAGGCCCCGAGTCCTTTATGGTTCGGGGCCTTGAGCAGAAGAACGTGGCATAGTGCCTCACTCTCCCCTAAACGTAGCAATTTAGGATAGAGCTTTCATTAGCTCTTGTCAAAATTGCAGAAGCACCCCGCCCCGCCCTCCCCCGGCGGGGCTTTTCATACCCCAAACCGTGGGCCGCGCATACGAATCACGCGGGATGATATGCCAAGAATCACAAAAAATAGCGTAAACTGGCAGAAACATGCGCCGACAAAGAATTGTGCGAATTGCAAGCATATCGAGCGCATCGAGAAAAAGAACTACTACGGTACATCGTACCTTGCAGGTTCCCGCTGTGCGCTCAATGGTTGGAAGACTGGCACTCTGGCAATCTGCGATAAATGGACGGAAAAGGCGGAATGACGAAATGGGAAAGGCGGCTCACGTGGGTGTGGGTCGCCTTTTTTCTTTGGACAATCTGGATGGTGTGCATGGGCACGGCATGAACAACGCGCGGGGTGAATATGCTGACGGAACAGGAAAAAAAGTGGCTGGAGGAGCGGAAGAAACGCACCCAACATTGTGATACTTGTCCGAATCGGGTTGGCTATTATGAACTGTGCTCTTCTTGTCGTTCCAGAAGTTTGTACGGGCTGTCTCTTTGTCCAGACTACCGCGACGCCGCCGAGTTCGAGGCGAGGGTATCACGGTGTATCGCTGAGAATGCATCAGAACTAGATATGATATCTAATAACTTGCAGTTCCTTGATGGTTTCAAAGCCAAAAGCCTAGCGTGGTACATCCTGCGGGAAGCGCGCATTGCCGTTGAAGAGGAGATGGACGAATGCCTGAGCCCCAGATTGTAATAGTGGTCAACTCCCTCACAGAACCCCACAAGCTCGAACGGGAACTTGTGCGGGATAGACAGAATGCATGTGGCTACAGGCCGCGTCAAAAGGATGAGTGCAGGTTTTGCAAGCACGTGGGGCGCTACTCCAGCTACACATACCAAACAACCTATTTTTGCAACTTGCATAACTTTTGTGTAGCTGCACGCGGGATATGTAACGACTTTGAAACAAATATACCGGGGGAACGAACCAATGACAGCGCAGGAGTGGCTTGACGAACTGGAGCGGCTTAGGAAGGCGGCGATCATGCCGCCCTATTATCTCAGGAAGAAACTCTTTTTTGGAGAGGATGAAGAAGAATACTACATCACCGATAAAGAAGAGCGCATCATCTGCCGGATGAAATACATGTCCACAGAACCGGATAACGCCGCCTACATCGTCGCCGCGTGCAACGCTGTGCCAAGGCTGATCGAGATGCTCGTCTTCCTCGCGTCTCTCGCTTCCGAGGACGACGAATCCGTAGACGCCATAGAGCGGCGCATTCAATGGGCTTACAACGAAACGAGGCCGAAAGAATGATCACCACCGAAGAACTCGCCCGCATCCGGGCCGCCGCCGTTGGCGACATGCTCGGAGATCCCGGGGCGCTCGACGAGATGGGGTCAGCGGCTACCATTTTCAGGCTTTGCCGGGAACTGGAGCTAGCAACGAAACGCGCCGTCGCCATGTCAGAAGTAGCAGCCGCAGCATGGGAAGGGGAAATCCCGTCGCCGTTGCCCGGTCATACTCACATAACCGAAGAAGACTTTTCCGAAAGATATAACTGCCCTTGGTGTGGCGGTTCTGGTCACATCGACGATTGCGATGAAGCAGACAAACAGGTCAAGGCTCAACTGGAAGCAGCGGAGCGGAAGGCGTATTTGCTGGAACAGTCCAATCTTTGGATAGCCGCTGTAGCTTTTAACGGAACGGCTAGCGATTACGGAAGTCTGTATGGTCTTGTAGAGGCCGCACGCGAGGCCATGGAGGAAGGGAGATGAACACCACAGTACAAAAAGCCATTCACGATGGGATGAAAGCGACTGGGATCACACAAACTGAACTAGCCGTTGTCTTACGCAGCAGAGCGCGTGCTTCCGAGATTATTAATGGGAAAAGGGATCTAAGGAGGACTGAACTGCTTGTACTTTCATATCTGCTCCATATCCCGCTTGAAACGCTGATGCCTCCTCTTAGTGAAGAGGATAAGCTGCATATCGACTCGCTTATTGCTTGGGAGAGAAAACTTCAAGAGACAAGATATATAAAAAAAAGAGCTTCTAAACGGAGTAAGAAATCATGTCCAAAGAACTGACGTTGCTACCGTGCCCGGCGTGCAAAAATACCGATGTGGTCATGAGAGTAGATACAAGAGCCTATGGGTTCTGTACCGCGTGCGGGATGTGTGGCCCTTGCGCTCCAAAGGTTAACGCGGAATATGCGATCAGGCAATGGAACGAATTGCCCCGCCAGCCCATTCCAAGGCCTTTCGAGGAATGGCATGAAGACTATGGAGACGTCCTGTGGTGGAGATTCCCACTGGAAGGACCGCCCTATATCGGTTCACCCCTCGACGAAGATTGGGTCGATGACGGATACTTCACGCACTGGATGCCCCTTCCCACACCTCTAGAGCCGAAATAGGAGTTCTCTATGGATGAATCACTGCCATGTCCGGTGTGTGGCGGAAGAGCATGGGCGCACTATGAGCCCACCACAATTCGCATATACTGCCCGCGTTGTGATATACTTGGGCCTAAAAAAGATACTATCGAGGAGGCGCGTGCCGCATGGAACGCCCTGCCCCGCGCGCTGGAGTGGACGGACGAGCCGCCGAAGGTGCCGGGGCGGTATTGGTTCAAGGATGAATATGGCATACGCATCGCATGGATCAAGCATGACTCTCGTAAAATGAACGAATTATATGCCGTGATTGGAGGTGTTGGTAACTGGATGTCCACTCTGCATGGACAATGGGCTGGCCCCATCCCCGAACCCCGCGAACCGAAGGAATAGTCATGGCAGTAGCGGAAGTCGTGCTCATCGTGACCGTGATCGTCTCCCCTCTCGCCATTGATGGGCAATCCGCAACGCACTCTGAACTCACCAAAGAGTATCCGCAAAACACTCTCGATGAGTGCCTTGCACAAGCGCATCGTGTTTCACGGTCACATGGGGCCAATCACACAGTACTAGCCGTATGCGTCCCCGCCGACAAGCACGAACCGAAATAGCCCCGAAAGGGGCTTTCCTTTTTTCAGGAGAACCTCATGCCCGAGAAGATTTCCCGTTTCGCTATCCTCGTCCGCGACATGCGGGCGGCCCAGAAACGCTACTTCGAAACGCGGGACAAGGCCGACCTGTCCCGTGCCAAGGAACTCGAAAAGAAGGTGGACGACGAAATCACCGTCATCTTTGGCGGTGTTCGGACGCAAGGAACCTTGTTGTAGGAGAACCAATCATGCGAAGACCCACCACCCCCATAATCCCGTACCCGCACGAGGCCATCCAGCACACCCGCTGTGTTCTGGCCCTGTCCATGATCACCGTGGCGATTTCTTTCCTCAAGCCGGAAATGCTGGCTCAGCTTGGCGACCTTGGAAAGCAGGTCGAGAAGGTCAACCGCTGGATCGACCGATGCGCGGACGACACGCAGAAGCGCAGACTCTCCGCAGGCGCGAAACGGGATCTGGATGCCCGGTTCCATATCCTTGCCGGGCATGTCGGGGACATTCAGGCGGCTTCCGGCGACGCTTCCCGCTGGACACAATGGGCCGCCGGAATGTGGGCCGGGCTCACCTTTCTCGAAGACGCCCGGAACACCTGCCCCGTATACTTCCGGGGCCTTCATTGGCACAACCTGCTCAAAACGCTGACCACGCTGTGCAATGCGCTCGAAAAGGTCGACCCGCGAATCGCCGAGATTGGGACGCGGATGTACGAGCGGGCCGCGTAGGATGAAAGGAGACAACTATGGAAACGACAATCTCGGAAATCCGCTCAATCGTACAGCGGCGTCGGGAGTTAGAGATTGAAGACCAACGTCTCTACCAACGGTTTCTCGAACTGCTCGAACTCAACCAAGGGACTAGAAAATCTTCCCGCGATAGGCTATCCCCAGAATCAGGGAAGGCGCTTTTTGCTGGCTTGAAGAGAGGTTTTCATGAGCGTAGCAAAGCGCGGTGACGGCAGATTTGTCGTCAAGTTCAAAGATGAAGAAGGGCGCTGGAAACAGCGCTCTTTCCGTACTGATGAAGAGGCTCGGCAGGTCGATGCGGATTGCCAATATGATAAGGTGGAAAACACGCGCCTGACGCTGTTGGAGGCGGTGCTGGTGTACTTAAAGAACACTGAGTACGCCGAAAAAACCATAGCAACGTACGAGTTTTTGGTCTGTGGTCATGACAGGCAAAACGGCTATCACCGGGAAGGTCCAGCGGAGTTTATTGCCGACCGTTTTGTTGACACATTGACACGTCGTGACCTCGAAAATGTGCGCGAGAGGTGCAGGAATGATGGTCTAACTATGACAAGCATCAACTCCTACGTTTCAAAACTCAAGGCCGCAATCAATTGGTGCGTCGAACAGGATTTGCTCCATGAGAATCCTTGGGGGAAATATCGGCAACTCCCAGGCGCAAAAAACAAGCCACGGACGGGAACGCTGGAAGACTTTCACAAACTCTTTCCTGTGCTCCCGCCGTGGCTTCAATGGGCAGCCCAAACCGCCATTGCCCTATGTCTGCGTCCCGGCATATCCGAACTTTTCCGTCTCGAATGGTCGGCATTCGACTGGAAGGCTAGAACCGTGTGCGTTTACATGCCGAAAGTTTGTACTACAAAACTTGTATTCCCGCCAGAGGCATATCTTGCCGAAGCGTGGCTACGGTTCAAGTCAGACATGGCAGCTGGAAAAACCCTCGTTTGCCGTGGGAGAAAAGGCACGGCAGTGACCTCCTCCATGTACCACAAGTCATGGGATAGAGCATGTAAAAAAATCGGCGTACTTATGCCTATGTACGCGTTACGGCATATTGCTGCTTCCGAAATGCTGGCAAATGGGGTGGACATCGCAGCAGTGGCCGCGCAACTTGGGCACAAGAACAGCACCACAACAGGGGCATTCTACACTCATGCGCTGGCATCATCCCAACGGCGTGCAGCTACATGCCTCCCTGATTGCACCAACTTGGTGCGGAATGGTGCAGAAAAACAATTATATAATTAATAAAAATAATGTATTGAGCATAAAAGCTATCTTCCTTCGGTGAACGTCTCCTCGCTCCAGATTTCGAGTCCCGCCTCACGGGCCATACGGGCGAAAACGCCTTCGCCCGGCACGCGGGTTCCGGTAAAGGAGCCGTCATAGATTTCCCCGGATCCACAGGAAGGAGAGCGGGCCTTGAGGATCGCCGCTGTGCAGCCGTTTTCCAACGCCAGCTGCAAAGCTTCCTCCGCCCCGCAGGTAAAGGCACCGGTCACGTCTGTTCCGTCTTTGGCGACGACACGCCCGCCCCTGATTTCCGAGGGGACGCGCGGCGTCGGAAGCCCCCCGAGGACTTCCGGGCACACCGGCAGGGCCTGCCCCGTGCGGACCAGCGCTTGTACCGCCGGACAAGGAGAGCAGCCTCCGTCATACCGGCAGGATTCACCCGCCAGACACGCGCTGACCACATACTGTTTGGACATGTTCGGCTCCATCCTAACGCCCTATTACTCTAACAGAATTCA
>ENA-ORTY01002734-ORTY01002734.1-human-gut-metagenome-genome-assembly--contig:-NODE-2734-length-16309-cov-12.599176_pt1 | contig 16309 bp, 12 predicted proteins | sample MGYA00241917_ERZ509198 | MGnify/ENA primary metagenome ERZ509198 (study PRJEB26280, sample SAMEA2338857) | human gut metagenome | biome: human gut; feature: human-associated habitat; material: faeces...
CGCGAGCTGGGTTCAGAACGTCGTGAGACAGTTCGGTCCCTATCCATCGTGGGCGAAGGACACATGAGAGGAGCTGCTCCTAGTACGAGAGGACCGGAGTGGACGCATCACTGGTGCAACTGTTGTCGTGCCAACGGCACAGCAGGGAAGCGAAATGCGGACGGGATAAACGCTGAAGGCATCTAAGCGTGAAGCCCACCTCAAGAATAAGTGTCCCATTCGAAAGAAGTAAGACCCCTGGAAGACTACCAGGTGATAGGTCATCGGTGAAAGAGTGGTAACATTTGGAGCTTGATGATACTAATCGGTCGAGGACTTGATCTAAAAGAATTGAGTTGAGACCAAAGGGAAAATTGGAAACTGGTTATACGAGATGTAAGCAATCTGGATGTGCGGTTTTCAGGGTACGCGCAATAGAAGATGAAGCGCGAGATGTGCGGAAAGTCTCCAAGATGGAAGCTCCGGTTATGAAGTGACGGAGCGGAAACCAAGAAGACGAAGGACTGCACAAACCCTTCACAGTTTTCCGGTGACAATGGCGAAAGGGATCCACCTGTTCCCATACCGAACACAGAAGTTAAGCCTTTCAGCGCCGATGGTACTTGGTTGGAGACGACCTGGGAGAGTAGGACGTTGCCGGATTCCATGAAAAGAAAGACCTGCCCGTGAGGGTGGGTCTTTTCTTTTCATATAACCGGAAAGTTTTGTTTTCCGGATTATCCCGACCAATGTGCGACATTGTACTTGGTTAGGATTTTTTCTGCCGCCCGCTGTGCGGGATTCAGGCAGAAAAAATCACCTGGGAGAGTAGGACGTTGCCGGATTCCATGAAAAAAGGACTCACCCCTTACGGGGTGGGTTCTTTTTTCATTCCATCTGCAACGTTTCTACTCTCTGGTCGTCTTCAATCAATGTGCGACATTGTACTTGGTTAGGATATCGTCCCCCGCGCCCTGTGGGCGAAACAGGGGGACGATATCACCTGGGAGAGAGCGTACTCTCTGGTCGTCTCCGATGAACGTGCAACATTGTACTTGGAGCCGAAATCGAGCGCGCCCTGCGGGCGGTTTAGCGAGATGAAGGCTGGAATTGCAAAGGAGCGCACAGCGCGACTATTGCGATTCCCGGACTGGGAGAGTAGGACGTTGCCGGATTGCGCCAACCCGAAATCCAGCGCACATTCGGCGGGCGCGTATTGCGCATCCCTACGGTCTACGAAAAAAGCCGCCCGTTTTAAACAGAGGACGGCTTTTTGCATATTCGAGTGATTTTGAAACGTGACACGGAACGCGCGCGACATCAGCGGGAATCAGTCGTCCTTCCTGCGTCGGAAGCAGAGCAGCGCGATCAAGGCGGCGGAGGCAACCGCCAGCAGCATCCACAGCGCGGGCTGGGTTTCATCGCCGGTCTGGGGCAGAGAGAACACCGACAGCACGGCGGAATCGGAGGTCACGCTGTCGCCCGCTTCATCCGTGACCACGCAGCGCAGGGTCAGTCCGCTTTGCGCCAGCGTGACCTTGGAGAGCTGATAGCTGTTCTGGTTCGCGCCGGGCAGATTCACCCATCGCCCTTCGGTGTTCAGCTTCTGCCACTGATATCGGTACGGCCGCTGACCGCCGTCAGCCGAAACGACAAACAGCGCGTCCTGCTTTTCGACCAGATTCAGGCTTTCGGGCTGCTGGGCGATATACAGCTTGGGGAACAAGGAGAGGCGAACGTGGTTATCCGCATCCGCAAATTCCTCATAGTTTTCCTTGGAACTCACGTTCAGATCCAGCTCGTCCAGACGGCGGCCCGCGGTCAGCGTTTGGAGCGGAATATCCATGGAGTAGCCGTAGTCATCCTCCATGGCGTTTCGGAAGGTGTGGCTGAACAGGGTCTGCCCGTTGTAGGAGGATGTGAGGGTGGGCACCACGCGCGATCGCGATTTGGTGTTGCCGCTTCGGTTCAAAATGCTGACGCGCACATAGGTTTCGCCTTCCCGGTTAAAGAGCTGGGCGCTCAGCATCAGGTCGTGGGAATCGGTATTCACAATCTTGTGCGCCATCTCCGAAGTCAGGCGCATCAACACCGGATCGTCGTTCGTCGCGTCTGTGGTCAGGACCAGGGCGTTGGAGAGCGGGCGGCCGTTTTCCGTCAGCAGCGCGCCGAATTGCTTCGCGCCCACCGTCTGAACGATTTCCGCCGTCAAATCGACCTTGCCGTCCCAATCGGCGGGAATCAGCAGCTTGGCCTTATAGCTCTGGGTGTCGCCCGGCATCAGCAGGGTGGTGCGCACGTTGCGCTGGGTGGTTACGCCGTTGCTGTTGGTGCTGGTGATGTTCCAGCTCTCGCCGTTCAGCGCGTCATACATGCCGTCCACCCGGCGGATGGTGTACACGCCCCTCTGTTTCGCCGCAAGTTTTCCATTGGCGGCGAGAAACTCATTGGTGCTTTTCTGCGGCTGGGCGCAGTTGATATGCAGGGTTTGAATGACTTGGTCCCCTTTCTTCACCTTCACGTCCAGCCCGGAGAGCGGCAGGTTGCCCGTATTGCGCACGGAAAGAATCAGGTCGATGTAATCCCCGGCGCACACGCAGGGGTCGTTGGGAACGGCGGCCTGCAATTCAGCCGACATCACCAACTGATAGGTGAACTTGGTCAGGGACTGACGCAGGTAGGAGCCGTTTTGGTTGCCCAAATCCACCGCGTAGAAGCCCGTGCCCGAATCCTGCAGCTTGACGCTGGAAGGGCTTTCGTCGAGCTGCACCAGCGTAAAGGGATCGCAGATGGTATCGGTATCCGGGTCGTAGCGCACGCAGCGCACCAGATATTCCTCTTTGTATTTATAATCGGGGTCGGAACCAGCCTTGGGGGTCGAGCACTCCGTCCAGTACAGATAGATGCCGCCGCCGAACTTGACGGTGTCAAAGCGATCCGCGTTGACCTCGATGTCGTAATCGGTCACGGTCACGGGTTTTTCCGGGTTTTGGGGCGACAGCGTGACGCCCTTCAGCCGGTGGATGAACCCGCCCTCGTCCGTCTTCACTCTGTCCAGATAGAACAGGGTATCCTTGTCGTCAATGCCGTTGATGCGGGTCACCACTTTGAAATTGACGATGTCGCCCTTGGCCAGCTCCTGACGATTGCCATTGCGAATGCGGGCAAGCACGCTGTTCGTGCCCAGAACGCTCAGAACATAGAAGTTCATCTTATCTTCTTCCTTATCTTCTTCCGGCGCGCTTGCGGAAACAGCCGTCGGCTCGCCCACGTGGTAACGGGCGATCTCCTTCCCGTTTTCAAAGAGGTAGGATTTCAGCGCAGTGCAACTGAAATCCGCTGCCTTATTATTTCCGCTGACGACTAGGCCGCTGACTTTTTTTTCGTCAGAGCGGACATAGGTGTTGACCATGAACACGGAGGACAGCTTTTCGGTTGAGGTTAAAAACACTTCCGGCATGGTGGGATAGCTGTATGGGGTGAAGTTGCCAGTTTCTTCCCGATAATACACCACTTCCAGGGAGCCGTCTTTCTGCTTTTGCATCAGCACCGACGCGGCGCAGGCCGCCTGCGGCGGGTTGACCTCGTCTTCGAAGGAGGGCTTTCCAAACTGGCCGCTCAAGATGGTCAGGGCGCAGAAATTGCTGGAATTCCCTTGAATATCCCGGCTCGGCTCCACGGTAAAGTCGTAATCGACAAACCATTCCTGATAGGTTTTTTTCGTGTCTTCCGTGTTGTTGCGCTTGGCGGGGTTGCCGGAGGTGTCTATCCATGTCACCTGCCCGCGCTGAGCCGGTTTTTTCAGGTTACACCAGTTGACCCGCTCCCAGTCCGTATCGCCCTTGCCGGGCTGAATCCAGAACAGATAGGTGTCGCCGTCCACCACGACATACTGGAAGTCGCCCGCGGAACAGTCGATTCGTTCAAACAGCTTTTCTGTCTCGGTGGGCTCCACCCCGCTGGCGTTTGCCGCCGTTACTTTGTTGGCGGCGGCCGGCCAGGGATCTTCCGCGCCTTTGTTATCCCGCCACGACGAGCTTGTCGTCGTTTTGCCGGAAGCCGTCATCGCTATCGAATCGGACGAACTCAGCGGGAGGTTGCCCTCCCACAGGGTTTTGCTCCATTTTAGGAACAGGGCGCGCAGGGTCACGCTGAGGCCGATGCCGATTCGAGCCTCGGCAGAAACCCGCGGCGTGGTGAGGTGGATGATGGGGTTGATATAGCCGTAGCCGCGGAGCGACACGGAGAGCACATCCTTCAACCCCAAGCCGATGGTTCCGCCCAGCTCCAGCCGGAAGCTGATGGTCATGCCGCTGTCATAGCCGATGACAGGGCCTTCCTTGACCTTCAGAAGCCCGTTTTCGATTTCGGCTTTCATGTTCAGGCTGATGCCGACGCCGAAGCTGGCGGCCATGCTGAAATCGATTCCGGCAAAGAAGGGCACGGGGCCGATGGTGAAGGTTTGGGTGAAGCCCGCCTCAAAGGCAAACGTCGCGCCGCCGTTTCCGCGCAGCTCGAGGGACTGGTCGCTGCGGCGATACAGCCCCTGCATGGCCGCAAAGGGCGTGATATGCACGCCGTAATCGCCCAGCAGCTTGGGGGTGGTGGTGGTGTTGACGTTGCGGTATACGCCGGCCGCCGCCAGCAGCTTATCCGCGGCAGACTGCTTGTCAAACTCTTTGATCGCCCGCTCCTGATCCTGCGTGTCGTCGGTCTTCCAGGTCGCGCTCTCCGGAGCGAAGTCGTAGCCCCAGGAGAACATGCCCATGCCGGAGGGCAGAATCATAAGCGTGGGATAGTTGCCGGGGATGGAAAGGGAAAGCGTGCTTCCGCTGATAAAGGGAACATCGCCCGGAATGGTAAAGCCAAAACCGCCCGAGCCGCTGGTGAAGGAGAACAGCGCGCTGTGGTCGAAGAAGGGCTCGTCCACGACGGCCTTTTCGATTTTGAGATGGGTATCGAAGGTATATTCCTGTCCGTTCGTTGTGAGCTTGAAGGAAACCTTGGATTCCGGATGCAGGATGCGCAGCCATTCTTTCTCGAAGGTGAACACCTTCTTGTCGCTGTCGGCCGCGGTAAACGTCTGCTTGACGGATTGGAACGCCGTGCCCGCCGCGTCGGTGGGGTAGCGCATCTCCAATTCGCCGCTGTCGGCGCAGGAAAGCTTGACGGAAAAGGTGTGTTTGAGGTTGTTCTTTTTGGAATAGTAAAAGGAACTTTCCTCGTTTAGAATATCCCGGCCGTTGAAGCAGGCCATGACCAGATACGGGGTCTGATCGTCCTTCTTCAAATGGACGGAGACGGATTCGCCGCCGCGGATTTTGACGGTTTGAATCTCGTGGGTCTGGTAGCCGTTCGCGGTGACGCGCAGACCCAGCTTCATATCCGTCTTTTCGTCCGCGCCCAGATCGGATACCCAAAACACCGCCCGGCCGTCGGATTCGGTGACCACGTCCTTGGTGCGCTTGGAATCCTTGTTGTTGACCAGATGCACCAGCGCGCCGGACAGGGGATTTTTATCCGAATCATATACCGCGATGCAGATCTGCTTGGTGGAAATAACGGTCACGTCAAAATCAATCGCGTCGGCCGCGTTTTCCGAATTTTCCAAACGTTTGGCTTCTTTCATTAAGTCGGGGCCGCTGCTCCCCTGCACGGTCAGCATGCTGTGGTTGATGGGCGCGGCCAGCATGCTTTCGCTGCACCGGTTGACCCGCGCGGTATAGTCGGCGTAGTTGGCGCTGATGGTCTTGATGGCCTGCAGAATCTCATCCTTGGCCTCCATCATGCGGTCATAAGCGCGGGCGCGGTCATAGGCGGAGGCGCTGACGTCCTGATAGAGGCGGATGCCGTTGAGAATCGCCGTTCGCCCGTCCGAAAGCTGCTCTTCATAATAGGTAAGCTGATCTTCCAGCTCGCGCAGTTCCCATTCCAAGGTGCTGAGGGAGCTGTCGGGCAGGCCGGAGGCCAACTGAATGTAATCCTGCGCCGAGCCGAGCAGGCTGCGCAGCTTTTCCGAGAGAAACCAGTCGGTCCACTGCCACATTTGCAGCGCGTTCATCGAGGCGGAGGGGCTCATGCCCTCGTGCCACGTGGCTCCGGTCTGAGCGTCGCCCGCCAGCGCTTTCAGCGAGGCGATATCGGCGTAGTGCAGGACGGGCACAGCCGTTTCCGCCAAGCCGGGCATCGCGCCCAGCAGGATTGCCAGCGTCAGCAGAAGGGAGAGCAGCCGTTTCATCATAAGGAAACCTCCTATTCGTCGTAAAACGTCAGCCATTCCGGATGGGTTTCAATGTCGTATGCTTCGCGCCACTGGCTGACCAGCTCCTCCAGTCGGCGGGTTTGTTTGTCCGTCAGCGCCGCCTGCGTCAGCAGGTCGTGCTGCTCGTCCGTCAGCGCCAGCGGGCCGGCCGGTTCGTCCGCCGCGTACAGGATGATGTGAACGCCTGCGGACGTGACCACCGGCTCCGATACGTCCCCCGGCTTTTCAAGCGCCAGCGCCGCGCTTAGAAACGCTTCGTCCCACAGTTGGGAATCGGCGTGCAACAGATACCCCGCGTCCTCGGGCGGAACAGAGGTGTCATAGGAATAGCGCTGCATCTGGCTTTCAAAGCTCTCGCCCGCGTCCAGCGCCTGATAGATGGCGGCGATCTGCGCCGACGCGGCGTCCGCGTCCGGCAGCGCCATCACGATGTGCTTGATCCGCCGGTAGCCCTCCGGGATGTAATAGGTCTGCCCGCCGCTCAGAAGCACCTCCTGCTCGAACAGGGGGATGTCGTCTTCATAGCGCGCCCGATAGACGGATACATATTGCTGCTCGTAGTAATCCTGCACCTCCTGATCGGTCACGGAGAGATCCCCGCAGTACAGGGCGATGAGCCGCTGGTTTTTCAGCGTCAGCTCCGCCTCCTGCCGGTATGCGTCCAGCGTGTAGCCCATATGGGTCAGAAAGGCGCTGATCTGCTCGTCGGTCGCGTCGGGCGTTCCCGACCGAATCGCCTCGGCCATCTGCTGCCAGGCCGCCTCGTAGGTCTGCCGCGCCTGCTCGTCCAGCGCCTGACGGGTCTGCTCGTCGATCTCCGCCTGCCCTTCCTTGCGAAGCTGATTTTCCAGCACGCCCAGCCCCACAAAGCGCTCCAGCACGCTGTCGGCCAACTGTTGCTTTTGGGCGGCGCTCAGGCTGATGCCCGAAGATTCGTAGAGCTGGTAACCGGCGTTCAGGGAGTTCTGCACCGTTTGCACATCGTAGGTCACCTCGCCGACCCGCACAACCCCGTCGGTCTGCTCCGCCAGCGCGGGGCAAACCGCCAGCAGGCCGCACAGCAGCGCGACCCATCCTCGTTTTTTCATGGCTGTCCTTCTTTCCGATATTGTTTGCTGAGCAGCGAAACGCTCAGTTTCAAAACGTCCATCTGGCTTTTCAAATAATACTCGTCCTCAAACAGCGCGTAATGCACCGCCGCGCGGACAAAGATGAAGATCAGGGGCGTGAGCACCTCGCAGGGGATGCCGAGGTGCGGCTCCATCTGCCGGGCATACGCGGAATAGCGTTCGGTCACCCCGGCAAAAAATCGCTTGCCGTGCTCGATGTATTTGGGGTGCGTGTAGACCTGATACATCAGCCGGTATTTTTTGCCGTGACGCTTTGCCGTCCAATAGGGCACCTCGTCGATGAACCGTTGAATATCCTGCGGGCTGGTGGGGGCGAGCCGCATGAAATCGTCCTCCACCTTGCTCATGCAGTAGGCGGTGGATTGCACGATCAGATCGTCCAGTGTGTCGAAATAGGTATACAGGCTGGCCTTGGACAGGCCGCATGCGTCCGCCAGCGCCTGAATCCCCGTTCCGGTCAGGCCGTTTTCCGCGTAGCAGTTGAAGCAGGCTTCCATAATTTCCGCTTTTTTTCTCTGAAAGGCTTGTTCGTCTCGTTCTCTCATATCATCCTCGTGTTTATTGGCTGATCGTCTTTATTGGTTGACTAACCGTTCGTTCTATCAAAGAATAACACAAAAACAGAACGCTGTAAAGGCGTGCTGGGTATAAATTGTATAAAAAACAGAGATGATTTTGCGGCGAACAGCCGATTTTTGATGGGGACAGTCAATGGGCGAATCCGGAATTCGGCTCCATTATTATGTCAAACCGTTTACGGTCTCCCGAACCCGACCCAAACACCCGTCTCCACACGTCCGTTTCACAATTACAGTCCCGAACTGTTGCAGAATTGACAAAAATAATTCCTTGTGAAAGCCGTAGACAGATGGTACAATATAAAGTATAATAAGCATATGGTTTATTCTTGTGCATTTTTTACATAGCACGGCGGGAGGAAAAACGCGATGACCATACGGGAAATTGCCGAAACGCTCGACGCAACATGGCTGTGCTGCGAGGAGGAAGGCGATCGGGTGCTTCGCACGGCCTTCGCATCCGACATGATGAGCGACGTGCTGGCCTGCGTGACGGAAGATACGCTGCTGCTCACCGGCTTGGTGAACGGCCAATGCGTGCGCACCTGCGAAATGCTGGATGTGCCGTGCGTAGTTTTCGTGCGCAGCAAGGAGCCGCTGGCCGACGCGCTGGCGCTTGCGCGGGAGATCGACCTGCCGATGCTGAAAACGCCGTACACGATGTTTGAAGCCTGCGCAAGATTATATACAGCCGGCCTGAGGCCGGTGGAGCTGGGGTGAAACGATGGTCATTCAGGAGAGCTATCCGGTTCAGGCGGACGATATGACGGCGGCGGGCGATGTTTCGGCCCGCATCAAGCGGCACATGAAGCGGCTTGGCGTTCCCGCCGCCGTGATGCGCCGCGTATCCGTTTGCACATACGAGGCGGAGATCAATCTGGTGATCCACTCCGACGGCGGGCAGATCGACTTTGAAATCGCCGAGGATCGGATCACGGTGCGCGCCAGCGACGTCGGCCCCGGCATCCCGGATATCGACAAGGCGATGACCGAGGGCTGGTCCACGGCCACCAACGAGGTGCGCAACATGGGCTTCGGCGCGGGCATGGGTCTGCCGAACATGAAGCGCAACGCGGACGGGTTTGACATCGTCTCCGCTGTGGGCGTAGGCACGCATATCACCATGACTTTTGACATATGACAAGCCCGTTCCCGGGGCATGCGTCGGGAGGAGAATGGCATTGCAGCATTACTATCATTCCGTGCGGCTGGATATGGACAAATGCAAGGGCTGCACGACCTGTTTGAAGCGGTGTCCGACGGAGGCCATCCGCATCCGAAACAATCGCGCGTCCATCCTGAACGAGCGCTGCATCGACTGCGGCGAGTGCATCAAGGTCTGCGCCAACCACGCGAAGGTGGCCGTGACCGATCCGCTGGAGAGCATCAAGCGCTTCAAGTACCCCATCGCGCTGCCCGCGCCGACGCTGTATGCGCAGTTTCAGGGCGTGCATCAGCCGGAGCCGATCATCGCGTCGCTGTTCCGGCTGGGCTTTGTGGATGTGTTTGAGGTGGCGCGCGCGGCGGAAATCGTCTCCTACGCGATCAGCCGCGCCATGCGCGAGGAGGATCGCCCCAAGCCGGTGATTTCCTCTGCCTGTCCGGCGATTCTGCGGCTGATTCAGGTCAGCTTTCCGGCGCTGCTGGATAACGTGATCGACTTCGTCTCCCCCATGGAGGCCGCCGCGAAGATCGCCAAGGAGGAATACGCGCAGAAGCACGGCGTGGATAAGGCCGATGTGGGCGTGTTCTTCATCACCCCCTGCGCGGCGAAGATGACGGCGGTGAAATCGCCCGTCGGGCAGGAAAAATCCCATGTGGACGGCGTTATCGCCATCAAGGACGTATACGCGCAGATGCGCGCGGCGATGAAGCAGGGCTTCAGCCCGCTGGAAATCGACCGCGCCAGCGTCGTGGGCATCAAGTGGGCGATACCGGGCGGCGAGGTGGAAGCCGTGGGCATCAAGAGCTCGCTGTGCGTGGACGGCATCGACAACGTCATCAACGTGCTGGAGGCGATCGAAGACGCGCGCTTCCGCAACCTGACCTATTTTGAAGGACTGGCCTGCGTCAACGGCTGCCTCGGCGGGCCGCTGACGGTGGAAAACAGCTTTGTGGCGAAAAACCGCCTGCGCAGCGTGATGAACCGCACCCTGCAAAAGACGGTGCAGCGCCGGGAAATCTTTGAAGACGCGGTGCAGACGCTGCGCATGACCCGGCCGATTGAGCCGAGCGACGCCTTGCAGCTCAGCGGCACGATGAAGGAACGCATCGAGCGCGAGGAGCGCATCGAGCGGCTGACGATGGGACTGCCGGGACTGGACTGCGGCTCCTGCGGTTCGCCCTCGTGCCGGGCGCTGGCGGAAGATATCGTCAACGGCTACGCAAACGAGCTGAACTGCGTGTTCCGCCTCAACGACCGAATCAATTCGCTGGCGGCGGAGATGCTCACGCTGGGCACCAGCACGCGCTACACCACCGGCGAGGACATGGCGCGGCTGCGCCGGCTTCACGACGAGCTCAGCCGAAGCGAGCCGAGCGAAGCGCCCGACGGCGGCGCGGACGACGATGGAGGAGACAGCACATGAGGGTTTCGGAGCTTGAACGCCTGTGCGGGGCGACCTGCCTGACGGGCGAATACGAGGACAGAGAGATTGCCTGCGGCTACACCTGCGACCTGCTCAGCCACGTCATGGGGCGCGGGCAGGCGGATATGGCGTGGATCACGGTGCAGACGCACATGAACGTGATCGCCGTGGCGGCGCTGATGGATTTTGCCTGCGTCGTGTTTCCGGAAGGCCTGCCCGTCGAGGAAGCGATTGTGGACAAGGCGCGGCAGGAGGACGTGATCCTGCTTTCGAGCGGACAGACGGCGTTTGAGCTGGCGGCGCTGCTGGCGGCCAACGGTGTGCCGCCCGCCCGGAAGGAATGATGGAGCGCCTGTTCTGCGACCTGCACATTCACTCCTGCCTCTCGCCCTGCGGCGACGCGCTGATGACCCCCAACAACATCGCGGGCATGGCGTTTATCAAAGGGCTGGACGTGATCGCGGTATGCGACCACAACAGCGCGCGCAACCTGCCCGCGGTCAAGGCCGCGGCGGACAGGATGAACGTGCTGCTGCTGCCGGGAATGGAGCTGACCACGCGGGAGGAGGCGCACATGCTGTGCTACTTCCGCACCGTGCAGGCGTGCATGGCGTTCGGGGAAGCCATTTACGCGCATCTTGCGCCAACGCCCAACAACGAGCGTTTTTTTGGCCGCCAGCAGGTGATGAACGAGCGGGACGAGGAAATCGACGTGGAGGAGCGGCTGCTCATCGGCGCGCTCGACCTGCCGTTTGAGGTCTGCGCCGCGCGCATCCGCGAGGCGGGCGGGCTGTGCGTGCCCGCGCACATCAACCGGGGGAGCAGCGGCGTGCTGGGCGCGCTGGGCTTTCTGCCGCAGGGCGTTCACTACGACGCGCTGGAGGTCAGCCCGGCTGCTCCGCTGACGGCGGATGTGACCGGGTATCGGCTGCTCCGCTCGTCGGACGCGCACAGCCTGGAGCAGATGCTGGAGCGGGAGTTCGCGCTGGAAGCAAAGACGCGCAGCGTGGACGCGGTGTTTGACGCGATTGCGGGACGGACGCAGCCCGATTGAGCGGCTTTCATCGGTTTTATTTCAGATTATTCTGCGCGGTTCGCCGGAGGGCGCGCACAGGTGCGGCTGACGGCGGGCGCGTATGATATAATGCATCGTTTTGGAAATAGGCAACTTCAATTCAAATCGAAAGGGGTTTATGCGACATGTCTCTTGAAAAAGAAAGGGTCGAGGCACTGCAACGGGTGATCGACGAGCTCAGAGACGAACCGGGCGCGCTGATGCCGATTATGCAGCGGGCGCAGGACATCTTTGGCTATCTGCCGGAGGATGTGCAGAAGTACATCGCCAAGGAAATGGATATTCCGGTCAGCGACGTCTACGGCGTGGCCACGTTCTACGCGCAGTTCAACCTGGAGCCGAAGGGTCAGTACACCATCAGCGTGTGCATGGGCACGGCCTGCTACGTCAAGGGCAGCCGGAAAGTGCTGGATAAGCTGGAGGAGGTGCTGGGCATACAGGCCGGGCACACCACGCCGGACGGACTGTTTACCCTGAACGCCACCCGCTGCCTCGGCGCGTGCGGACTGGCGCCGGTGATGATGATCAACGAGGACGTTTACGGCCGTCTGACCCCGGATGAGATTCCGGGCATCATCGCCAAGTATCGCAGCTGAGGCGAGCGGCCATGATGCGGGAACTGGCGGACAATATTCTGGATATTGCCCAAAATTCCATTGCGGCCGGCGCGTCGCTGGTGGAGATCGACATCTCCGTCAGCCGCGCGCAGGATACCGTTTCGCTGGCGTTCATCGACGACGGCTGCGGCATGAGTGAGGAGATGGTCAGGGCGGTGTGTGATCCCTTCACCACCACGCGCAAAACGCGCAAGGTCGGGCTGGGGCTGCCGCTGCTCAAGATGACGGCGCAGGCCACGGGCGGCGAAATGTCCATCGCATCCAAACCGGGCGAGGGGACGACCGTGCGCGTGACGTTCGGACTTTCTCACATCGACAGGCCGCCCATGGGCGACGTGCCGGGCGTGCTGTATACGCTGGTGCTGATGAACCCGACGACGGATTTCCGCTTCGCGCTGGATTATGACGGAAAGACATTCGCGCTGGATACGAGGGAGGTTCGGGAGGCCGTCGCGCCCATCCCGCTGGATCATCCCGAAATCAGCGCGTGGATCAGGGATTGCCTGAAGCAGAACATTGACGAATTGCACGGAGGTGTGTTTTTATGAAATCGCTGGAGGAGCTGGCGGCCATCCGCGCCAAAATGCTGGAGCAGGTCAGCCTGAGAAAGGGTGACAACATCGACACCCGCATCGTTGTGGGCATGGCGACCTGCGGCATCGCCGCCGGCGCGCGCCCGGTCATGCTGGAGTTCATCGAGGAGCTCAAGCGCCGCGGAATCGAGAATGCGACGGTTTCCCAGACCGGCTGCGTGGGCGTCTGCCGTCTGGAACCGATTGTCGAGGTCTATGTCAAGGGTCAGGAGAAGGTGACCTACGTTCACATGACGCCGGAAAAGGTCGCCCGCGTGGTCAACGATCACATCGTCAACGGCAGACCCGTAGAAGAATACACCATCGGCGCGCAGGGATAAGCCGGTCGGTGAGAGGAGGAGCATCGTATGGATCTGATTCGCTCGCATGTGATGGTCTGCGGAGGCACGAATTGTTCGTCTAGCGCTTCCGGCGAGATCATCAGGGAGTTTGAACGGCAGATTGCCGAAAAAGGGCTGGAAAAGGAAATCAAGGTCGTGCGCACGGGCTGCTTCGGCATGTGCGAAGCCGGTCCTGTCGTCATCGTCTACCCGGAGGGCGCGTTCTATGCCCGCATGACGGTGGAAAACGTGACGCGCATCGTGGACGAGCACCTCGTCAAGGGCCGCGTGGTCAAGGAGCTGCTGTACAAGGAAGCGGTGGACGAGGACAACAAGGTCAAGTCGCTGGACAGCGTAGATTTTTACAAAAAGCAGCGCCGCGTCGCGCTGCGCAACTGCGGTGTGATCGACCCGGAGAACATCGACGAATATATCGCTTTTGACGGCTACAAGGCGCTGGGCAAGGTGCTCACCGAAATGACCCCGCAGGAGGTCATCGACGTGATGCTCAAATCCGGCCTGCGCGGCCGCGGCGGCGCGGGCTTCCCCACCGGCATGAAGTGGAAATTTGCCGCCGCTTCTCAGTCGGATAAGAAATACGTCTGCTGCAACGCCGACGAGGGCGACCCCGGCGCGTTCATGGATCGCTCCATACTGGAAGGCGATCCGCACGTGGTCATCGAGGCGATGGCCATCGCCGCCTACGCCATCGGCGCGGATCAGGGCTACATCTACTGCCGCGCAGAATACCCCATCGCGGTCAAGCGCCTGCAAATCGCCATCCGTCAGGCGCGCGAATACGGCCTGTTGGGCAAAAACATCTTCGGTACGGATTTCTGCTTTGATGTGGACGTTCGTCTGGGCGCAGGCGCGTTCGTCTGCGGCGAAGAAACGGCGCTGATGACCTCCATCGAGGGCAAGCGCGGCGAGCCGCGTCCGCGTCCGCCGTTCCCGGCGGTCAAGGGTCTGTTCGAAAAGCCGACCATCCTCAACAACGTGGAGACCTACGCCAACGTGCCGCAGATCATCAACAACGGCTGGGAATGGTTCGCTTCGATAGGCACGGAAAAATCGAAGGGCACCAAGGTGTTCGCGCTGGGCGGCAAGATCAGCAACACTGGCCTGGTGGAGGTGCCGATGGGCACCACGCTGCGCGAGATCATCTACGACATCGGCGGCGGCTGCCCGAACGGCAAAAAGTTCAAGGCGGCGCAGACGGGCGGCCCCTCCGGCGGCTGCATCCCGGCCAGCCAACTGGATGTGCAGATCGACTATGACAACCTGACCGCCATCGGCTCGATGATGGGCTCCGGCGGCATGATCGTCATGGACGAGGATACCTGCATGGTCGATATCGCGCGTTTCTTCCTCGATTTTACCGTGGATGAATCCTGCGGCAAGTGCGCGCCGTGCCGCATCGGCACCAAGCGCATGCTGGAAATCCTCGAACGCATCGTCGATGGCCGCGGCGAGGACGGCGACATTGAGAAGCTTGAAGAGCTGGCCAAGGCCATCAAGGCGACGGCGCTGTGCGGTCTGGGACAGACCGCGCCGAACCCGGTGCTTTCCACCCTCAAGTATTTCCGCCACGAATACGAAGCGCACATCTATGAGAAGCGCTGCCCGGCCGGCCACTGCAAGAAGCTGGTGACCTATCAGATCGACCCGGCGAAGTGCAGGGGCTGCACGCTGTGCGCGCGCGGCTGCCCGGCCGGCTGCATCAGCGGCACCGTTCGCGAGGCGCACCGCATCGACACCACGAAGTGCCTCAAGTGCGGCGTTTGCATGGAGAAGTGCAAGTTCGGCGCGATTTCCCGTTCCTGATAAAGCCGAAGGAGTGAAAAAGCAACATGGCAATGGTTCATTTGACTATCGACGGTGTGCCGGTTTCCGTGGAGGAAGGCACCACCGTTCTCAAGGCGGCGCATGCTGCCGGTATCAAGATTCCGACCCTCTGCTGGCTCAAGGACATCAACGAGATCGGCGCCTGCCGCATGTGCGTGGTGGACGTCGGCGCGCGTTCGCTGGCGGCGGCCTGCGTGATGCCCGTATCCGAGGGCATGGTCGTCAAGACGAACACCCCGCAGGTGCGCCAAGCGCGCAGAGCCGTGCTGGAGCTGATCCTCTCCAACCACGAGCGCAAGTGCCTCTCCTGCGTGCGCAGCCAGAACTGCGAGCTTCAGGATCTGGCGAAGGAGCTGGGCGTGGACGAGAACCGCTTCGAGGGCGAAAACATCCACTATCCGCTGGATAATTTCTCCCCGTCCATCGTCCGCGACCCGAACAAGTGCATCCTGTGCCGCCGCTGCGTGGCCGTCTGCCGCAATGTGCAGAAGATCGGCGCGATCGGCGCGGTGAACCGCGGCTTTAAGACCGTGATCGCCCCGGCGTTCGGAAAGACCATGCTGGAGACGGACTGCGTGTTCTGCGGCCAGTGCATCAACGCCTGCCCGGTCGGCGCGCTGCGCGAGCGCGACGACACGGACAAGGTTTGGGATGCGCTCTCCGACCCCGAGAAGTTCGTCGTCGTGCAGCCCGCTCCGGCCGTCCGCGTGGCGCTGGGCGAGGAATTCGGCCTGCCCATCGGCACCCGCGTCACCGGAAAGATGACGCAGGCGCTGCGCCGTCTGGGCTTTGACAAGGTGTTTGACACCGATTTCGGCGCGGATCTGACCATCATGGAGGAAGCGACCGAGCTGCTGGGCCGCATCCAGAACGGCGGCGTGCTGCCGATGTTCACCTCCTGCTCGCCGGGATGGGTCAAGTATCTGGAGCACCACTTCCCGGAGATGATCCCCAACATGTCCACCTGCAAATCCCCGATGGAGATGGAAGGCGCGATCATCAAGACCTACTACGCCGAAAAGACCGGCATCGACCCGGCGAACATCGTGGTCGTCGCGGTGATGCCGTGCACCTCCAAGAAGTTTGAAGCCCAGCGCCCGGAGATGGTCGTCAACGGCATGCGCGCCGTGGACGTCTCCCTCACCACGCGCGAGCTGGCGCGCATGATTCGCGACGCGCGCATCGACTTCGCGCGCCTGCCGGATGAGGAATGCTTTGACGAGCTGGTGGCGCAGTCCACCGGCGCGGCGCCGATCTTCGGCGTGACCGGCGGCGTGATGGAGGCGGCGCTGCGCACCGCCGCCGACGTGCTGGAAAACCGC
>ENA-ORTY01002740-ORTY01002740.1-human-gut-metagenome-genome-assembly--contig:-NODE-2740-length-16293-cov-2.852506_pt1 | contig 16293 bp, 9 predicted proteins | sample MGYA00241917_ERZ509198 | MGnify/ENA primary metagenome ERZ509198 (study PRJEB26280, sample SAMEA2338857) | human gut metagenome | biome: human gut; feature: human-associated habitat; material: faeces...
TGTTAAGCCTGCCGCCAGCGTTCGTTCTGAGCCAGGATCAAACTCTCATATTAAAATGATTTCTCAATCCTGTCTAAATTACTCATAAAAGAATTTCTTTGGTTCCTTTGAATACTTCAGACTTTATTCATATTTTCTCAATATTAAATACCGTCTGCGTATCCTCTTTTTTCTTCCTATTCACTCTGTTCTATAACTGCCATTCGGTTGGTGTTTTAAGTGAAGCACCGTTACCGTGTCGGCGAAGTGGTTTATAGGACAACCCAAGCAAGATGTCAACACAAAAAAGCAAAAAAATTTGATTTTTTTTCACATTTTTTCTAACTCATTGATTAGAGGATAATTTTTTGTGCATGTTTTTTGAAAGGAAAACGAGGGTTTGTTTCCTTTTTTTTAACCTTATCGCCTTACTATAGGTTCAATATAGCATAACAGAAAAAGATAACAAGGTAGCATTTATGTTAAAAAACAGTATCTTAGCTCTAACTTTAGTTGTAATCCTTTCGGCTTGCGGGAATCAGGAGAAGCCGATATTAAAAGGAGTCGACGGTTCCGAAGTTCCGCCGGCGTTTGCAAGTTTTCCCGATGTTCCGTTTCCGGAACCCTCTTATATAGATATGGGTGAGACCAGAACTCTGGGCAGCGGACAGAACTGGAGCGGCAGTTTGATTTTTTCGACTCCTTTTTCAGCCAACAGCATTTATGATTTCTACGTTTCCGAAATGCCGAAGCTGCGTTGGTCGGAAGTGGCGGTTGTGCGCGCAAAAATCAGCCATATGACTTACTTGCGCGACCGCAGGGCAATTCAAATTCTGATTGAGCGGCTGGGCAGCGACGAATCGCTGGTGACAATCACGGCAATTCCGAATGACACCGGCGTTACACAAAAGAACTGATTCAGGAGTCTTAACCGATGCGATTCGACTTTTTTACTCTGGGCGGCAGCCAATTCTGGGAAGACGTCTTTTTTTATCAAAAGTGGCGAATCCAGAGAAATTATAAGACGAAACAATACCGGCTCCTGGATAACTGGGACATTCGGCGCGCGGAAGGCCGTTTTGAGAACTGCCGGCGTGCTTTTCTTAAATATATTGAAGTCTTCCAGCTTTCGCGGCAGAAGGGACATATGGTTATTATGCTGCACGGACTCGGCGAAAGCAAAAACATCTTCAAGCCTTTATGGCGAGAGGCACTGAAAAACGGCTATATGGCCGCGGCAATCAACTATCCTTCCACCCGCAAGAGAATCGACGGACACATTCGCCAGCTTGACTTTTTTATGAATCATCTGGAAGACGTACAGGAAGTTTCTTTTGTAACAAACGGTATCGGCGGCGTCATTTTAAGGAAATTGCTTTCGTTTGATTCGCCGTGGCGGCACAAAATAAAGCTCAACCGGATTGTAGAGGTCAGCCCTCCGAATCAGGGAAGCACTCTGTTTAAGCTGTTGGACAAATACCGGCTTTTTCAACGGGTTCTGGGACCGATTCTGAAAGATGTTACGCCGGAAGCGGCCAAACGCCTTCCGCCGTTTGAGAATCCTCAGCAAGTCGGCATTATCAATTGCGTGCCGGTGTGGAAACGAATCCTGTTCCTGCTGCCCGAAAAATGGCGGCAAATGCTGGGAAGCGGCGAAGATGCCGAACTAAAAGGCGTCAAACAAACAATTACGATAAAAAATACGTTTTTTAATCCTTTTAAAAATGAAGAAGTTGTTCGCAGGTGCGTCAAATTTTTGAATCAGGGCAAGTTCTGAAACATGGCGAAAAAATCAAAAAACTGTAACAAATTTTTTTACTTTTATATGCTAGAATAGAGATAGCATGAAGCAGAAGCTTTAAAAAACCGAGGATATGATGAGAGCAATACTGGTAAACATAATCATCTTTATGGCCATTATCGGAGCCTATTATATTGACTTCTTCGGCTGGTTTACCTCTCGTTATGCCTTTTGGGGCGCATTAGCTCTGGTGGCGGTTGTATTTATTATTGCAATAAAAGTTCTGGGCAATCCTTTTGCCGGAGGAGACGACGATGACGATAAATAAGTTTATAAAATATACCTCCCTGTTAGTGCTCGGAACCTGGATGCTGTCTGCTCCGGGCAATGCTTTTGCTGAAAACGAAGCTGTCAGCAAAGAGGTTAATGAAACAATCAATCGCCTGATGACACCCGACGACAACGGCACCCATGCAGAAAAATTAAAAAATGAAGAATTAGCCAAAATCCGCGGTAACCTGCTTTCTAAGATTAAAGGTCTCCAGGATAAATACAAAAAAAATATGGAAGAGATTGAAGGCTATCAGAAACAGATTGAAGAATTGCAAAAAAAAGTTGGAGAAGTGCAAAAAGAGCTGGATGGTTTTGAAAAGACGGCAATTATCGGCGGTGCCCTTGCCATTATCGGTGCTGTCGGTCTGGCAATCGGCACCGGGGGTGTGGGATTGGTTATCGGCGGTATAGTTCTGGCAGTAGGATCCATGGCGGCAAAAAACTATGCCGAAGATCCGGATTCGCTGAGACGCTTGATTAACGGCAGCTATACATGGTCCACACAGCAACTGATTTCCAATACGAAAACTATTGATGCTTCCAGTATTACTAATGTGGAAGCCAAAGATGAGAAACAGAAACAAGCCCTGCAAAAGGCCCTCAGTGTCGTCCAAGAATACAATGCCGTAGCTCAAAAACTTCATGAACTTGGCAAATCTGCACTTTCTACAGCACAGCAACTTGATCAGAAAGTCGAAGAACTTAACAGCATGCAGACAACCATTAAGGCCGGGCAATCTCTTTATAAATATACTGTCATGGGTAAAGACAAAGATGGCAACCCCTTTATCCTTGCTGAATATTATTTCATAATGGAGGGCGACAAATTCCAGTCCATTACCGGCGTTACCCGCGGTTGTGTGCCGTTGCCGGCCAAGCTGGCAGAATCCAGAAGCTGTATTTACTGCCCGTTATTTAAAACGATTTTCAATGCGGCACAAAGCATGTCCACCAAAGCTTATGACAAACTGGCCGGGCCGTTAGCCAATGTGATGCTGATTGGTTTTGCCATTGTGATTGCTTTTATGGTTTTGAAAAACGTCAGTTCGTTTACCAAGCAGGATGCACCCAAATTCGTAACCGAGCTGCTGGTCAATATGTTTAAGGTTCTGGTAGCTTATTATATGTTAAAAAACGCCAATATTGTTTACGGCTACATTGTGGGCCCCGTACTTAAAGCCGGCTTTGAATTCGGTTCAAGTCTGCTGTTTGCTAAAAACGACAGCTATCTGGCAGCCTGTGACGTTTCAAAAACGCTTCAGAACGTGTCAAACGGGGTTATGCCGGCATATCTTTACACCAATCTGGATTGCTTTATCAGAGCCGTACAAGCCGAAGTGGCCGTTCCGCAGAGCGTCGGTTCATCTTTAATGTGCGTTGCCCGTAATGCCGGTAAAGAGAGTATCGGACCGGTCCGCAATGTTTTGTGGGATTTCGGCATGATGTTCCAAGGATTTGCCATTTGGGTCATGGGCTGGATTATCTCTTTGGCTTTTGCTTTCTATCTGATTGATGCGACAATTCAGCTGGGCATTATCGGCGCTTTGATGCCGTTCCTGATCGCCTGCTGGCCGTTTAAGGCAACCCGCAACTATACGAGCAAAGGCTGGGGTATCTTTATGAACACATTCTTCGTTTATGTTTTCATGGGATTGGTCGTCAGTATCAACGTTGAATTGCTGGGACAGGGATTAACCGGTTCCAAAGGCGGGTTTGATGCCATTATGAAAGCCTTGAACGGTAATAACGTTCAAGAACTCAAAGAATTACTGGATATCGGCTTTGCCGGCTTCCTGGTCTTGGTTGCCTGCTGTCTGTTTGCCTTTAAACTGACCGGACAAGCTTCTGATTTGGCCGGAACCATGGCCGGCGGCGGCGGACCGAAAATCGGTGCCAACATCGGCGGTCTGGCTTATGGTGCTGCGACAAAAGGCGTTCAGGGAACCCTTAAGACAGGTCTCGGCGCGGCTAAAGCCGTCAGTGACAAAACCGGGCTTACCAATGTTGTCAACAAAGGCAGAGATTGGGCGAAAGATAAAGTTTGGGGTGCTGTCGGCTTAGGACGCCGCAGCGGCGCTGCCGGAAATAAAGCTGCACTTCGAGCAAAAACGAATCCTTTAGCTCATTCTGCTTTAGGTGATGGAGGTGCTTTACAAAATAAATCGAATCCAACTCTTTCCAATGCTCAGAATCAAACAGCACAAAATGAAATAAAAAGTAATCCTCTCTCTCATAGTGCCTTGGGTGATGGCGGTGAGAATCAAATCAAGAAGATGCAGCAGGCCGGACCGCGGTCGCAGCAACCGGCAACACCTTCGCCGCAAACACCGACGAATCCGTCAACCCCGCAAGGCGGTGCCGCTCAAGGCGGAACACCGCACGGAAATCAGGCGGATGCGCAGCAGACTCAGACGCCGCAACAGACACCCGAGCAAATGAGACAGCAGCTGGAAAGTGATTACAACAACACCGCCAACGGCAGAGCCGGCCGGCAGATGATTCAAAACCAGACGGCAGAAGTTGCCCGCAACAAAAAAGCGGAAAACGAAGCTCAGGGTAAAATGAATTATCATAACCGCAGAGCCGATGACTACCTGAAAAAGGCTCAGTCCGCCTCTGACCCGGCTCAGAAAAAGAACTTTGAAAACCTGGCAAACGCTCAGTTTGAAGAGGCCGTCAAAGCCGAAGCCGCCTATAACAAGGCTAAAGCCGACACTCAAAAGGCTCAAAGCGAGCTGGATGCCATAAAACAGGAGAATGAGCGTTACAAGAACCAATATGTTCAAGACGAAATGAAAAAACGCAACCCGAAAAAATAATTATTTTATAACAGAGTAACGACAATGTGGAAAAGTATTGACATAGGACGAGTTTTGAAACTGCTGCTGGTGGTTGCAGTCTCTATGTTCATGCTTACCGCCTGTGCCAATGACGATAAAAACCCGGATACATCGCGGGCAGCCGTAAAAGGGGACGTTGATGAACAGAGCATCGCGCAAGATCAGGCAACATGCTGGCAGGACTCTATCATTGAACTGCTTTATGACAACATGGGCAAAGTGGCAATGGGAACCTATAACAAGATTACTTCCGGCGCCCTGACTTTCATGATGGTTGCCTTTGCGGTTTGGCTTTCTATCCGCCTGCTGAAACATGTCAGTTCGTTTACCGAAGAAAACATCGGAGAGACCTGGACCGAAATTGCCCGAAAATTCTTCCTTTGTTTTGCCTGCGGTTATGTGGCATCATCCCCACAGCAGCTGCTGTTCTTCATGAATGACATTATTTTTCCGGTTTATAATGCGTTTCTGGAATTTTCAAGCGAATTGCTGGCTCATGCCTCGCTCAGCGACAGCAAGGCCAATTCCATAAAAGTTTTCGGATTTAGTTTTACCGCAGGCAAATCTATTATCTGCAAATTGTCCGACGCTGTTGCCAATGCCGATTTGAGCGGTTTCCCCGAATCGCCGAAAGAGATGATGAAATGCATGGTCTGTGCCATGAATGACCGGATGAATCTGGGACTGGCAATGGCTTATAAGGTCTTGAAAGCTCCGGGCTTTATGGCCACGATTATCGGTCTGATGATTATCGCCTGCTTTACTTTCGTCAAACTCGGATTTGTCTTTTATCTGGTTGACACTATTTTCAGATTTACGATTATGGTGGTTATGCTGCCGATTTTGATTATGGGATATCCTTTCGGACCAACTAAAAAATGGCTGTCGCAAGGCTTTGTCACCATTTTGAATTCTGCCGCATTTATGATGTTTATGGCAATTATGATTGCAATTGCCATGCTGGCTTTGGAGCAAATTATCATCGACAATGCCGACATTTTTGAAAACGGCACGGATAAAGATTTCAAAGAATTCAGCATTCCGTTTATGTGCCTGCTGATGATCGGTTTTCTGATTGCTTCTTCCGTTCAGCTGGCGCAGCAGGTAACCGATTCTCTGGTCGGCGGCAGCTCAAAAGGCAGCTTTAACGCCAAAGCCAAAGCAGTTATTATCGGTGCAGCCAAAGTTCTGGGCAGTATCTTTACCGCCGGTGCAGTTGCCGCCGTCAGCAAGGTCGCCGCCGGACGCAAAATTATTGAAAAAGTTCAGAACGGAAAAGCCAAAGTCGCTTCGTTCAAAAACAAAATGAACAGTTTGCGGGGGAGGTAAAAATGACTGATAAACTCCTCAAACATATTTTTAACTTCTTTCTGGCAGGATTTCTTTCCCTTAGCGTTATCCGCCCGGTTAATGCTTGGACGATAAATTTTACTGAAGAAACATGCGGCTCTGCTTATCAAGGCCGTTCCAAAGGAGAAAAAGCTTTTGAGCCTTTGGACACTCAAAAAACGCAGCAAAAGGTTAATGAAGTTAATGCAGCCACAACAAAATTAAAAAATTTTTGCGAAAAATTAGCAAAACACTTAGAACAAAGAGAAGATAATGGTGAAAAAGTAGATACAAATGTATTTCCAACTCAATCTTTTGACTGGGGATGGAAACAGGAAACTGTTGACGAATATAACCAAAGATTTGATAAAATTATTGCTCAAAACCCCAGTTTTAAAAATGAATACGACAGCTTAAAAGCGGAATATGAAAAATTAAACACGGAATTAGAGTTTGCACGTGCCGAAGAATTAGCTGAGCATAAGCGTGCCGTTGCAGCCGGAGAATATCAACCTTGCGGCAGCGAATATCCGCGAGGATGTCCGGAAGGTATGGAATGCTACTCCAGCTACAGTGTGTCAGTTCAAGGGACGGGAGGTTCATATTCTTCATCAACATTATCTTATACATGTAAAAAGTCTGAAGATGTGAAAAAACCTTTATTTGGAGAAAAACAGAAACCTGTAGAAAAGGGTACGGATACCAGTACCGTTGTTACAACAACAGCCGGATTTTCTTCTTATACGGTTAAGACTGATGAAACAGGGAAAAACACAACCGAAGAGGACGGCATAACGGTAAAACGCGGGGACAATTCGGCTTGCAGTATTCCCGACATGCAGAAGATGTATCAGTCCACCTGTTATTCCTGCAAAATTATCATGACGCTGATTACGACGTTTATGAATGCCTGCGGTAAAGTTTATGATTTAACCAGAGAAGCCGGAAGCAAGGTGTTGGTTATCGGATCAATGTTGTGGCTGGCCGCATTTGCCCTGAAGCTTGTCTCGGCTTTTACCAACCAAGAACCGATGAGCATTCTCAACACACTGCTGATCTTCATGTTCAAGGTTGCCTCCGCCTATATCGTAATTAATGTGGGTATCGGCGCCATTGTTGACCTGTTCGTCAATCCTTTGCTGCTGGCCGGTGCCGACTACGGGCTGGGATTGTTACAGGCGGCAAATCAGGGAATAATCAAAGTTGCTTTGACCTCAAACTTTACCTATAACGGTACAGAAATTATTTCTCCGGTAGTTATTAACAAAATTATGGCTTTAACCGAGGGAATCGACAAGACGGTTTCCACCAATCTGGTTATCGGACATGCCCTCACCTGCCACTCTTTTAATGCAGGCATGTTGGAATATACTGGCGGATTATTCGGTGTTAACGTCACTATCCGTATTCCTGACCTCTGGATTTGGCTGTGCGGTGCCGCTATCTGGTTCTGCGGTTTTATGCTGACTTTAGGTATCGGTTACTATCTGCTTGACGTTTGTTTCAAAATCGGATTCTGCATTATGGCACTGCCGATTGTTATCGGTCTCTGGCCGTTCGGGCCGACATCAGGCAAGTTTACATCGTGCATGAGCATTATTTTCCGTTCGGCAGCTTTGTTTACTTTCCTGGCTTTGACCACTTCTTATGCATTATCGCTGATAAGCGTGTCATTAGGCGATTTGACGACTTTCTATGCCAAAATCAAGGCCGGCGATGCGGAATGGGTTTCCAACACCTTTTCCATTTCAGGCGCAAACTTTATTCTGATTATGTTTGCTTATGTTTACAGCATTAAAATGATCGGCGCCACGGTTACCGGTTATGTCGGAAAATTCTTTAACGACAGCACATTCGGTGATGCCTCTCCGATGCACATGAAAGCAACCCAGATGACCGCCTTTGTAAAAAACAAGGTCACTCAGGCCGCGTCTTTTGCCGGCGGCGTTGTCACTCATCAGGCGACACGAGCTGCCGGAGCCGTTGCCGGCGGGGCCGTCAACTTTGTCAAAAACCGGGTAAACGGCGGCAAAGATGCCAACAAAGACAATAAAGACGCAGACAAAAAAGACAATGAGGGCAAGAAAGAAGGCGACAGCCCGAAAGACAACAATAAGCCGAATTAAGCAGGTGTTATTATGGAGATGATGACTAACATATCTAAATTGACCAGACAAGCCGGATTGGCATTTGCCGCCGTTTTATGGCTGGGCTTGAATACGGCCGGCATCTCCTCCGCTCGGGCCGCAGACGTGTCTAATACCTGCGCCGTTCAATTTCATCCCTGTAAAATTGACGGTGCCGCAGCTTCAAGGAAGCTTTATCCCAACAGCCGAATTGAAGAAATGCAAAAAGGCTGTCTGAATACTGTTCCGGTTGAAACCAAAGGTTCTCTCAACTCCGTCGGACGAATTTCCGAAGAAGCCTGCCACCGTTCTACCAGTTGCAACAGTTCATACAGCACAAAAGTAAAATATCCCGACGGCAAATGTTATCGTGAACATCAGGGGATGGATGTCGCCGTACCGGAAGGGACTCCGGTTACCGCAGCGGCCGACGGAGTTATTTTATCAATCAGCTCCTGTTACGGCGGCGGCGGCAATACTGTTATTATGCAGCATGAAAAAGCCGGCGGCGGACAATATACAACAACATATATGCATCTGCAAAAATTTGCCGACAAAACAAAAAAAATTGCAGGAACCAAAGAAAAAATCGCCAAAGGAACGACCATCGGCTACGTCGGAACCACCGGTTGTTCGGACGGCACGACCAAACACGGCGCATATGGCGCTCACCTGCATATTGAACTGCGTGACGGCGGCACGGGAAAAGGTAAGATTTTGTCTCCCGCCTGCGCTTCGGCAGATGCTTTGTGCGACGGCAACGTTCCGGTTCCGGAAGCACCGGTTATCGAAAACGATCCGGATCCGCAAATGGTGACGGCGGAAGCCAGTTTAGGCAAATGCGGCAAACTGCTTCCGGCAGATAATCTGTCCGCTTTTCACCAACAGGGTGAATCCGGAGGCGATGCCGGCGCTTTCAACAAATGCTGGGCAGATGATAAAGGCGGCTGTTCTTATGGCGTTTCGCAAATGGTCTGCTACCGGGATTCCTCAAAATGGAATAATTCAACAATGGCCAGTTATTTGCAACATTTGCAGAAGAATGATCCCAGTAAATATAAGGCACTGGAAATAGGCGGCTCATTGCAAAGCACCATTAACGCCGCCTGCAATCCGCCGGCTACGCAATTTTCGCAGAAATGGCAGGCCTTAGCCTCCCAAGACAGTTCTTTCGGAACTTCACAAAGAGAATATATTGAAAATCACTATTTAAGCTACGGCAAAAGTGTTTTGAAAAATGCCGGCATGGGAAGTTTGCTTAACCGCTCTCCCGAAATGGATATGATTATTTTAGCCGGTGCGGTTGCCGGTGCAGGCCCGATGAGAAACAATTTTCAGGCGGTTCAAAGAGCAATTGCTCCCGAAACCTTTGAAACGGCTTCCGACGAAACGATTATTTCCGCTTATTATGCAAGCTATGCCGAGGTCATGTATTCGGGATATGCAGATAAAACCCCTTATGCCAAACGCGCGGCCAAAGATGAAAAATTAGCGCTCGAATCGTTAGCTATTCGAAAAGAAATGGAAAACGGCTCATCTTTGGAAGAAGCCTCACAAAAAGTTACCGGCAAACGCGCCTGTGAAGAAGACAAATATCCGTCGGCTTCCGTCCGGCTCGGGCAAGCGTCCCGCCCGGCTTATTTAAATGAATATACCGGCGCGGTATCTACCGAATCCGCAGATAAAGGCGATCGCGAATGTAATGTCGAAAGTTATCGCAGCAGTTTCAAGACATGTATTTTCTGTGATATTTTCGGTGTTTTGTTTAATACCGCCAGCTCGGTTGCGAAAAAATCATACAATGCACTGGCAGACGGCGTTATCATGCTGGTTTGCGTCGGCTTTGCTCTCTGGCTCGGCATTACGGTTATGCAGTTTATTTCCTCCATGGAGCAAAAGAATCCGAGTATTCTGGTTAAAACAATTTTGAACAAAGCGTTTCTGGTGCTGATTGTCGTCACGCTGCTGCGTCTCAATTCGGCAGACTTTTTCCGGCTGGCGATGGAACCGATATTCAATACCGGGTTTAAACTGGCGCAAATTGCGACTGAAGGTGCGAACGGCGAAACCTGCGACGGATCCACGTTTGATATTTTAACCGAAGAAAAAGGTGCAGGCCTTCCGGCCAGTATGGGTGTCAGCATTTTGTGCACAATTAAGACCATTCAGGATAAAATTCTTGATGTTATGGCTTTGGGCTCGACATCCATTTGCGTCGCTTTGTATGTCGAATCATGGCACGGCCTTGCCCTCTTCCCGCATCTGGGCTATCTGATTGTCGGTCTTGTGTTGTGGATTGCCGCAATTCTGCTGCTGATTATCTATCCGTTCCTGCTGATTGACTCGGTTTTGCAGCTGACGGTGGCGACGGCGCTGCTGCCGGCGGCAATCGGGGCTTACGCTTTCAAATCAACGCAAAAATATGTGGGCAAAGTGTGGGATACGTTCCTTAACTGTATGTTTAACTTTATTTTCCTGTCGCTGATTATCTTTATTCTGACCAACGGTCTGATGGATGTTTTATCAAAAGCAGGGGTTGAGAGCGGCGGAGCGATGTCTGATGTCGGAACCCGAAGCGGTTACAAGGTTATTCTGAGCAATCTGGCATGGTGGGGAACCACATTCCTGAAACTCGTTTTCTATATGATTCTCGGCTGGGCGGTTCTGGGTGAAGCCAATTCCTTTGCCGGAAGTTTCGCCAAGAGCATCGGCGTCAAAGACATCGGTTCGAAAGTCGGCGGTTTGGCCGCATCCACGGCAAACACCGCGGCAATCGGAGGGCTCAAAACAGCGGGCAAAGCAACCCGTAAAGTCGGCGGCATGGCTCTTGACCGCGGGCGGGAAGCTTATAACTCATATAAAGTAAACCGCCGAGCTAAAAAAATTGAAAACGATGACCGAACGGTAACCGATGCCGACGGCAACAAAACTTTGCAACACCGTACCTGGTACGGCCGCAAGGTTACCGATACGCTGCAAGTTGCTCCGGACGGCACCAGAACGGTTACACGGGCAAAACAGAGCCTGCGCGGCAATAAGGCAACCTCCGTTAACAATGACAAGTTCATTCAGAACAAGAAAACTTATGACAAAGACGGAAACCTTATTCGCGAGGAAACAAGAATGAATACCGCTGCCGGGAAGACATTGCTGAACCGTGACGGCACCCGCAACGAAGTGGCCATTCATGCAATCCGCAGCGGCAGCGGCATGTCCAATGACGATGTCGATAAGGCGATTATGAACCAGATGATGCAGGAACGTATGGGCGGTGTTCCCGGGGCAGATATGAACCGCGAATTCAAAGACCGCGAAGTCAGCCGTACGCTGGATGACCAGGGACGCGAAGTCTTCAGGGTTAAGCAGACCAATGCCGACGGCTCGACCAGCATCTTTGAGATGACCAAGGGTGACAAGCGTGATATGCTGACTTACACCCACATCGGCAAAAACGGCAAAGCCGAAAGCTATGCGTCCGACGGCATCATCAACAAAAAATCAAATTACCGTCTGAACAAGGATGGCACGGTTGATGCCAAGAGCGTTAAAAACAACTATGCCTTTGCCAAAAACTATAATTCGGCACACACCCGCTCAATGGACAGCAACGGCAAATTCAACCGGTCTGTTCCGGCAGACGAAATTATGATGAGCGAAGCGGATATGCAGCTTTTCAGAGAACAAGTCGCCACTTACGGAAAAGACCAGCCGATGGCCGAATTCGGAAAATAAGGCGGCAGCCGTCTTGATTAAAGCCGGGAAGAAATTCCCGGCTTTACAGTTATATTTGTACACAAATTGTCTTTTTTTGTACTATTTTCTTGATTAATATAACGCTTATATTTATGATACAAACAAATTATGAAGTTGTGTTTATTACAATAAAAGGTGGACTCAAATGGAAGAAATTATTTTCCCGAACCAAATCAGAATGTACAGAAGACTTCGCGGACGCTCGATGCAGGAACTTGCCGATCATTTGTCCGTCAGTCTTTCTGCAATCTCTAAAATTGAAAAGGGTTACCGCCGCGTGGACCAGGAGCAGCTGGTTCGTGTTGCCGAATTTCTGGACTGCCCGCTGCAGGATTTATTTGTTAATGAACAGAATTCCCAGCAGGAAGTCGTCCAATCCTGGAGGCGCGAACAGGAGAGAAGAAACAAAATCAACGAAAAAAGCGGTTTGAAAACTTTGGGTGCCGGTTTGCGTCAGATCCGCAACGAAAAGAACCTGACGCTGATTGAAGTTGCCGAAAGCGCCGATATGACCCTTTCAGTTTACCACCGTATTGAAATGGGCCAGCGTGAAGTTTCCGACAAAGAATTTAAAAATATTGCCAAGGCCATCAATATGGCTCCGGAAGAGTTGAAAGAGCAGATTAAAGCTCTGGAAGACAAAGGCATGCTGGAAGAGATTATTCAGCGCAACGATGCCAAATACAAACTGTTGTCCACCCCGCGCGGAGCAATTTCCGCTTTCGGAAATTCCAATCAGGACGGCGTTAAAATTTCAGTTTACGGCGTGGCCGGAAAAGACGGCGACGTTATCATTGAATTCAGTCAGGAGACCAAAAAAGTTCAGCGTCCGCCGCAGTTATACAACAAAAAAGACGCTTATGCCGTTAATCTTTGCACCCGCCGCCTCGGAAGCCTGTTGCCGACACGTTCAATTTTGTTTGTCGATCCGCAGGATGTTGTCAGCGTCGGAGACATTGCCGTTTATTACAGCAATGAAAAAGAAGCCAAAATCGTCAGTATCCGCGAAGATGAAAACGGACAGCTTTACGGCTTGAGATGGAATCCGGACGAACGGATTGAAATCAGCAACGACGATTTGAACAGCCTTCATAAAGTGGTTGCAATCTACCTTTAAGAAAAAACTCCGCTGCGGCGGAGTTTTTTTTGATTTCTGCCGTTTCCGCCCCGTTTTATTAACCTGAAATTTACAACATCAGAAGTAAAATCGGTAATATGGATAGATTTTAAACTGATGACAGACAGATTCGGGTAAAAAATTGGTAGAAACGGCCGGAAAAACAAAAAAGAACTACAATAAAATCGGGACAGAGGATGACCCGGTTATTATTGCGCAACGCTTTTTAAACATCTTCCGGCAGCTGCATATTTTTACCGACGAAAGAAAACAAGCCTTCAACCAAATGATATTGGAACAGCCGGCAGAAATCCGCGGCATGTTCAGTTCGTTGCCGGGCGGAGCCGTTTTGCAGCAGTATGTTGACGAGCTGGAAGAAAAAAACGGTTTGGTTCGCAGCACGCCCGATGCAGCACCGCAGGCTGATTATGAAGAAGAGACCCGGGCCAAAATTCTGGCAACGGCTTTGGCTGAAGCAAACAACCAGCATCACACCCCCTCTGCGGATACTCAGGCAGAAACGGCACAGATTGCGGCTCAGGCAGCCGCAGAAGCCGCGGCCCGGGCTGCGGCGGAAGCTCAGGCCAAGATAGCCGTTCAGGCTGCACAGGCAGCGAAAGAAGCGGCTGCCGCCGCTCAGGCACAGATACAAGCACAGGCACAGGCTTTGGCTCAGGCACAGGCGCAACTACAAGCCCAACAACAGGCACAGCAAACCGGACAGGCCTCTCCGGCCAAAACCGTTTTCCAGCCGATAAGTTCGACGTTTACGGCTGATGCGTCCTTTGCCAAAGAAATCGCCTCGGCGCTCAAAGAAGCTATTGCCGCCAACGACGATATTCGTAAAAAAGATTCCGAAGCGGTTACACAGGCTATTGTTTCGTCGCAAAACAAACTGGCAGAGATCATGGCTCAGAACAACAAGGCCAATATCGAGGCTCAAAACCGGCTGGCGCAAATGCTGGTTCAGAACAACACGGCTGCCAATGCTTCAAGTTCAAACAACAATGCCAACAATATTCAGATAAACACCGCAGCAACCTTTCCGCCGGTGGATGAGATGCTGAACGGCATTGTCAAAATTCAGTCGGAACTGTTCAGAGAAATGGCTAAAACCCAAACCAGCGAGTTGTCATCTATCATTACGCTGGCTCTGAAAGAAAGCCAGCAGCTTTCGACACAGTCGATTATTACAGCCATCAAAGAAATGCAGAAAGAAAACCTGAAATTTCTGCAGGCTCATCCCGTTGTCTATACGGCTCCGGCGGCGCAGGCTGTGCCAGAAGATTACCATGTTTCGCCGGTTCCCCGGGCTGAGCCGCTGCGGCCCTTGCCTGATGAAGAAATAAACGCAGCGCCGGCTGCTCCGGTTATTCAGACCACCGATATCAGCAGAGAAATTTTCGGCGACGATACCGAAGACAACGATGATACTGAAATTATTGCCGGCGGTGAAGAAATTGCCGTACAAAAAAAGAAAAAAAAGAAGAAGAAAAAAAAGAAAAACAGTGAAGGTTTGTCTCTGGACAGTCTGGCCTCTTCCCTGTTTGATAAGGTCAGCACACTGACAGACAAAGTCAGTAATCTGAGCGGTAAAAAGAATCAAAAAGAAGAAGATCCCGCAGAAAAAGCAGCAAATGATTTTTCTTTCCCCGAGAAGCAAGAGGCATCAAACGGCGGTCTGGATTTCTCACTGTTTGACAATGATGTACCGTCTGCCGCGGCCGAACCGGAAAAAACCGCAGAACTCTCTCCGGCTTCCGAAGATACTGCCGCCGATGAAGACCAATGGGAGTATGTCGAAGTTCCGGCAGAAGAAATTTTGTCCCAACTTCAGCCGGAGCAAACCGCTCAAACGGAAGAACCGGCCTCTGAGGAACAGTCTTCCGCGGTTCTTGCGGACAATGACGACTGGGGATATCATACGACAACGGAAGAATTTCCGGCAGAAAATATTCCTGCCGAACCGGTAGATTTACCGAGTGAGGAAATTGCCACCGACTGGGGCATTGAGGCCGATACCTCTTCGGCGGAAACGGAAGATATTAGCAAGCCGATACAAAATTCTCCGCTTAGCGAAGACACAGTTTCTCCTGAGGAAACCGCGGCCGAGCCGGATACCGCCGTAACCACCGAAGCTCCGGCAGAAATTGCCGACGAAGGCTGGGAATATGCTACGGTTCCCGATGAAGAAAGCGTTGCTGAGCCGGATACCGCTGTAACCACCGAAGCTTCGGCAGAAAATACCGACGAGGGTTGGGAATATGTTGCCGTTCCCGAAGAAGAAAGCGTTGCCGAAAATGCTGATGGAAATACGGCGGAAGGCGACTGGGAATGGGAGTATGAAGAAGTTTCCGAAGATGACGGCAACACAGCCGAAACGGCACAACCGGCGAACAGCTCCGCAGCAGTTCCGACAGGCCCGGACACTGAAAGCAATGAGGCTCAGGATTGGGAATGGGACTATGAAGAAGTTTCCGAAGACGAAGGAACTTCTGCCGCAGATGCCGGTTCTGCCATTCAAACCCAAAGTGAGGATGAAGGCTGGGAATATGTCGAAATTCCCGAAGACGAGGCCGGCGCCGACGAAGACTGGGAGTATGTCGAGGTTCCGGAAGAAGAAGCCGAGGCAGGAAACGGCGACGGTGAGTGGGAATATGTTGAAATTCCCGAGGGTGAAGAAACATATCAGGCCGAAAGCGGCGAAGGAAGCGACTGGGAATGGGAATATGAAGAAGTTCCCGAAGATGACGGCAGCACAGCCGAATTCCCGCAGCAAACAGAAAGTGCGGAAACAACTCCGACAGACGATCCCTATCGCCCCGAAACAGCTTTGCAAACACTGGCGGAAACCGAAACGACCTCACTAAGCTCGATGTACAGCGGGGAAGTTTATTTTCAGGATAATGTTTATGACAATCTTGAAACCGCCAAGGAGGAAGAAACATTTAAAATTCCCAAAGACATCGGCGACGGGCCCGGTTTGGCCGATTTAGAGACCGGAGAAGCCCCAAATGAACCTTATAAGCCGCAGGGAACCATATAATTGGGTAAAGCTGTGAGAAAACAATTTAC
>ENA-ORTY01002755-ORTY01002755.1-human-gut-metagenome-genome-assembly--contig:-NODE-2755-length-16245-cov-3.496232_pt1 | contig 16245 bp, 11 predicted proteins | sample MGYA00241917_ERZ509198 | MGnify/ENA primary metagenome ERZ509198 (study PRJEB26280, sample SAMEA2338857) | human gut metagenome | biome: human gut; feature: human-associated habitat; material: faeces...
CCCGTCCTCCGCCGACGAGGTCAAATGGCCCAGGCGGCTGGTCATCTCCGTGCCCGCCTCCGGTAATGTGGTGCATATGATTGTAACGGCCCTGGGCAAGACCATTGAAGAACATACTCCCGTCGAGCGCGTCATCGTGCAGCCCATCGGCGGCCCGGCCAGCTGGCTGCCCAAAATGGAAAAAGGTCAGGTAGATCTTGCCGTGCATGCCGGACCGGATACCGTGGAACTTTTGCAGGGCCTCGGAGTCTGGAAGGAGAAAACCGGCGCCAAGCCCTTCCTGCGTACGGTTATCGCGGGCAACCGCAATCTGTACGGCGTGATCACCGTGCCCGGCAAGGGCATTGAAAAATGGCCGGATCTCAAGGGCAAGGTCGCCTTTTTCCGCCAACCCGGCAACCCGCTGTTCGACCGAGTGGGTACGGCCATTCTGGAAAGCGCCGGTCTGAGTGAAGCCGACCTCAAGGCATCTCTGACCATGATCAATTTCCGCGAGGCATCCACCGACATTATTGAAGGCAGGGTGGATGCGGCGCTCAGCACCGGCTCCGGTCCCTTCATGATGGAACTGGAGCAGGCTGCCGGAACAAACCTGTACGTTCAGCCTTCCGAGGAAGAAGGCAGAATTCTCATGACCAAACTGCCCGTCGGTTTCTACCTCAGCCCCCTGCCCGCCAAGGCCCCCTATTTCAACAATTCCCACGCCATAGAACGCGCCATCATGTACCGCAACGCCATCTACGCCCGCGCCGACATGGATCCGGAAGTGGCATACGCCATCATCAAGGCCGTGGATGAAAACCGGGCGGAATGGGAAAACATCTCTCCCATCGCGCCCGACTGGGGCACCATCTACGAATACGCTCCGCCCTACCATGAAGGCGTGGTGCGTTACTACAGGGAAAAGGGCATCTGGCAGGGGGCGGCGGTGGAACAGCACGAAAAGCTGCTCAGGGCCGTCAACGCGGAAAAGTAGTTTCCTTATCCGGGGCGGGTATGCCCGCCCCGCACAGGAGTTTTCCATGCCTCCCATGATCGATCCCGAAAAATGCGTGAAGTGCGGCACATGCGCGGATATCTGCCCTCTGGAAGTTTACGGGCGCAGGCCCGCCAGGGGAGAAATTCCCGCCGTGCGCTACCCCGATGAATGCTGGCACTGCAACGTGTGCGTATTGGACTGCCCCTCCGGGGCGCTCAGTCTGCGTCTGCCCATCAGCCACATGATCCTGCATCTGGATTCCCCGTACCTGCAAACTCTGAGCAGGGAGGACGAACATGCTGCCCATTAAGGAAATTCTGGATGCCGATGTCGTCATTGTCGGCGGCGGCGTGGGCGGCCTGATGGCTGCGGTTTCCGCCGCAAGAAACGGCGCAAGAACCATCGTGCTGGAAAAGGCGAACACGAAGCGCAGCGGCTCAGGCGCGGGCGGAAACGATCATTTCGCCTGCTATATTCCCGAGGTACACGGCGATCTTGCCACCGCCCGTCAGGCGACGCTGGAAAGCATGGTGGGCCCCGACCAGGATCGCGACGTGCTGGACGCCTCTCTGGAGCGCAGTCTGGAAATCATCGAAATGTGGCACTCGTGGGGCATTGACATGAAGCTCGGCAGGAACGGCGGCTGGCTGTTCGAAGGCCATGCCTTTCCCGGCAAGCCCAGAGTGTTTCTCAAGTATAACGGCAGCAACCAGAAAAAGGTGCTTACCGAACAGGCCCGCAAGGCCGGGGCCGTCATCGTCAACCATTCTCCCGTGCTTGAAATGCTGCCGGCTCCCGGCGGGGGCATGGGCGGCGTGCTGGCCCTGGACACCACGGAAGAAAGACCCGCGTTCCGCATTGTGCGCGCCAGGGCCGTGATCATGGCGGCGGGCAACGCGTGCAGGCTGTTCGTTTCGGCCAATACCCCCGGCCTGATGTTCAATGTCGGCGTGTGCCCCGCCAACACGGGCGAATCCATTGCCCAGTTCTGGCGCATCGGCGGCGCCCTGGTGGGCATGGATCGCGGATACCGTCATGCCGGGCCGCGCTACTCCTCGCGCTGCGGCAAGTCCACCTGGATCGGCGTGTACCGTTACCCCAACGGCGAACCCATCGGTCCCTTCACCTCCAGACCCAGCCGGGAAACCAGCGACATCACCGGGGATATCTGGAATTCCTCTTTCTCCGACCTCATGGTCAACGGGCGCGGCCCGGCCATGATGGACTGCGCCGGCGCGAGCAGGGAAGACCTCGACCACATGCTCTGGGCCATGGGCTGCGAAGGCATGACCGGATTCGTCAATCAGATGAAGGCCGAAGGCGTTGATCCGGGAAGGCACGGGGTCGTGTTCGGCCAGTACGAGCCGCACGGCATACGCGGCATCGAAATCAATCCGAAAACCGAAACCAACCTGCCCGGCGTGTACGCGGTGGGCGATCACATCGGCAACTTCCGCACCAATATCGGCGGCGCGGCGGTGTTCGGGTACATCAGCGGCGAGCAGGCGGCGGCATACGTGAAGGGGCGTGAGCTTTGCGGCGATATCGAAAACACGCCCTGGGCACGGGAACGCATGGCCTGGTACAGCAGGTTCGGTGAACGGGAACAGGGCGCGGCCTGGCAGGAGTGCAACCATGCCATCCAGCAGATTCTCAGCGACTTCGCCGCGCCCGGCCCGCACAAGGTGCGCTCCGCAAGCCTGCTGAACTCCGGGCTGAAGTTCATCGGGGATCTGCGGGTTCTGATCGAGCGGCAGCTTGCCGCGCCCACGGCGCACGAACTCATGCGCGCGGCGGAAACGCTGGCCATTGTGGACATGGGGGAAATCATGATCCGCTGCGCGCTGGAGCGCAGGGAAAGCCGGGGCAGCATGCAGCGCTCCGACTACACCTTCACCAACCCGCTGCTGAACAACAAGTTCATCCGCATTGCAAAGGAAAACGGAGAACCGCGCATCACCTGGCGTGACATACACAGATGACGCCGAAAACATCATCCCAAACCACAAGAAGGAACAACACCCATGAGTCAGACCAAAACCCTGGCGGCCTATGGCGCCGCCCTCCGCTATGAGGATATCCCTTCCGACGTGCTGAATCGCGCCAAAAACCTCACGCTCCAGACACTCGGCGTTTCTCTCGGGGCACTCGGTTCCGACGTGGGCAGACGGGCTGTGGAGCTGGGCAGAATCATGGGGGGCGGAAGCTCGGAAGCCACCATCTGGGGAGAAGGGTCAAAAGTGAGTGCAGCCGCAGCCGGGCTTGCCAACGGTACGCTTGCCGATGCGCTGGACTGGGAAGACTGCAGCTGGACGGGCCATCCTTCCGCCTGCGCCGTGTCCACCGCCTTTGCCGTGGCCGAACAGCTCCGCGCTTCAGGCAAGGACTATCTGCTTGCCCTGATCACGGCCTACGAACTGTATGAGCGCATCGCCATGGCCGTCCAGCCCGGCCCGGACTTCGGCTGGATGACCAAGGGCTGGGGGCTGACCAGCTGGGCCATATACGCTTCATCCATCGCGGGCGGCAAGCTGCTCGGGCTGGACGCGGAGGCCATGGAAAACCTCATCGGCATCACCGGAGCGCTGACGCCCACCATCAATGTTCTGCCCCATGTCACCCGCACCGATTACTATCATTTTCAATGGGGACTCAACAGCTTCAGCGGCATCGCAGGAGCGCATCTGGCAAAAGTGGGCATCAGCCCCCTGCCCGACTATCTTGACGGCGACAGCGGCTACTGGTGTACCATGACCGACATCTGCAAATGGGAATGGTACACGAAGAATCTCGGGTCCCAATGGATGATCATGGAAACCCTCATGAAGCACTGGCCCACCAACATGTGGATCCAGCAGCCTCTGGACGGCATGGCGGAACTCATTGCCGCACACGCCCTCAAACCTGCCGATATCGCTTCGATCACCATCAGTCCCGAGGTGGAATCCCGCTGGCATGTCCACCCCGAAGGGTACAATTCGGTAGTGGACGGGCAGTTCAGCATTCCCTACTGCGTCGCCGCCATGCTTCATCATCCCGCCCCGACGCAGGAATGGTATTCTGAAAAATTCCGGCATGATCCTTCCGTCGTGGAGCTTTCCGCCAGGGTTCATCACAGGGGTGAGTATCTGCGTCTTCAGCAATGTTTCGAGATGTTCCAGCGGGGAGAGTATCCCCATTATGACATAACGGTGGAAACCACGGACGGACGCACGCTGCGCAAGGAGGTTCCCCTGCCCAAGGGACACCCCCGCAACATGATGACTGACGCGGAATTTCTCGAGCGTTTCCATCTGGTGGCCGACCCCGTGCTGGGAACGGAAAAGGCGGCGCGCGTGGCGGACATGGTCATGAACATGGAAGCACTGGAGTGCGCAGGCGACATTGCAGACGCCATGCGCGTCGAAAAATAAGGGATCGCTGCAGCGGGCACGGCCCTGCGCTGCCGTCCGTCGGACGGCAGCGCAGCACGTGAATTGCGGCGACAACGGACAGAGGGGCGTCGCGTCGGAATCCCGCTTTGCCCGGCTCCGTGAAGCATTTCAGCGACGGGATGCTCTGACGCATGAACCTCCGACGACTGAAAGCCGAACCGCTGTCAGAATTTAAGAAGTTAACCATAGGGGAATTTCTGATGAAAAACATCTGTGTCATCGGTGCGGGCGGTACCGGCCAGTGTTTCGCCGCCGACATGTCTCTGGCCGGGCACGCCGTGTCCATATATGACGACCGCAAGGACAGGCGGGATGAAATCAGACAGGCGGGCGGCATCACCCTGACCGGAGGAGGGCGCACCGGCACGGCGCATCCCCGTGTATGCGACAGCGCAGAACAGGCGCTGGACGGCGCCGAACTCGTCGTCGTATGTGCCGTGGCCCATCGGCATGAGACCCTGGCCAAAACCTGCGCCGCACATCTGCGCGACGGTCAGACGCTGCTCATTTCCGCCGGCAGCGGCGCATCTCTGCTTTTTGACCGGGAAATCAGGGCCGCACGGAGGTTGTCGGCAGAGCAGACGCACGACGTAACGCTGGGAGAGCTGGAAGGCAATCTCTATCCCTGCCGCCGCACGCATCCGGCGCGGATCTTCATGGCGTTTCCGCCGGCACGGCGTATGGTGGCGGCGCTGCCCGCGGTCGACACACCCCGCCTTCAGGCCGCTCTGGACGGCATTCTGGAAACCTCCCCCGCAAGCAATGTGCTGGAAACGGCGCTGAACTCTCCCAATGTGGTGATTCATCTCATGGCGTCCCTGCTCAATCTCGGCGCGGTGGAACAATCTCACGGAGAATACCGGCTGTATGAAACCGGGCTGACGCCGGGCGTACTTGCCATGCTGGACGCCATGAATATGGAAAAGGAACGCCTGTTCGCGGCCTGGGGCTGGACCCCGCGCTCCCCCATGGGACACATGCGCCATGTGGCCCGGCAGGACGCCTTCCCCGAACTGAATGCCTTCCGTTCTCTCATCGGCCCCACTGATGCGGAGCACCGATATCTGACCGAAGATGCCTCCACATGCGTCTGCCTCATGGCCGACACGGGCAGACTGGCGGAGGTGGAAACGCCGCTCGCGGACAGCCTGCTCCTTCTTGCGGGGGCGCTGCACGGCAGGGATTACGCACATGAAGGCCGCACACTGGCAAGTCTGGGGCTGGGAACCCTGAGCAAAGACATGGTCAACGCGCGGCTGCGGGGCTGAATTCCGTACCTCCGCCGCGACGCCGCCCTATCCGTGCTGCCGCATTTCACCTGCGGCTTCAGGCGTGAAACCTGCGGGTCGGGACATGGAATCCCGGCCGGCAGATATTTTCAAGAGCAAAACCTCCAACGCTCTGTTGTAGAACCGTGTTGACAGCGCTGCACGAGGCGTACGATTTTACTCCGGCCGCGAGGCGGCAATATTCATTGCCGCAAAGGCACTCCGAGTTCCACACGGGCAAGGGCAACATGCACCAACGGCTGGCCCGCCTGCGTCTTCGTGCGGCTTCGCCGCCCAAAGATGCCTTACCATGCGGCGGGGATAGTCGCTTCATAGCTTGCTGCGCCCGCGCCTCCGACAGTCAAGGATATTTTCAGCAAACTCTACGCGGAGCGACCTCCAACAAGGATCTGTCATGTATTCCTGGCGCGCTCATATCGGCCTTCTGGCCCCCGGTTCCGGCCCCAACATGGAAATGGACTTTCACCGCTTTCTTCCGGCAGGCGTGGCCGTGGCCACATCCCGTCTGCCCTTTACCATTCCCTCGCCGCAGGGACTGCTGGATATGGTGGCTCATCTGGAAAACGCATGTGAGGTCTATCGGCGTTACAGACATGATGTCATCATGTTCGGCTGCACTTCAGGCAGTCTGATCGGCGGCCCCGGCTTCGACCGTGAGCTTATCACAAGAATGGAAGCGATCACGGGCGATCCCTGTCTTACCACTTCCACAGCGGTGCTTGAAGCCTTTCAGGCACTCGGCGTTTCCCGCCCGGTCGTCATCACGCCCTATCCCGACGACACCAACGAGGCGGAAAAAGTCTTTCTGGAAAACAACGGCCTTCAGGTACGTTTCATTTCCGGCATGGGCAACGATTATGTCAACCAGTCCATTACCGATATCGAACCGCACTATGTTTTTCAGAAGGTCAAGCCTTTGCCGCGCGACGGAGCGGACAGCCTGTTCATTAGCTGCACGGGACTCAATGTGCTGGATATCATCCCTCTGCTGGAGACAGACTGGGGGCTGCCGGTCATTACCAGCAATCAGGCCACTCTGTGGGCCTGTCTGCGGCATTCCGGCGTGAAGGATGTCATTCCCTCGCTCGGCCGCCTGCTGACGCTATAACGCAACTTCTCCCTCTCCCGTGCCGGGCTTCTGTTCCGGCGCGGGCGCGTCTTTCCGGGTCATGCTGTTCCATGTTTCGCCAAGCTCGCGCATGGCTTCATTCATCTGACGGCTGAACGACGCGCCGAAGTCCGCCGCGCCTTCCTTCGCTCCGGTCAGGGCATCGTTCCAGGCCTTGACGAACTTGTCCTGCGGGCGCTCTCTTTCCACAGCGGCAAGCGTCTGTGTTCCGAGATCCCCCAGTTTCGCTCCCAGCGCGGCAAGCTGATCCCGGGTCATCTTCCCGTCCTTGAGCGCTTCCTGAAGCAGGGGCAGAACCTTTGCCCGATATTCCTCAGCGGGAATCACGTCCCTCAGCGCGGCCAGGCCGCCGTATTCCGCGGGGCTGATTTCCTCCTCACCCCGGGCGGCGCGTTCCATGCGCTGGTTCACCACCAGAAAAATGCAGCAGGCCGCGAGCACGGCAATCACGATATTCTTGAACATATTATATCTCCTGCGGGCGTCTCCCGTCTTTACTTCGGAAAACGCCTCAATCGGCGTTTCCTTCAGAACAAAAAGCCCCTACAGACCCCTGTCTCTCATTTTTTCGGCGTACGCCATGAGTTTTCGCGCTTCCGCGAAATCGGGATCCAACTGCAGGGCGCCCTGGGCGGCCTTTACCGCCTTGTCCCATTTTTTCCAGTCCACATACAGGCGTCCCATATTGAAGAAGAGATGGGAATCCCTGTATCCTCCCTGCGCGGCCTTGATATAGCTCTGTTCCGCGTCGGCATACCTGCCCATTCTGCGCTGGGCCACGGCCAGACTGTTGTAGATGTGAGCCGCGCCGGGCATGCCTTCCAGGGCCTCGCCCAGGTACTGTACCGCGTCTTCATATTCCCCGGCCCGCAGAAACCGTTCGCCTATGTCAACCCGGAGTTCATAATTTTCCTGATTTTCCCGCGCCAGAATCGAAAACACGGCGCGCGCGGCGTCCACCTGTCCGGCGTCAAGTTTCTGCTGTCCGCGCTCCAGCTCCTGCCGCCTCTTTTCTTCCAGCAGGCGGGCACTTTCCCGGGCCTCGTCCTGGAACTGCCCGTCAAATGTTTCCAGAAGCATGTTGAGTCCGTCCAGAAACTCGCGCTCCTTTCCCGGCACATATTTGAGTTCAAGCGCGGCGGCCTTGCGAACATGCGGATCACAGACGATATGGTAGGAGGCATCGGAAATCAGGCGCTCGAATTCCTCTTTTTCCGCCTTCATGAGCGGTTCGCGAAATACCGTAATCACGGCGTCGCGCAAGGTCTGAACGGCGGAAAGAAATTTTTCCTGCCGGATGAGCGACTTGATGGAAGAGAGCTGACGCCGGGCGGTGGCAAGCTGAGACATAATGATGTTCCGGGTTGCGGTTTCAGGGGAAATCAGCCGGGTTGACGGGCAAGAACGGCTCGGACGGCCTCCAGATCCTCCGGAGTGTCCACGCCGCAGGTGCGGAACGAAGTCACGACGACCCGCATGGGAATGCCGTTTTCCAGAAGGCGCAGTTGTTCCAGCTTTTCCAGCAGTTCCAGGGGACTGGACGGCAGTGCGCTCATGCGCTCCAGCACCCGCCGCCGGAAGGCATAGATGCCCACATGGCCGAGATAGCGGGACGCCGTGCCGTCACGCGGGTACGGGACGGGCGCACGGGAGAAATACAGGGCATCCCCGGCCAGATCCGTCACGACCTTGACCTGATTCGGTGAAGCTATGAGCGCCGCGTCGGCCGCAGGCTCCAGAGGAGTGGCCAGCGTGGCGCATTGTACGCCATCATCGGCAAAGGGGGCAAGCAGTTCGTCCAGCATGGCCGGCTCAAGCAGGGGTTCATCCCCCTGAATGTTGACGACGACGGCATCCTGCGGAAGTCCCAGCCTGTTCGCCGCCTCGCGCACGCGATCCGTGCCGCTGGGATGATCCGCCGCCGTCATGACGCAGGGCAGATCCAGCGCGCGGGCTGCCTCCGCTATGCGTTCATCATCCGTGGCAATCCATACGCCCCGGAGCGCGGCGCAACGCATGGCCCGCATGGCCACATGCCAGATCATGGGCTTGCCGCAGATATCCGCCAGCGGCTTGCCCGGCAGACGGGTCGACGCGTAACGGGCGGGAATGATGCCGTAACAGGCGCTCTTCATGAATCGGCTCTCTTTGCAGTCAGAAATCCGGTGAGGCTCCGCTCTCGAAGGAAGACGCGAAAAGGATTTCATCGGCCCTGCCGTTTTGTCAATCCCTTTCCCCCCACCGGAAGGGGTCGAGATCAAGATACAGACACAGATTTCCGAATGCCTTCTTTCCGTTCCGGATGCCTCCGCCCCTTGACGGAACGGATGTTTAACGTATCTTCCTTCCGCGCATCTCCGTTTTTGGGAACCGCTGATTTATTCACAGAATAAATCGGCTCCATGCCCAAAGAGGTTCTTGCCTCTTTGGGAAAGGCACGCCAAGTCGTTCATTTAACGGGAAAATAAATTTTTCCTCTTCACGACTTGCGGGCGGTCTTGCTCCGCAAGGCCGCGGGAAACGCTTTAATCAGCGATTCCTTTACTGCGGCGATTCCCGACTGCGGATTGAAACATTCGCACGGGGCGCGGCGGCATCTTCAATTTCTTCCGGGCGGACAGGAATGGGCAAGGATCTGATTATCGTGGAATCACCGGCCAAGGTGAAGACCATCAAGAAATTTCTGGGCGGCAAATACATGGTGCAGGCCAGCGTGGGACATATCCGCGACCTGCCTACCAAGGAAATCGGCGTGGATGAGGATCATGACTTCGCGCCGCGCTATCAGACCATCCAGGGCAAGGAAAAGGTCGTCCATGATCTTCAGGAGGCCGCGTCCAGGGCTGATACGGTGTATCTCGCGCCCGACCCGGACCGTGAAGGCGAGGCCATTGCCTGGCACATCGCGCAGGTGATCAAGGATAAAGCCAGGGACATCAAGCGCATCCAGTTCAACGAAATCACCTCCCGCGCGGTGAAGGAAGCGCTGGAACACCCGCGCGACATCAATCCCGACCTGTTCGAGGCGCAGCAGGCGCGCCGCGTGCTGGATCGCCTGGTCGGCTACAAGATTTCCCCCCTGCTGTGGAAGACGGTCAAGCGGGGCATTTCCGCCGGACGCGTGCAGTCCGTGGCGCTTCGCCTCATCGTGGAACGGGAGGAGGAACGCCAGGCCTTCAAGCCGGAGGAATACTGGCTGTTCCGCGCCGTGCTGGAAGGCTCCGTACCTCCCCCCTTCAAGGCCGAACTGCTGAAAATCAAGGGCAGGAAGGCGGTGGTTCCCAACGCCGAAGCGGCGGAAGAACTGGAAAGAGCCATGCAGGGCAAGCCCTTTGTGGTCGATTCCGTGGAGGAAAAGGAACGCGCCCGCAATCCCCTGCCCCCCTTCACCACGTCCACCCTCCAGCAGACGGCCAACCAGAGGATCGGCTTTTCGGCCAAGCGCACCATGTCCACGGCCCAGCGCCTGTACGAAGGCATTGAACTGGGCGAACGCGGCACGACGGCGCTGATTACCTACATGCGTACCGACTCCGTCCGCATCGCGGACGAGGCCCGCGCCGCCGCCACATCCTATATTGAGGAGCGCTTCGGCAGGGACTTTCTCGCTCCGGGCGGCAAGGGCCGCGTGTTCAAGGGCAAGGCGGGCGCGCAGGACGCGCATGAAGCCATCCGTCCCGTCGATGTCACGCTGACGCCGGAGGAGATCAGGGAGTTCCTTACCCCCGAACAGTTCCGGCTGTACGGCCTGATCTGGTCCCGTTTCGTGGCGTCGCAGATGGCCGCGGCCAGATTCCACGACACCGTCGCCCTGATCACCTGCGGCCCCGCCCAGTGGCGGGCCAGAGGCGAAAGGCTGCTCTTTCCGGGCTGGCTTGCAGCACTGCCGCGTCCCGCCGACGAGGAGGAAGACGCGCTTCCTCCCCTCAGACAGGGCGAGGAACTCAAGCTGCTCAAACTGACCAGGGAACAGAAATTCACCCAGCCGGCCCCGCGCTATACGGAAGCGTCGCTGGTCAAGGAGCTGGAAGAACGGGGCATCGGCCGGCCGTCCACCTACGCCACGATCATCTCCACCATTCAGGATCGGGAATACGTGCGTCTGGAGGACAAGCGCTTCGTGCCCACGGATCTCGGCAATGTGGTCTGCGCCCAACTGCGCGATCACTTCCCCTCGCTCATGGATGTGGGCTTTACCGCAGGCATGGAAGACAACCTGGACAAGGTGGCGGACGGCAAGCTCGGCTGGGTGGGCCTGCTCAGGGATTTTACCAGGGACTTCAACCCGGCGCTGAGCGCGGCGGCTCAGAACATGGCTCCGGTCAAGGGCGGCCTGACCACGGACGTGCCCTGCCCCAGATGCGGCAAGCCCCTGGTGGTCAAATTCGGCAAGAGCGGAGAATTTCTGGCCTGCACGGGATATCCGGAATGCCGTTACACCACGAACTTTTCCCGTGACGAGAAGGGCGCGATCCGGATTGAGGAAAAACAGACCCCGACCTATGAGGTGGTCGGCAAATGCCCCCAGTGCGGCGGCGACGTGGTACTCAAGAAGTCCCACACCGGCAGCCGCTTCCTGAGCTGCGCCAACTACCCCAAATGCACCTATGCCGCGCCCTTTTCCACAGGAGTGCCCTGCCCCGGATGCGGGAAAGGGACTCTGGTGGAAAAAAGTTCCAGACGCGGCAAGATATTCTATTCCTGTGATCAGTATCCCCAGTGCGACTATGCCCTTTGGGACTGGCCGGTCAACGAGCATTGCCCGGAATGTGATTCCCCCCTGCTGGTGATCAAGAACACCCGCGCAAAGGGCCGCCACATCGCCTGCCCCAATCCCAAGTGCCGCTACACGCGGGAACTGGAGGAAGAATAGGAATACGCCGGATTTCGGCAGCACAGCCTGTGGCAGGCAGTTCAAAACACGACCAGACAAAAAAACAGGTGCTTCTTTTGTATTGAATCATGACATGAAATGATTTAAATGAACCTTTATCAAAACTTCTTTCATGGCCTGAAATCTTCCTCCCCTGCAGGAGGGGAAAGAGTTTCTGACAAAAAAAGACGGGCAGAGCCTTTGTGTACGCTCTCCCCCTTCAGAGCGTCTTGTTATTGAACATACCTGCCGGCCGGATTCTGTGTTCTGCCCCGCAGGTTTCACGCCTGAAGCCGGAGATGTGCGCCGCAAGTGGATTGCGGCTGTCCAGCCTCGCGGCGGAGTCTCGATCCGCTTGACTTCTGAAGCAATTTCAGGATGAGGCTGCTCCAGGGAGAGGCAATCCGAGCGCCCTGTCCGCCGGCTGCGGAGTCAGGCGCCGGATGAGGCGACTGTGGATGAAACATGAAACAGCATCTCATTCTGGTCATAGACGACAGTAAAACGGCGCTGGGGGCCGTGCGGCACATTCTGAGCGGGGAACACCGTCTCCTGCTCGCCTCTTCCGGAGAGGAGGCGCTGGGGTTGCTGCATGCCGAAGCTCCGGACCTTATTCTTCTTGATCTGTTCATGCCCGGCATGGACGGTCCTGAAACCCTGACGCGCATCCGTGCCGTTCCCGGCTGCGAAAAGCTGCCCGTCATCTTCTTCACCGCCGCCCAATCCACGGAAACCGAAGCCGAATGTCTGGCGCTGGGGGCGCGTGACTTCATTGTCAAACCCTTCGCGCCCGAAGTGCTGCGCAGCCGCATCGCCAATATGCTGGAGCTGGAAGACTACCGCAAGGACCTGCAGGGCAGGCTGGATGAAAAGACCCGCGAAGTGGAGGATCTCGCGCTCCAGACCATTCTCGCCATCGCCCGGGCCATCGACGCGAAGGATGAATACACGCAGGGGCACTCGCAGCGCGTGGCAACCTACAGTTGCGCCCTTGCGGAGTATATGGGCTGGAGCGAGGCGGATTGCGACAATATCTACCACATCGCTCTGCTCCATGACGTGGGAAAAATCGGGGTGCCGGACAGCGTTCTCAAAAAAAGCGGCCCTCTGACGGATGAGGAGTTCGCACAGATGCGCCGCCATCCGGATATCGGCGCGGACATTCTCAAGACCATCAGGTCGCTGAAAGGCATTGAAACGGGTACACGCTTTCACCACGAACGCTATGACGGCAAGGGGTATCCCAACGGACTCAAGGGCGACGAGATCCCCCTGATCGCCCGCATCATCTGCGTGGCGGATACCTTCGACGCCATGACCAGCACCCGCTGCTACCGGAAAAGACTGGATATGGACGTGGCGCGCGCGGAGCTGCGCCGCTGCGCGGGAACACAGTTTGATCCCGCAATAGTGGAGGAATTTCTCGCCATGCTGGACGAAGGACTCATTTCGGCTGCACGGACGGAATAATTCCCCGCGCGCCGACAACCTTTCCCCGGAGCGTTCCGCGTTTGGAAACAGCCGCGAGCCGGACACGGGGTCCGGCTCGCGGGGTCACGCCTCGCAGGAGCCCGCCCCAGGGAGGCCCCTTTTCCCGCGCAGACGGGGGATCACTCTCCTTCGTCCCTCACTTCCCTCTTTTCTTCCTCTTCCAGTGCGGGCGCACGCTGAAGAATTTCCTCCAGCTGAATATCGCCGCACAGTACGCCGACAATTTCATCGCTCTCGTCCGTTACCGCCATGGATACGGAAAGGATCAGCTTGCCCGTGTACTGGGACTGGTACACATCGGTAATATGCAACTGCCCGTCGCTCATGGGAGCCTTGAACCACTCCCTGCCGGAATAGTCATAGCCCGGCTGAGGCAGGTTGCCGTATTTTTCGGTATAGGCCGGGTCGGTAATCACGGACTGCACCAGACGGCCCGAAGCATCCGTCAGGGTCAGGAACTGGATGAACGGATAATGAGCCACGAAGTCGCGCATGAGCGCCGGGGTGCGGGCATCATCGGCGCGCATCGTGCAGTTTGCGGCAAGGCGCTCTATGAGATGCGCGGCGAGCCTGCCCGCCAGACGCTTGATGCGCTGGAGTTCGGAGACGAACAATTCCGGCATGTAGCGCTTGACCAGGGCCTCCATCTCCTTGTTCGAGAAGGAGGTGTTGCGCCCTTCCTCGTAGGCTTTCATGATTTCACCGTAGATCAGCCCCACGGAAGGATGCTTCTTGGTGATCCCGCGTTCGGGCGGCAGCCCGAGATTGTGATTGATCCAGTAAGCCACGCCCGCCCGGCCGGACTTGTCCGTGATGATGATCGGCACGGGACGGCCGAGAATCTTCGCCGTATCGAAAATATTGTAGATTTCCTCGTTCTTGGCCAGACCGTCCACATGCACTCCGGCGCTGGTGGCGTTGAAATCGCGCCCCACGAGAGGATAGTTGGGCGGAATGACATACTCCAGTTCCTTTTCAAAGAACTCTCCGATTTCCGCAATGACGGTGGTGTCCGCCGCCTCGTCCTGCCCGGTGAGGGAAATGTACTCCATGACCAGAGCTTCCACCGGAGTGTTGCCCGTGCGCTCGCCAAAGCCCAGCAGCGCTCCGTTGACCGCGCCGCAGCCGTACAGCCAGGCGGTCACGCCGTTCACCAGCCCCTTGTGGAAATCGTTGTGGCCATGCCATTCCAGCCACTGGCCCGGAACCCCGGCCTCATCGGTAAAAGCCCGAACGATGCGCTGTACCGAACGCGGCAGCGCCGCACCCTGATAGGGAACCCCGAAGCCCATGGTATCGCACAGCCGGATTTTCACCGGCATGGATGCCTGGCTTGCCAGCTCCATCAGTTTTGCCGCAAAGGGCAGGCAGAAGCCATAGATATCGGCGCGGGTGATATCCTCAAAATGGCAGCGCGGCACGATGCCCCATTCCAGAGCCTGCTCCACGATTCCCAGATAGTCGCGCAGCGCCTGTTCGCGGCTCTTTCCCAGCTTGAGGTAGATATGATAGTCGGACACGCTGGTCAGCATGCCCACTTCATCAAACTCCATGTCCCGGGCGATTCCGAGATCATCAATATTCGCACGGATCCAGCCGGTCACGCGCGGAAAGCGGTACCCCCGCGCGCGGCATATCTCGACGGCCCGCCTGTCCTTGGCGGAGTACATGAAAAATTCCGAGGCCTGGACAAGCCCGCTCTTGCCTCCGAGTTTATGCAGCAGATCAAAGATGCGGGCAATCTGCCGCACCGTGTAGGGAGGACGGGCCTGCTGTCCGTCCCGGAAGGTGGTATCGGTGATGAAGCACGGATCCGCCGGACGCGGCATGACGATGTTGTCATCGAACTCGATACGGCCGACTTTCGTATAGGGGAATACACCCCGGAACAACTGGGGCGTTTCCGGGTTTTCAAGATGCAGGGTACGCAGGGGATCTTTCTTGTAAAGCAGGCTCATGGGGTTCCTCGCAACAGCCGCCGCGCGGTCAGGTTCGTGCCGGAATTCCGTTCCGCCTCTGCCGGACGGCCGGAACAGGCGTTCTCGCGAAAAAGCGATGCAAGTATTTGGTATAACGTGTTTCGCGCGGAAACGAAAGAGCGTTCTTTCCACTGCGCAGGGGACGGAAGACATGCCGCGCTTCCCGGCACTCCGCCCGGCGCATGGCAGGGGGAACACGGTACGGCGGAAAGGGAACCGTGTATCTTCCGCCATTGAACGTCCCATTTAAACTTCGGTTCGCGTTCTGCTCGGGAGACACTCTGTCTGCGCGGGCAGAGCGGCAACATATGTTGCCGCAAAGGCCGCCCGTGTTCCACACGGGCAAGGGCAGCACGTATCCACGGCCGGCTCGCCTGCGCCTTCGTGAAGCTGTGCCTCACTCGGCTCCGCTCCGCGAAATCTTTCTGCCGCGGCTTCCTGACGACACTCGAGCGGCCTTGCCGATACCCGCTCCCCTTGCGCCCTGCGCGGAAAACGCCGCATCCGCACTCCATGGCTCGCTGACGCTCGCCCCTCCGCACGGTCAAGATTATCTCGACTCCACGCTGAAACAGAGCCTTTTCAAATATTGTGAAAAAATTATTTATTGACACCCCTTTCTTTTCCAATCATGCCGCCGTGTTGTGCTTGCCGAAAAAGTCTGTTATGGATGGGAGCGTTCATATGCGGGAACAGGCGCCGCGCCCGTCCATGCGCCGCCGCTCCCGTGTTCAGGTCTGTTTACCAGGGGGCCGTTCCCCAGCGGCCGCGCCCATTTGCCGGGTTCGGCCCCGGAACGGCAGACCCCATTAACCCATGTGGAGGTAAGGCAATGGCAAAACATGCAACCCCCTTGTTGGACCAGCTCGAAACCGGGCCCTGGCCCAGCTTTGTGTCCGACATCAAGCAGGCGGCTGCTGAGCGTGCGGCGAACCCGAAAGGGCTTGACTACCAGATTCCCGTTGACGCTCCCGAAGATCTCCTGGGCGTGCTCGAACTCTCCTACGAGGAAGGCGAAACCCACTGGAAGCACGGCGGCATCGTGGGCGTGTTCGGTTACGGCGGCGGCGT
>ENA-ORTY01002768-ORTY01002768.1-human-gut-metagenome-genome-assembly--contig:-NODE-2768-length-16173-cov-2.402159_pt1 | contig 16173 bp, 18 predicted proteins | sample MGYA00241917_ERZ509198 | MGnify/ENA primary metagenome ERZ509198 (study PRJEB26280, sample SAMEA2338857) | human gut metagenome | biome: human gut; feature: human-associated habitat; material: faeces...
CCAGTGCATATGCGTTGGTATCGATGCAAAAAGAATTTCCAATAAAAAATGGACTGTCTTTATAAACGGCGGTCGTGTTGATATGAAGCTTGACCTTATAGATTGGGTAAAGCAAATCGAACAGCTTGGTGCGGGGGAAATATGCCTTAATTCCATTGATGCCGACGGAACTAAAGCCGGATTTGATATTCCAATGCTTGACGCTGTTTGCAGCGCTGTAAATATTCCGGTGATAGCAAGCGGCGGCGCCGGAAAAATTGATGATTTTTCAGAGGTGTTTGAAAAAACCGGCGCTACTGCCGCACTTGCCGCTTCGCTTTTCCATTTTAAGGAACTCACTGTTGGCGAGGTTAAGGATTATTGCAGAAGCAAAGGAATTATTGTGAGATAAATAGAAAGGCAATTTACAATGGAAAAAATAAAAGTGAATTTAAATAACCTTGACAAATATTTTGTCAAGAGCGAACTGATACCGGCAATTGTATATGAGGCAGATACTAAAACTGTTCTTATGCTTGCCTATATGAATGAGGAAAGTCTTAGAAAAACTTTGGAGACAGGATACACATGGTTCTGGAGCCGTTCAAGGCAGGAACTGTGGAATAAAGGCGCAACATCAGGTCATTTGCAAAAAATAGTAAGCATTTACAGCGATTGTGATGATGATACACTGCTTGTAAATGTTAAACAGACGGGAGTTGCCTGTCATACCGGAGAATACAGTTGTTTTTTTAATAATATTTATGAGGGAGAATAAAAATGACAGTTTATGAAGAAATTTTTGAAGTAATCAAGCAGAGAAAAAAAGATTATGAAAATGGTACTGCTCAGGAAAATTCTTATACCTGCTATCTTTTTGAAAAAGGTGTAGATAAAATCTGCAAGAAGATCGGTGAAGAAGCTTCTGAAACAATAATTGCAGCTAAAAATAAAGATAATGATGAACTGAAAAATGAAATAAATGATTTACTGTATCATGTAATGGTGCTTTGTGCAAATCAAGGACTTGAATGGTCAGAGGTAGAAAAGGTTCTGGAAGAACGAAATGAAAAGATCGGAAACTTAAAAAAATTTCATCAGGTTGATAAAAATACTTGATTTTGTAACAATTCGTTTCAAGTCTGAATATTATATATAGAAGTGTTCAAAAAATTTTGAAACTTTAGTATATAATAGGAGGACTTTTTTTATGAGCGAATATACTCGTCATTTTAACGACTGTGACGCTGTTCCAATTAAAGTTAACAGAGTATTTGACAGCTGCAGTGACAAAGACTGCGTTACCGGCGTTCAGGTTAATCTTGACTGTAAGCTTCCGCCGGAAATAGCAATAGTGAAATCAAGATGTATAACAGTTTCAGACGTATGTATGAATGTTGAAGAAATACCGTTTAATAAGGGATTCTTTTCGGTTGATTTGACATTTTCACTGGACGTCCAGCTTTTAGGCTATGAAAAAGCCTGTGGTGATCCCGTTATTCTTACCGGTACGGCAACAGTCAGCAAAAACTGTATACTTTATGGCAGTGAAACAAACTCTAAAACATTTTACAGCGACGGTACATCAATAGGAACCACAGGAAGCTGCTGCAACACTATTAATCCGCCGTCTGCCGCTGTTCAGGTTGTTTCGCCGATCGTACTTGAAGCTAAAATTGTTAAGGGATGTCAGCACTGTGACTGCGGATGCAGTGAAAGCAGCGAATTTCAGTTGCCTCCTCCAAGACCTCAGAGAGATGTTGTCTTGACGTTGGGTTTATTCTATGTTGTTGAATTGACAAGACCGGTTACTATAATGGTACCGACTTACAATTATACAATACCTCAAAAGGAATGCTGTGCAGATATGGCAAGTCCGTGTGAAATATTTGATAAAATTAAATTTCCGGTAGAGGAATTTTCACCTTCAAAACTTGAAAATAATAATAATTGCGGATGCACTTATCCGGCAGAACGCAGTATCAGTCAGGAAGACTGCGGTTGTCAGGATATATAATTTTATCGGGACGGTCATAAGACCGTCCGTTAAATTATAAAAGAGGTATGTGTAGAAAATGAGATCAAGAAAGAAATTAAATAAAAGAAAAATATTTATTGCCGCAGTATTTACGGCTATTATAATAATATCAGTAATTTGTATTGATATTAAAATAAAGAATAAAATAAAAGAGATAAGTATACATTATTGTAATATATCTGTGTCAGAAATTATAAATAAAAGCGTCAGCAAGACGCTTAATGATAATAACACGGAATATTCAGATTTAGTTTATGAACTTTATGACGCAGATAATAATTTGTCTTCAGTAAAAGTTAAAACTGATAAATTAAATATTCTTCAAACACAGATTATATCCGATATTAACCGTCAATTATTAAATAACAGCAAAAATAAAATTAAAATACCTTTGGGAACTGTCAGCGGTTCATATTTGTTCAGCGGACGGGGTCCGGAAATTGAAATAAAATTTCTTCCGTCCGGATCAGTATCATCGGCGCTGAACAGTGAATTAACTTCTGCCGGAATTAATCAGTCGTGTCATAAAATTTCTATGAATATTACGGCTGATATTACAGCTGTGTTTCCTTCTGGAAGCTATAAAACCAGCGTACAATTAAATTGTATTTTAGCTGAATCTGTAATTATCGGAGAAGTGCCTGACGGAATCATAGGAGAAAATATATCTTAAAATACATAATACGAGCTTTAATTTGAAAAAATAAGTTGAAAATATTGCATAATCGTGGTATAATAAACAATGTATTTATTGTAAAGTTAGTAAAAAACGGAGAGATTATGAATAGTTCGGAAATACTTGATAAAATAAAAAAATTGTCTGCGGAAATTGAAAGACATAATAAAAATTATTATGTGATGGATAATCCTGTGATTTCGGATTATGAATACGATATGATGATGCAGGAACTGAAAAAGCTTGAGAATGAATATCCTGAATTTGCTTTTGAAAATTCTCCTACAAAGCGTGTGGGGGGAGAGGCTCTTAACACATTTGAAAAGGTTGAGCACAAGGTACAGATGGGAAGCCTTCAGGATGTTTTTTCTTTTGATGAAGTGAGAAACTTTATTGAAAAATGCTTTGAACAGCTTGATGCTCCTGTATTTGTTGTCGAACCTAAAATTGACGGCTTATCTGTATCATTGGAGTATGTAAACGGAGAGATGACAATCGGTTCAACCCGTGGAAACGGTTTTGAGGGAGAAAATGTAACAAATAATCTTAAAACTATAAAGTCAATACCGCTTATCCTGAATGAATCAGTTCCATTAATAGAGGTTAGGGGTGAAGTTTATATGCCCCGTAAAAGCTTTACTGAGCTTATAGAAAAACAGGAACTGAACGATGAACAGCCTTTTAAAAACCCAAGAAATGCTGCCGCAGGCTCTCTTCGCCAAAAAGATTCTAAAATTACTGCACAAAGAAAACTTGATATTTTTGTATTTAATTTACAGCAAATTGAAGGTAAAAATATATTATCTCATAAAGAATCACTGGACTATATGAAATCGTTGGGGTTTAAGGTTATACCAAGTTATATTGAATGCAGAAATTATGAAGAAATTATTGCTGAAATAAATAAAATCGGTGAAAGCAGGAATAATTACTCTTTTGATATTGACGGTGTTGTAATTAAAGTCAATAATTTTGAACAGCGGGAAATCATGGGATCTACTGCAAAAGTACCGAAATGGGCAATCGCTTATAAATTTCCTCCGGAAGAAAAAGAAACAAAGCTTCTTGATATTGAGGTAAATGTTGGAAGAACAGGCGCAATAACGCCAGTGGCTGTTTTTGAACCGGTAAATCTGGCTGGGACAAGCGTTTCCAGAGCAGTACTGCATAATCAGCAGTTTATTGATGAAAGAGATATCAGAATTGGAGATACTATACTGGTAAGAAAAGCCGGAGAAATTATTCCGGAGGTTATTAAAACTGTATGTCATGATGAGAATTCTGTGAGGTTTTCACTCCCTTCGGAATGTCCTGTTTGCGGAACGTCTGCGGTCAGATATGAAGATGAAAGTGTGCTGCGATGTCCTAATACTGACTGTCCGGCACAGCTTTTAAAAAATATTATTCACTTTGCTTCAAAGGATGCTATGAATATTGACGGTCTCGGACCTGCTATTGTACAGGTTCTTTTGGAAAAAGAACTTATTAAGTCGGTAGCAGATTTATACTGTATAGAATATGATCAGCTTGAATCTTTGGAGAGATTTGCAGAAAAGTCCGCTAAAAATCTTCTTAAAGCAATTGAAAATTCAAAAAGTAATAATCTTGACCGTCTTTTGTTTGCACTTGGTATACGGAATATAGGAGTAAAGGCTGCAAGGCTTTTATGTGAAAAATTCGGTAATATTGATTCTATTATGAATGCAGACGCTGAAGAAATATCAGAAATAGACGGGTTCGGAAACGTTATGGCAGAAAATGTGGTTAAGGCTTTTAAAGAAACTCATAGGATTGAACTTGTCAATAGATTGAGAGAATACGGAGTAAATATGATTTATAGATCTTCCGTATCCGGAGGAGACGGAAGATTCAAGGGTAAGACTTTCGTTCTTACAGGTACTCTGCCGACTATGAAAAGAAAAGAGGCTCAGTCCTTAATTGAAAAGCTTGGCGGAAAGGTTTCCTCATCTGTTTCAAAGAAAACTGATTATGTTGTTGCGGGAGAAGACGCTGGAAGCAAGCTTGTGAAGGCACAGGAATTGGGAATAGAAATTATAAGCGAACAAGAGCTTATTAATATATCAATGTAAAAGGATGGTAGATATGAAAATTGACATTAAACATATTGCGAAGCTGTCACGCTTGAGAATAGAAGATGATAAGCTTGAAAAATTTGAAAAGGATATGGAATCTATTGTTAATATGGTCGACAGACTGCCTGATGTTGAGGGCACGCTTGATCTGAACCCCAAGGATACTATGACTTTAAGGGAAGATAAAGCGGTTACTGATAAATTCAAACGTGAAGAACTGCTGAAAAATGCACCGGAGGTTCAGGCAGGCTGTCTGGTAGTTCCGAAAACTGTTGAATAAAGGAGTTTACAATGAGATTATATGAAAAAACAGCTTCAGAGCTGTCAGAAATGCTTAAAAATAAAGAATGCAGCGCTGTGGAATTATGCAATGATGTATTAGCAAGAATAAATGAAACTGAAAATAAAATTGGTTCTTATGTAACTGTAGCGGAAGAATCTGCAAAGGAAAATGCAAAGAAAATTGATAAAGCAATGGCAGCGGGAGAAAAGCTTCATCCGCTTGCAGGTATTCCTATAGGAATTAAAGATAATATTTCTACAAAAGGAATCAGGACGACTTGTTCTTCAAAAATGCTTGAGAATTACGTTCCTCCTTTTGATGCTACTGTAATGAATAAGATAAATAATGCCGGAATGACAGTGCTTGGTAAAATGAATATGGACGAATTTGCAATGGGTTCTTCTACAGAAACGTCCTACATGCATCTGACAAGAAATCCTTATAATACAGAATGTGTTCCGGGCGGTTCGTCAGGCGGTTCCGCTGCCGCTGTTGCTGCCGGTGAGGCAATACTTACACTTGGTTCAGATACAGGCGGTTCTATACGTCAGCCTGCTGCACTTTGCGGTGTTGTGGGAATGAAACCTACTTACGGCAGCGTTTCTAGATACGGACTGGTGGCTTTTGCATCTTCTCTTGACCAGATAGGACCTCTGGGTAAATCCGTTAAAGATGTGGCAATGCTTCAGAGTCTTATCTGCGGTCATGACAGATACGACGCAACTTCTAAAAATATTGAATATCCTGACTATGCGGCTGCACTTAAAGAAAATGCAAAAAGTCTAAAAATAGGTATACCTAAAGAGTATTTCGGTGAGGGAATTGATTCTCAGGTAAAGGAATCGGTAATGAAAGCCGTTAAAGAATTTGAATTACAGGGTGCAGTTATAAAGGAAATTTCTTTGCCGAGTACAGAATATGCAATTAACACATACTATATTATTGCGTCAGCAGAGGCTTCATCAAATCTTGCAAGATTCGACGGTGTAAAGTATGGCTACAGAACATCTGAATATGACGGTTTGGTTGATATGTATGAAAAGACAAGAAGTGAAGGATTCGGTGACGAAGTTAAACGAAGAATCATGCTTGGTACTTTTGTTTTGAGTTCTGGATACTTTGACGCTTACTATAAAAAAGCAAAAAGAGTTCAAAATCAGATTTCACAGGAATTTACCGACGCTTTTAAAGATTGTGATATTATTGCTACACCTACAGTTCCGGCATCAGCTTTTAAAATCGGTGAAAATATAGGCGACCCTATTAAAATGTATTACAATGATGTGTGTACAGTAACAGTAAATATTGCCGGACTTCCTGCAATTAGTCTCCCATGCGGTAAAGACAGTGCAGGAATGCCTATGGGACTTCAACTTATCGGGGACAAGTTCAGCGAGCAGACGCTTCTGAATACAGCTTATACTTATGAAAAAATCTGCGGCGGATTTGACGTTCTGTCAAAAGCACTTTAAGGAGGAATAACAATGAAGGATTACGAAATAGTTGTAGGTCTTGAGGTCCACGCAGAATTGAATACGGAATCGAAAATTTTCTGCGACTGTAAAAATGCATTCGGACTTGAAGTAAATACTCAGGTTTGCCCTATTTGTATGGGAATGCCGGGAACATTGCCGACCTTAAATGAAAAGGTAGTTGAGTATGCAATAAAAATGGGACATGCTCTCAACTGTACTATTAATACTCTGTGCAGACAGGACAGAAAAAATTATTTTTATCCAGATCTTCCTAAGGCATACCAGATTTCTCAGGCTGATATTCCTCTTTGTGAACATGGAAGCCTTGAATTTATGGTAGACGGAAAAATGAAAACAGTTGGAATTACGAGAATCCATATTGAAGAAGACGCCGGAAAATTATTACATGACGAATCGTTTGCAGGCTCGCTTGTTGACCTGAACAGATGCGGTGTACCTCTTATTGAAATCGTTTCGGAACCTGATATAAGAAGCTCGGCAGAAGCTAAGGCTTATCTGGAAACTATTAAGTCAATATTGCAGTATATTGGCATATCTGACTGTAAAATGCAGGAGGGTTCAATTAGATGTGATGTGAATGTTTCTGTTATGGAAAAGGGTTCAAGCGAATTTGGTACAAGATCTGAAATGAAGAATGTCAATAGTTTCAGTGCAGCAGTCAGAGGTATTGAATATGAGGCAAAAAGACAGATCGAACTGCTGGAAAAAGGGGAGAAGGTAATTCAGGAAACAAGAAGATGGGACGACAATAAGGAATATTCATATGCCATGCGTTCAAAGGAAGATGCGCAGGATTACCGCTATTTCCCGGATCCGGACCTCGTACCGGTGCATATCAGTGATGCGTGGTTAGAGGAAATCCGTTCCCGCCAGCCGGAATTTAAGACGGAAAAAATGGCAAGATACAAAGAAGAATTTGGAATCCCGGACTATGATATCGGTATTCTTACGGATTCCAAAAAGCTTGCGGATTTATTTGAAGCCACCACGGCAATCTGCAGCCAGCCAAAGAAGGTTTCCAACTGGTTAATGGGCGAAACGATGCGCATTTTAAAGGAAAAGGAAATGGAACCGGAAGACATTACATTTTCACCGGAAAACCTTGCAAAGCTGATTGGTCTTGTTGAAGCAGGAACAATTAACGGTTCAGTTGCAAAGGAAATCTTTGAAAAGATTTTCGATGAGGATATTAATCCGGAACAGTACGTGGAAGAACACGGCTTAAAGCAGGTCAATGACGAGGGCGCACTCCGTGCGACAATTGAAGAAGTCATTGCGGCAAATCCACAGTCCGTTGAAGATTACAGAAACGGTAAGGAAAAGGCAATCGGATTTTTAGTCGGTCAGACAATGAAAGCCATGAAGGGCAAAGCAAACCCGGGCATGGTCAATCAGATTTTAAAAGAATTATTGTAAAATGTATGCGCGGTAAATTTAGTTTTGCCGCGCATATCACAAAATAGCGGCTGTATGCAGGCAGAATGGAGTACATAAATGACAGGAGCAGATTTTTTAATTACCCTGCCGGAATTTCCGGATAAAAAGGTGAGCATTAAAGATTTCGGTGCAGTGGAAAATCAGACAGACATTGCGGGAAGCAAAAGAAATGCGGCGGCAATCAACAGTGCCATGTTATTTCAAACGAGGGCGGCGGAACGGTTGTGATTCCGAAAGGAATCTGGATTACCGGACCGATCCGTCTGCAAAGCAATGTGTGTCTGTATTTAGAGCACGGCGCGGTTGTAAAGTTTTCAAAAAATATAGAGGAGTACCCGCTGATTCTGACCAATTACGAGGGACAGGAGTGTATCCGTACTGTTTCACCGGTTACGGCAGACCATGCAGAAAATATTGCAATCTGCGGTGATGGTGTGATTGACGGAAGCGGCGACTTATGGCGGCCGGTCAAACAGTTTAAGATGACGGAGCGCCAGTGGGCAGAGCTGATGAAGAAAAACAGCAATGTCCTCGATACCAAAGAGGGAGGAATCTGGTTTCCGACAGAATCAGCCTTTCTGGGCAATGAAAAGAATATCCAGAAGGACGAAAAAGATGCTTTAAAGAAAGCGGAACAGCATTACGACTTTTACCGTCCGGTTATGGTAAGCCTTGAATACTGCGACAGGGTGCTGCTAGAGGGCGTGACCTTTATGAATTCACCGGCATGGAATATTCACCCGTTTTTCTGTACGAATCTGACGGTAAAGGACGCAGTGATCCGCAATCCGTACTATGCGCAGAACGGGGATGGCATCGATGTGGAATCCTGTAACGGTGTTGAAATCTATAATTGTACGTTTGAAACGGGTGATGATGCAATCTGCATCAAATCCGGTAAAAATGCAGAGGCGCGTACCTTTGAAGGTCCTTGTGAAAATGTGTATATCCATGACTGCCTTGTCAATGAGGGACACGGCGGCTTCGTTGTGGGCAGTGAAATGTCCCGCGGCGTAAAGCACGTTTTGGTGGAAAACTGTACATTTTTAGGTACGGATGTCGGTGTGCGCTTTAAGAGTGCCATGGGACGCGGCGGCGTGGTAGAGGATATTGAGGTAAGCCATATCCAGATGACCGGTATCAAGCATGAGGCAGTGATTCTTACAATGTCTTATGTGCTTAATCTTTTAAACCGCGAACAGGGTGCAGAAGGATTTTCAGAAGACGATATTCCATATTTTAAGAATATCACCATGCACAATATCAACTGCATGGGCGCAGAAACAGCCGTAAAAATTGAGCCGATGCAGGGAAAACCGGAAACAATCAGTGATATTACGATCCGGGATTCATGGTTTGAAGCAGAAAAAGAAAATGTCATTGACGGTGTGAATATCCACATCGAAGCATAATAAATATACGACAAATAGCTGTGTAAAAATGTCTTTTAAAAAGCGTTTTTACACGGCATTTTTAAAATAAGAGCAGGAAAAATATGGAATATCAGATTTTAATTGTGGATGATGATAAGGATTTATCGTGGATAATTGCAGAAATGTTACAGGATTATGGGTATAAAGTATTGTGTGCCGCAGACAGTGCATATGGATACGACACCCGAAAAGCGCATGAAATTTGCTGAAGTTATTATCAGAAAATGCGATGAAGTATCGGCGCTGACCAATGACTTATTTTTACACGCGCTTTCCGATATGGACAAATTGGAAATGAATATGCACGAAGTGAAGCTGTGCGCGTTTATGCGGAAAGCGGTGGCAGAGCTTATAAGTGATATGGACAGTGTACGGCTTTACCTGCCGGATTCGGAATGGGTGATTTCGGCTGATGAAAAAAGGCTCATGCAGCTTACGGAAAACATTTTAAATAATGCGGCAAAATATGGGGAAATGCCGGTGGATATTACGATACGGCAGAAAGATAACGATACGGTAGATAAATTTTAAAGATTATGGAAATGGAATGAAAGACGAAGACATACCGTTTGCACTGATTGTGGTTATCATGTTCTGTCACAGAATGTTTTTGCAGGGAAAAACGGATATCGGCATTTTAAAGGCAATGGGACTGACATCCATACAGCTTCGGTTGTCGTTTGGACTGCGCTTTTTAATGCTTGCGGTATCGGGAGCAGTGCCGGGAGTGATTTGCTCTGTTCTTTTGTCGGGAAAGCTTCTGACTGCAATATTAAAGCCAATGGGGATTACACATTTAATCATTTCACTGCGCCCGGCTTCGGTGCTGTTTCCGATAGGACTTATCTGTGTCAGCTTCTTTTTATTTGCGTTTTTGGTATCCCGCGGGATAAAAAAGCTTTCCGCTACTGTACTAATTGCGGAGTAGAAATGAGATTTTCTATATTGATTTTGCCAAAAGTGTGTTATATAATTTTATAGTTAATACAGCAAAATTTTATGGAGGAGTCAATGAAGAACTATCTTAATCAGACCGACAAAACGGTTGAAGATGAATTACATGATGAATGTGGTGTTTTCGGCGCATATGATTTCGACGGAAATGATGTAGCATCAACGATTTATTATGGTTTATTTGCATTACAGCACCGAGGACAGGAAAGCTGCGGTATTGCAGTCAGTGACACAGAAGGCCCGAAGGGAAAAGTCCTTGCACACAAGGATATGGGACTTGTCAATGAAGTGTTTAATGCAAAAAATCTTGAGAATTTAAAAGGAAATATCGGTGTTGGACATGTCAGATATTCCACAGCTGGAAGCAGTGTCAGAGAGAATGCCCAGCCACTGGTTTTAAATTATGTAAAAGGAACACTGGGACTTGCTCACAACGGTAATCTTTTAAATGCACTGGAATTAAGAGAAGAACTTTCTTACACAGGAGCAATTTTCCAGACTACCATTGATTCTGAAGTAATTGCATATTTAATTGCCAGACAGAGATTAAAGGTTGGAACCGTTGAAGAGGCGGTAAAGGGTGCAATGCAGAAGTTAAAAGGTGCATATTCCCTTATTGTCATGAGTCCCAGAAAGTTAATCGGCGCAAGAGACCCGTTTGGCTTTAAGCCGCTTTGTATCGGCAAGCGTGACAATGCGTATTTTCTGTCATCAGAAACCTGCGCACTTGATACGGTCGGTGCAGAATTTGTTCGTGACGTGCTTCCGGGTGAAATCGTAACGATTACAAAGAACGGTATTGCATCGGATACCAGTCTTTGTCAGGAAAAGAAAGCAAGATGTATTTTTGAATATATCTATTTTGCCCGTCCGGACAGCGATATCGACGGCATGAGCGTTTACGAATCCCGTATCAATGCAGGAAAGATTCTTGCAAAGACACATCCGGTAGAAGCAGACCTTGTTGTCGGTGTGCCTGAATCCGGAAATGCGGCGGCACTTGGCTATTCTATGCAGTCCGGTATTCCATACGGCAATGCTTTTATTAAGAACAACTATGTAGGACGAACCTTTATCAAGCCGAAGCAGGAGCAGCGCGAGTCCAGCGTAAAGGTAAAGTTAAATGTTTTAAAAGAAGCGGTGGCAGGCAAAAGGGTTGTCATGATTGATGATTCCATTGTGCGCGGTACAACGAGTGCAAGAATTGTCAGCCTGTTAAAGAATGCAGGCGCAGCAGAGGTGCATGTAAGAATCAGTTCTCCTCCGTTTAAGCACCCATGCTACTTCGGAACGGATATTCCGTCAGAAGACCAGCTGATTGCTTCAGGACACACCGTAGACGAAATCTGCAAGCTGATTGGTGCAGATTCCCTCGGCTATCTGGAAGTAGACCGTTTAAGTGAAATGATTAACGGACAGAAAGATTACTGTGATGCCTGCTTTACCGGAAATTACCCGATAGAGCCGCCGACACAGGATATCCGTGGCGAAATGGGCTAAACAGACAGAGAAGTAAAGCTTTCTTCGATCGGTTTGATGAAACGGCGCGAATGGAGAATGAGAATATACAGACTGTATATAATATGTGGTATATAAATACACTCAGTACATAAAGTATGAAAGATGTATAGAATGTGTGCAATATATAGAGTGATGTAAAAAAGAAAGGCGGATTAAATCATGAACGACAGATACCAGACACCGCTTGCAGAACGTTATGCAAGCAAGGAAATGCAGTACATTTTTTCACCGGATATGAAATTTAAGACATGGAGAAGACTTTGGATTGCACTTGCCGAAACAGAAAAGGAATTAGGACTTGATATTACAGACGAGCAGATTGCCGAATTAAAGGCACATAAAGATGATATCAACTACGAAGATGCCAAGAAGCGTGAAAAGGAAGTACGCCACGATGTAATGTCACACGTTTACGCATATGGTTTACAGTGTCCGAAAGCAAAGGGCATTATCCACTTAGGCGCAACTTCATGTTACGTAGGCGATAACACCGACATTATTATTATGACAGAGGGCTTAAAACTGGTTCGTAAAAAGTTAGTCAACGTTATCAACGAACTTTCAAAGTTTGCGGACAAGTATAAGGCACAGCCGACACTGGCATTTACACATTTCCAGCCTGCACAGCCGACCACTGTCGGTAAGAGAGCAACACTGTGGCTCAATGAACTGGTTATGGACTTAGAAGACCTCGACTACGTGCTTTCAACTATGAAGCTGCTCGGATGTAAGGGTACAACCGGAACACAGGCTTCTTTCTTAGAGCTGTTTAACGGCGACCATGAAAAGATTAAGCAGATTGATAAAAAGATTGCACAGAAAATGGGCTTTGAAGCATGTCATCCGGTATCAGGACAGACTTATTCAAGAAAAGTAGATACAAGAGTATTAAATATTCTTGCAGGCATTGCGGCGAGCGCACATAAGTTCTCTAACGATATCCGCTTATTACAGCATTTAAAGGAAATCGAAGAACCATTTGAAGTCATATTCATCGAAGGCCTTCTTCTCTTCAGCAAGATACTTCTCGGTCAAGCGGTCGAATTCGCCATCTTCTTTGGATTGAGCGATGAATTCGTTCAGCTGATCGAGCAGTTCAGTGTCACCCTTCTTCACTGCGATTCCCCATGCCTCAGGATCCTGGAAGGGAATGAAGACCGCTTTGGTGGTATCGGGGTTCGCAAGGTTATTACGATAGATCGTGAGCTGATCGTAGAGGAAGCCGTCGGCCTTGCCTTGAACCACTTCCGTTACGCAGGCGCTTTCGTCTGCTAAACGCACGATATCAGCATTGGGCAGATTCTTCGTTGCCCACACATCGCCCGTTGAGCCTGTCTTCACCGCAACCATCTTGCCCGCCTGTTTCAGGTCGCTTGCTTCTTCAATGCCAGAATTCGCATTTGCCAAGATGGCAAGCTGGGCCATTGCATAGGGATCAGAGAAATCGACTGCTTCTTTGCGCTCATCGGTGATGGTCATGGAGCTGATAACGCAGTCTGCCTTATCGGTTTGCAATGAAGGAATCAGGCCATCCCACGCGGTATTCTCGATCTTGAGATCATAGCCATATTTATCAGCAAAGTCCTGCATGAAGTCAACCGAGAGACCCTCGGCTTCGCCCGCTTCATCCTTCGTTTCGAAAGGCGGGTAGGCAAGCTCCATTGCCACGGTCAGAATTGGTTTGCCGTTTTCGCCCATGGCATCGTCTGTTTTATCGCTGGCTTTTTCGGAGGAGCAACCCGAAAGCATGCAAAGTGCAAGCACGAAGGTGGCTACTGCTGCAAGCAATGCAAGCCAGGTTTTTCTTGTCTTTGCGGTTGAAGTGTTCATAGGATTCCTTTCGCTTTGTTGGTTTGTATCGTTGTTTTTCTGAATCGAACCTGAATTGATCTATTGAGTAAAAGCTACTGTGAGCTTGTTTCTTCTTTTTGATTTGCTGCGATGAAATTAGCTCTGATCTGGTTGAGCGTGGCACACGTTATGGCAAAGGCATCTGCATCGATCCCTTCCATCTGAGTGTTTACCAAAGTGGTTGAGATCGTTTCGAACGTTGAACGAAGGCTCTTCCCTTTGGGGGTAAGACTCACCTCCGTACGACGTTTATCGGTAACGCTCTTTTGGGTTTGCACGTATCCGCCCAGCACGAGTTTTTTCACGAGGGCGGTTATCGTTGAAGGGTCTCGGTGTATCTTTTCAGAAAGCTCTTGCATCGTGACTGTCTCTTGCGCGAAGAGCGCCACCAAGATGTCGCCGTGCGATGGGACCAGATCCTTGAGTCCTGCTTGTGATAGAAGTGAGACAAGGTAGGCATTCGCCGCTGTGAGCGTTTGAGAAAGCGTGTTCACGAATGAGCCCTTTGCGGTATTCGTTGTTGAGCTTGCTTCTGGTGCCTTTTGTTCGGTAGAGCTCTTGATCGTTGTTGAGTTCACCATGAAACCTCTTCCTACTTCTCCACGATCGCATCATTAAAGCATTCAATAATGATGCGGGCAATCTCTTCTGCATGTTCGCGCATAAGGTCACGTCCGAACATTTCCGTGTTGTCTTCAGACACGTTTGAGACACTGTTAGCATCGATGAAGAAATTGCCTGCTTCGGATTCGATCACGTCAAAGCTGCCGAACGTGAAACCGAGCGCTGCAGCAGCGGTTTCGCAATCCTTCACGATTTCTGGTGAGCCATCAGGGTAGAGCTGATAGGTCGAGCCGAATCGGTAGGCTGAAAGACCGTTATCGGCCACCCCACGCTTCACCACCAGGGCGACCTTGCCTCCAACGATCTCAACACGCGTGATAAACCCACGTTCAGGCGCGATATAGTGCTGAACGATGAATTCGCGCTCAGGCGCTTGAGAGAGGAAGTTGCGCGCTTCTTGCTCGTCTTGCACGATCGCGGTATCGACCGTGCGACCGCTGCAAACGGGCTTGATCACGCAAGGATAAGAGAACGTGGTTTCGTCTTTGGCGGCGAGCTCTTGCGGTGTTCCTTTAGCATAGATGCGCGGTGTCGCAATACCTGCTTCGTGAAGCGCGGCAGTAGAAGCGAACTTGTCGATCTCATAGGCGTGGGCGCGAGGTTCGTTGATGAGCAAGATCGAAGTGTCCTCGATAGCTTGAATGAGTGCATCCATGTTGCGTAGTGCCTGTTCGTGTCCACGATTGAGCGCGCTCGCGAATACGCGGCTTACCAACACATCGCATTCAAGCGCTGCATCGACGCTGTTTGCTTGTTGCATGTTGATCAGTCGAACGTCATGCGTAATGTTAGGCAGCGTTGTTTTTAGCGCACTGGAGATCTCAGCGCCAAGTTTATGATCCGACCATTCATCAGATTCGAATAAGACACCGACCACGAGCGGGCGATTCATCATGTTGCCATGTTCGCGCAGCTGAACAGTGTCCTCTTGCTGCGTCTCTTCTTCAGATGCCATGAAGTTCCTTCCGATAAAATACTTTGACATCAAATTAAATTTTCTCGATATTACTTTGATATCCAACTATTGTCAAATGTAGATTCTTCTTTCTCGCGGTAACGAGACACTTACGTAAGGCTTTCAGCTCTGTGCTTCTGCTTGATTGCTCGTTTTGAGGAGACTAGGGTGAAAGTGTTCTTGCAAAAAAGATGACGAACGACCGAGTAGTTTGTCACCTGGGAAAAGGAGATTGTCATGGCAGAAACAGTTGCCGTTATGCTTGGAGACGGCTTTGAACCAGTGGAAGTAGTTGCCCCTGTTGATGTTTTGCGCCGTGGTGGCGTAGAAGTTACTTTGGTTTCAGTGATGGGGCGCAAAGAAGTGACGAGCGCACAAGATATCAAGATGGTAGCCGATGCGCTTGTTGAGGATGTTGATCTTGATCTGTTCACGATGGTTGTTGTGCCTGGTGGTTCGGTTGGTGTTGAGAACCTCGGCAAATGCGACAAGCTTGCAGAGAGCTTGCGCGATCGCATGAAAGCGAACAAACTTGTCGGTTCTATCTGCGCTGGTCCGACCATTCTTGCAAACCTTGATCTACTGCAAGGTCATAAAGCGGTTTGCTACCCAGGATGCGAAACTAATTTCCCTGCTGGGGTCTATCAGCCAAACGTTGATGTATGCATCGACAAGAACCTTATCACTGCAACGGGTCCTGCCACCGCACTGCCGTTTGGGCGTTCACTACTCGAAGCGCTCAAGAGCGAAAAGGACGCCAGCGAAGTTGCCTCTGGCATGTTGTTTTAGGGCTCTATAGTCCCTTCTGATTCCTAAGCGAACAGAGAAGATCG
>ENA-ORTY01002777-ORTY01002777.1-human-gut-metagenome-genome-assembly--contig:-NODE-2777-length-16108-cov-5.046783_pt1 | contig 16108 bp, 19 predicted proteins | sample MGYA00241917_ERZ509198 | MGnify/ENA primary metagenome ERZ509198 (study PRJEB26280, sample SAMEA2338857) | human gut metagenome | biome: human gut; feature: human-associated habitat; material: faeces...
TCTAAGAGACTTCCCAACCGCTTGATTAAGAAGTCTTTTAGAGCATACAACACCGCTGGCCAGCTTATATTTCTTGTACTGCTTCACCGCAAAACAATCCGGCTTGCGCTTTTCCAGGCCCTTGAACATATAGTCCACCGCGTTCATAAAGTTTTCGTTGTCCTCTTTCACCTCCATGCCGGAGATCATATCCACCAGGGTATTCATATTCCGATCCTCGGCGGGGCCCTCGAAAATGATATAGGCGATGAGAGCGCAGTACAAAAGCGTTTCCGCCTTCGTCCAAAATGGATCTCCCTCCTTGCCCTCGCCTTTGGTGTTGGCTATGAGGGTATCGACAAACTTTAGAATATCAGCCTCGTTGCGGATATACGCCAGGGGGTTATAGTGCATACTTTGGGAAAAATCAATGGAATTGAACACCTTGATCCGATAGCCCCTCCGTTGCAGGAAAGCTCCCACCTGGGAGAGCACCCCGCCCTTTGGATCGACCACCACAAAGCTGCACCCGCCCTTTTTCTTCGCGCTGGCCTGGAGAAGCTGCGGGGTGAGCCAGAACCGCGTTTTGCCGGAGCCGGACGAGCCGATCACACAGGCGTTAAGGTTGCGGGCGTTGGCCGGATTTTTGGGGCGGGTGTTCATGGTGAGAAACTCCGTCCCGGTGAGGATAACATTGTTTTCAAAGACTGGATCGACGAAAGGGGCTATATCTTTAGGCCCGCCCCATCGGGCGCTCCCGAACTCCTCATCCCGCCGGAATTTCTTTGCGTTCTTGCTCTTGAAGTAGATCAGCAGCCGGAAGCCCACCGCGCCCACAATGCCAACAAGCCAGTCAAAGGGATCAAGCCCCGGCGCAAGGTCGGCAAAGGCCGGGCCTACCGTCTGCCCCAGGCCCATGAGCTTATGGGGGAAATCCGCGCCAGCGGCCAGCCGGTAGGCCGTCCCCAGCTTTAGGCAGGCCCACAGCACAAACAAATAGGGGGTGTTTGGTATCACATATTTTTTGACGCTACCTGTCCTCATGCACCGCCTCCTTTGTGCGTTCCAGCTTTTGGGCGGGCTGGCGGGCCGCTTCTGCGGCGGCCTCCTTGATCTGCTCCCGGATGGGGGCTTTTGCGGATTTGGTGCGCTTTAGCAGCCGTTTGGAATACTCGGAGAAACAGGCTGTGATCGCGTCGGCCTGCCCCGACTTGAAGAACAGCAGGTGCTTATCCGGTGCGACTTGATAAAAGGCGTAGTCCACATTCCATTTCCGGGCCACCCGGTCAAAGAGGGCCGGGGCCTCCACCTCGATACTGTTGGTGGCGGCCCCGTGGCCCATGAGCTGCCCCACCGTCTGCCTGCCGTGGGGCGTCTGCTTGGCCCGGTGATGTTTGGCGATTTTCCGGCCTACTGCCTGGAGAACATAGGCAAGCCCCCGCGCCGTGAGCTTGCTCGCCTTAATAGATACTGCTATGGTACGTCTGGAAACGTCCTCGTCTATCAGCCCTTATCCCTCCTTCCACACGAAAAAAGCACCTCTGGACAATGTGTCCAGAAGTGCCGCTATCGGTCTGTATGGCTTTGCTCCGGGCGGGGGTGTTCCGCCGCCTGGGGAAAACGGTCAATGACTTCTTTATAAGCCGCCATCTGCTCCCGGATGGAAAGCTGCGGATAAGCAAAAACCTTGTGCTCGGCGGGAATGTCCTCCCGCCCGTGGTAGTATTCAATAAACTGGCTGCCGTTGGGGAGGAAAAAACCGCCTTTGACAAACCCGCCATCCTCATTGATCCGCATATCCCGTCCATACGCCTCATAATCGAAATAATCCCGCAGATTTTCGGGAATGTTGATTAGTTCCATGTCCTCCGCGTAAATGCGGCCCAGGGTTTCATCATCAGACACGCCGATATAGAAATCGTAGCAATCCAGATTTTCCACCAGATTGATGAGGTCGCCCACGCCGGAGGTATGCTCGCCGCTGGCAACAGCCGCCTCAAACTTTTCCAAATCGCTTTTATCCAGCTCGGAGAGCAGGCAGGCCAGATGGTTGAGCTCGTCAATGCTTTCGTATTCTCCCAGGCAGGCGTTGAGTTCCGGCAGGTCGCCGTCATAGTCGGCAATAAAAATCTCCTCATACTGGATATTGTCAACGCCGATCCGTTTAAGGAGCGCCTGTACTTCCTCCGTAGTCGTGGGGAATTTCAACGGCTCGCTTGCCAGCTCACCCTCGTTGTATTTCCCCAGGTTGGTGACATACGCCTCAATGACCGCCATATCAGCGCCGCCTCTGGCCCTTGACGGTGAGGATGCCGTCCAGGGTGGTGGCGGTGATCCCCAGCCGCTGGGCCACAGCGATGTCATTTTTCACCGCTTCATCGACATAGCTCCCGCATACCACCAGCACGCGGGAGCGCCGGAGCAGGTCGCGCCCCATATCAATACCGCTTTTATGCTCCTCCGGCACCGCGTCATTGAGGAACAGCGGCAGATAGAGCATAGGGCAGATGGGGGAATATCCCGCATCATAGACAATGCGGCAGTATTTAGCAGCCTGCTCCATGACCTCGCACTCGCCGCCGCGCCATGCGGCGGTCACATACGCAAGGGGTCGCTTCATAATCAAAACCTCCGTTTCTTTTTCTTATATTTAATAGGTAGGGGGTCAACCCTATCCCCCCGCCCTTTCCCTATCCCGGGAAAGGGGGCGGCTCTGGAGGATATACCCCCGCCGCTTGCCGGAAATAACACAGCCGGGGCAGGCCGTAAAGGGCAGGCCGCCGCAAGCGGCGGGCGTTCCGCCCCTTGACGACCCACTCCCGGCTGTGCAGCATAAACCCCGGCGACGGGGGATATATCACCGCAGAGCCCATCCCAAGCGCAGGGCGTGTACCTCTGGACAAAGTGTCCAGAAGCGGGGCCCGGTCACTTGTCGAGCTCGTTTTTCTTCTCCGGCTTTGCCAGTTCGGGCGGCTGTTTCTCTTTCCACTCGTCCAGCAGGGCTATAATCTGTGCTTTCATTTTGGCAGGAGTGACCTCCTTGCCGAAATACTTGTTGAGTTCGTCGGTACTGATGATCACGTTGTCAACCTCCCTTTTTTCTTCGCTCAAAATGCCGTCAATGACATCGCCGTTGAGCAGGCCCTCCTGGTCAAGCTCCCGGAGCCGCTTTGCCTGCTTGACCGAGGGGGACGCCACCTCCCCGTCAATGGACACGGCAATCAGTCGCTGGTTTTCCGGCTTGATGTACGACAGCTCCACAGCAGGCATAAAGCCCATGCTTTTTGCGTCCACCTTTTCCAGAAGCTCCGGGACAAGATGGTTAAGGCGAACATAGCGGAGCACCTTTTTATAGTTCATATCGTGTTCCTTGCCCACGATCTCCACCGAGAGCTTACCCAGGGCCTCCGCCTCCTTGTCATTTTTGGGCCGGGCCCCCTGGCGCTTGATGGCCTCCAGCTCCAAATCCAGGAGCTTTGCCAATTCGCTGGGGAGAGGGTCGCCCCGCTGCTTGTTGCTGTTCTTCATTTCACGGACAGCCTCAAGATCGGTCATCTCACGGACAATGCAGGGAATTTCATCCAGTCCAGCCCGCTCACCGCCATGACAGCGGCGGTGGCCCGCGATGATCTCATAGCCCTTGCCGTCCTTTTCCGGGCGGACGGTGGCGGGGGTCATAATGCCGTGTTCCTTGATTGTCCCCACCAGATCGTCCATCGCCTTATCGTCCTGCACCTTGAACGGGTGATCCCGCAAGGTATGGAATGGATGAAGCTCTGACAGCTTCAAATAGACGATTTTTCCCTGCTCCACCGGGCGGGGCGGCACCTCCGGCGTGGGCGGCAGCTTGATCTCCGGGGCGGGGGCCTCCGCTTCCTTGACCGGGGCAGGTTTGCCCTTTGGAGCTTTCACACCGGGCCCAACACCCCCGGAGCCTGTTTCTTTGTCCTTGTCCTTTTTCCCACCTCTGGACACTTTGTCCAGAACACCAGGGGACGGGGACTTGTCACGGGCCGCCTTGTCAGCCTTGGCCGGGCGGCCTGTGCGGGGCCCCGGCCCCTTTTCCGGTTTGTCGGGCTCCGCCTTATCTTTTGCTTTTTTCGGACGGCCCCGGCGCTTTTGCGCTTTTTCCTCCTCCTTGATTTCATCCAGGGACTTTTCCCAGGGAGTCTTTTCCTTGTTCCCGAACAAGTCACGGAACGCCTCATCCCCATGTTTGGGGGAACTATCCTCGACATCCGGGGCATCCGATATTTGTTCACCAGTAGCCCGCGCCGCCGTCAGATCAATGACCTTTCCAGACGGGGCGGCAGGGGTATCTTCTCCGGGGAGAGCCTCCGGGCCGGAATGTTCCGGCGCAGGCTGCTCTGGTGTGGGAGAGCCACCCGGCTCGGCAGGGCCGGTGGACTCCGGGGCCTGCTGTTCCTCCGGGCTCGTTTTCAGCTTGTCATCCGCCATTAACAAAACCTCCTTTTTTGTGAAATGAAAAAAGGCCAGACCATCCGGCCCGGCCAGCTTAAAAATATTCCCCCTTTCTTTTTTAGATTATATGGTTGTCACCACTCCTTTCTCAGTCCGGGCCATAAAAAAACGTCGCTTTTCACAAAGAAATAGCGACGTTTTAGTGTAGGTTGGCTCGGTTTTGTTGTGTTTTATGATTATACCCTTGTATAAAAACCTAATGTATCTGTAAACAGATAACCCGACTTTTTTGTGAACGAAAGGACAGCGAAGCAATGGATAAAAGGTTCTTGGCCCTTGCGATGGCGCTTATGCTGGTGCTGGCGATAATGGTATCCCCCGTGCCCGGCATTGCCGATGCGGGAAGCTTTTCCGGCGGAAGCGATTACGGCGGAAGCGACTGGAGCAGCAGCGGAAGCGATTGGAGCAGCAGTGATTGGAGCAGCAGCGACTATTCCTCTTCATCGGGAGGCGGCGGGGAATGGGGCCTTGGCACTACCATTACCGTTGCCGCAATAGTTATAATAATGGTCATAGTGTCCGGCAGGAATAAGAAGGGCGGAAGCGGCAGCAGCGGCGGAAGCCGTATTGCGGGCGCGCAGCGCACAGTGCTGCCCATGACCATAGCGGATCTGAAGAAGCAGGATCCCGCCTTCAGCGAAGAAAAGATGAAGGAAAAGATTGGCAACCTGTATGTAAGGATGCAGGAATGCTGGCAGAACAAAACCTGGGAAGAGATGCGCACCGGCATGGACGACGCCATCTTCAACCAGTTCAATGCGCAGCTTAACAGCCTTATAAAGGCGGGCAAGACCAATTACGTGGACGATATAGCGGTGCTTGGCGTTGACCTTACGGGCTTTGGCCAGGACGATAAGCACGACATTGTTACCGCGCTTGTAAGGGTAAGGATAAAGGATTACACCGTGGACGATGCTACCGGCGCAGTGGTGAGCGGCAGCAAGACCGCGGAGAAGTTCATGACATATGAATGGACCATGATCCGCACCAAGGGCGCCAAGAGCTTTGAGCGCACCGAGGACGCGGCAAAGAATTGCCCGAACTGCGGCGCTCCGCTGGATCTGAACGCCACGGCCAAGTGCCAGTATTGCGGCGCGGTTATACAGAGCGCGGACTTCGACTGGGTAATAAAGACCATCAAGGGCATATCCCAGCAGACCTCCGGCAGATAAAACCGAATAGGACAAAGCGCATATCAAGCGGGCGGGAGCGATCCTGCCCGCTTTTTTGCCGTCAGGTTGGGGGTTGTGCGCGCTTGCAAACTAATGGTATAATCATACGTTGGATATGAATGTGCGTTATCCGCACGGGAAAAGAAGGTGAAACGGGCTTGATAGAGATACAGAACGTATCCTACGCATACGAGGACGCGGCGGCAAAGGCGCTGAACAACGTGTCCCTTACCATAAACGACGGCGAGTTCGTGGCGGTGGTTGGGCATAACGGCAGCGGCAAATCCACGCTTGCAAAGCATCTTAACGCGCTGCTTTTGCCCACGGAGGGAAAAGTATTGGTGGACGGCATGGACACGGCGGACGAGGCGGACACGCTCAGCATACGCCAAAGGGTGGGCATGGTGTTCCAGAATCCGGATAATCAGCTTGTTACCACCATTGTTGAAGAGGACGTTGCCTTCGGGCCGGAAAACATAGGCGTGCCGGGGAACGAGATACGCACGCGGGTGGACAGGGCATTGGCCGCCGTGGGCATGGAAAAATACGCGCACAGCGCGCCCAATATGCTTTCCGGCGGGCAGAAGCAAAGGATAGCCATTGCGGGCATGCTTGCCATGCAGCCCAAGGTGCTTGTGCTGGACGAGGCAACAGCTATGCTGGACCCCAAAGGGCGCAGGGACATAATAGACCTTGTGACAAAGCTGCATAGGGAAAACGGCATAACCGTTGTTATGATAACCCAATATATGGAGGAAGCCATAGGCGCGGACCGCGTGGCCGTTATGAGCGGGGGCGAACTGATACTTGAAGGCACACCCAAAGAGGTGTTCAGTCAGGATGAGCTTCTTCATAAGCACAGGCTGGACGTGCCCGTGATGCAGCAGCTTGCAAACAGGCTGAACGCGCGCGGCGCAAACCTGCCGAAAAGTATACTCAGCGTGGAGGAAATGGCGCAAGCAATATGCCTATCGTTGTCGAAAAACTGAATTATGCATACATGCAGGGCAGCGCAATAACAAAGGCCGCCCTTACAGACATAAGCCTTAGGATAGAGGACGGCGAATTCCTTGGGCTCATAGGCCATACCGGCAGCGGCAAAAGCACGTTTGTGCAGCAGCTTAACGGCCTTCTTCAGCCCAACAGCGGCACCGTACACGTCGATGGGTTCGACATGGCGGATAAAAAGCAGCGCATGGAGGGAAGAAAGCTTGTGGGCATGGTATTCCAATACCCCGAATATCAGCTTTTTGAGGAAAGCGTTGAAAAGGACGTGGCCTTCGGCGTTAAGAACATGGGCATAGGGGAAGAGGAAGCGCTTGAGCGCGCGCATGAAGCGATGGCGCTCGTTGGCCTTGCGCCGGAAAAGTTCGCGGCAAAGTCCCCGTTTGAGCTTTCCGGCGGCGAAAAGCGGCGCGCGGCGCTGGCGGGAATAATAGCCATGAAGCCCAAATATCTGGTGCTGGATGAACCCATGGCGGGGCTTGACCCGCTGGGCAGGAAGGCCATATTGGATACGATAGATAACCTTCGCGCGTCATTGGGCTGCGCGGTGCTTATGGTGTCCCATTCAATGGACGATATGGCGGACAGGGCGGAGCGCGTAGCCGTTTTGAACGGCGGCAAGCTTATTATGGAGGGCAAAACGCGGGATGTGTTTGCGCAGAGCGAACTGCTCACCTCAATCGGCCTTGACGTGCCGCAGGTATCAAAGCTGGGCATGGAGCTGAGAAAGCGCGGAATAGACATTCCCGAAAATATATATGAAATAGAGGAGATGGAGCTGGCGCTGCTCAAACTCCTTTCCAAAGGAGGCCGGGCATGATAAAGGATATTACGCTGGGCCAATATTTCCCGGGCAATTCCGCCATACATCGCCTTGATCCGCGCACGAAGCTGCTGGGCATGATAGCGTATATCGTGATAGTATTCCTTGTTACCAAAACGCCGGTGTTCATAATACCCGCGCTTTTTGCGGCAATATGCATATATCTTGCGCGCGTGCCCTTCGGCTACGTTATACGCTCGTTAAAGCCGATAAGGTTTTTACTGGTGTTCATGTTCATAGTGAACCTTTTTATGGTGCGCACGGGCAAAACCGTAATCGCATTCTGGATAATAAGCATTACGGATGAGGCCATAAAGCAGAGCGTGTATATAACGCTCAGGCTCGTGCTGCTGCTTGTCGGCACAAGCCTTATGACGCTGACCACAACGCCGAACCAGCTGACAGATGGTCTGGAAAAAGCGCTGATGCCGCTTTCTAAGATCGGTGTTCCGGTGCACGCGATTGCAATGATGATGTCGATTGCGCTCCGCTTTATTCCGATTCTGATTGAGGAGACGGATAAGATCATGAAAGCGCAGATGGCACGCGGAGCCGATTTTGAGAGTGGCAATCTGTTAAAAAAAGTCAAAAGCATGATCCCGCTTCTGGTGCCGCTGTTCGTGTCGGCATTCCGGCGCGCGGATGATCTTGCAATGGCGATGGAGGCGCGCTGCTATAACGGCGGAGAGGGCAGAACGAAGATGAAGCCGCTGCGCTATGAGGGACGCGACCGCCTGTCCTATCTGATCATGTGGCTGTATCTGGCGCTCATCATTCTGTGCAGAATCTTTGTGCCATGGCCGCAATAAAGCTGCAAGGAGAAATGGTTTGGAGAAAGAGGTAAAACGTGTAAAAATGACCGTGGCGTACGACGGCACGAATTATAAAGGATGGCAGGTGCAGCCCAACGGAATCACGATCGAGGAAGTGCTGAACCGCCATCTTTCCTCGCTTTTGGGGGAGGAGATCGCAGTGACCGGCGCAAGCCGCACGGATTCCGGCGTCCATTCGCTGGGAAACGTGGCAATTTTCGATACGACGACGCGCATGCCGGCGGATAAGATTTCGTTTGCACTGAATCAGCGTCTGCCTGAGGATATTGTCGTGCAGGGTTCCTGCGAGGTTCCTGCGGACTGGCATCCGCGCTATCAGAACAGCCGCAAGACATATGAGTACCGCATTTTGAACCGGACATTCCGCATGCCGACGAGAAGGCTGGATACTTATTTTTACCACCACAGCCTGGATGTGGAGAAGATGAGCCGGGCGGCGGCGTACCTGGAAGGAGAGCACGACTTCAAGAGCTTCTGTGCGGTCAACGCGCAGGTGAAGACCACGGTCCGGACAATCTATGCGTGCAGCGTCACAAAAGCGGACGACATCATCACAATCCGGGTGACCGGCAACGGTTTTTTGTACAATATGGTCCGCATTATTGCCGGGACGCTGATACAGGTCGGCGGAGGTCAGATCGAGCCGGAGCAGATAGAGCAGATCCTCGCGGCGCGCGACAGGGAGGCTGCGGGACCGACCGCACCGGCGCACGGACTGACCATGATGGGAATTGAATATATGGAAGAAAAAGATATTGACACGCAAGGAGTCGTGTAATATAATATGTAAGTCTGTGATAGTGAATAAATGTCATTCCAAAGCCCCGGAGTGCCATTTAACTATAAACAATATGACATGGAGGACAGTGTGCCGGACATTCACGCTGCCTGAGATGAACAGCATTTTTCTAGGAGGAATAACGATGAAGACTTTTATGGCTAGCCCAGCTACCATTGATAGAAAATGGTATGTAGTTGACGCTGAAGGTATGACATTAGGACGCCTGGCATCTGAAGTTGCCAAGGTATTAAGAGGAAAGAATAAACCAATCTTTACACCACATATCGATACAGGTGATTACGTAATCGTAGTGAACGCTGAGAAGGTAAAGGTTACCGGTAAGAAGTTAGATCAGAAGGTTTACTACAATCACTCTGATTATGTTGGCGGTATGAAAGAGACCACATTAAAAGAGATGATGGCTAAGCACCCGGAGAGAGTGATCGAGCATGCTGTTAAGGGAATGCTTCCGAAGGGACCTCTTGGAAGAGAGATGTATACAAAGTTATTCGTATACGCAGGTCCGGATCACAAGCACGCAGCTCAGAAGCCAGAAGCTTTAACATTTTAATGAGGAGGTAAAAGACATTGGCTAACGCAAAATATTACGGAACAGGAAGAAGAAAATCATCTGTTGCCAGAGTATACTTAGTACCGGGTACAGGTAAGGTTACAATCAATAAAAGAGATATGGACGAATACTTCGGATTAGATACACTGAAGGTTATCGTTCGTCAGCCGCTTGCAGCTACAGAGACAGCTGATAAGTTTGACGTATTAGTAAACGTTCGCGGTGGTGGTTACACAGGTCAGGCAGGAGCTATCCGTCATGGTATCGCCCGTGCATTACTGAACGTAGATGCTGATTACAGACCGATCTTAAAGTCCGCTGGATTCTTAACAAGAGATCCGCGTATGAAAGAGCGTAAGAAATACGGTCTCAAGGCAGCTCGTCGCGCTCCGCAGTTCTCCAAGAGATAAGCAAATCGAATATTACAAAGAACAATTTCCCCCGAAAACATCAAGTTTTCGGGGATTTTTATTTTCGCGATCAGCTTTAATATGCCGTGCATCAGTACGCCTGCAGCAACCGCCAGGGAAACTCATTCGGTAAAATGGAGAGCAAAGATCGGCGTATTTTATACGGCAGCAGCATTGCGGGTTTCCTGCATTGTGTACCATATAGGTCTGCTTGTTTTTTTAAGAAAAATAATGCTTGACATCCTAAAATAGATTGTGTACAATCTAAACATAAAAAGATTGCGCGCGATTAAAAATGAAACAATTTAAAAAGATTCAATTTTAATGACAAAGAGAAAGGAGGGAAAGAGATGGGCATTTATGAGTATTCTGTGGAGCGGCCGGACGGAACAATGCAGCCGTTGTCCGCTTATGAGGGAAAGGTACTTCTGATCGTGAATACGGCGACCGGATGCGGATTCACCCCGCAGTACCAGGAACTGGAGGAGTTTTACCGGAAGTACCATGGCAAGGGACTTGAGATTTTAGATATTCCGTGCAACCAGTTCGCGGGACAGACGCCGGGGACGGATGAAGAGATCCACGAGTTCTGCACGCTGAAGTATCACACCGAGTTCCCTCAGATGAAGAAATCCGATGTCAACGGCGAACATCAGCTTCCACTGTATGCGTACTTAAAATCCAAGAAGGGATTTGCCGGATTCGGGAAAGGGGCGAAAGCGGCAGCGATGGGAATAATGCTCCGCAAAATAGATAAGAATTATAAGGAGAACCCCGACATCAAATGGAATTTTACGAAGTTCCTTGTGGACAGGCAGGGCACGGTAGTGGTAAGATTTGAACCAACAGGAGATATGAACGAACTGGAACGACAGATTCTTGCATTATTATAGATGCAGAGAGATATAGGGAATGGAGAACGGTATGGAACGAGTGGATATTGCCATTATTGGAACAGGACCGGCAGGTGTGTCGGCGGCGATTACCGCAAAAATGAGAAATAAAAGCGTGCTGTTAATCGGCAGCAGGGAACTCAGCGAGAAGATGAGCAAGGCGCATCAGATTTTAAACTATCCAGGGCTGCCGGAAGTTTCAGGAGCAGATCTGGTTGCCGGGTACAAGAAGCAGTTAGCAGGTCTTGGCATCGAGGTGACGGAGAAGCGCGTGAACGCGGTCTATGCGATGGGAGATTATTTTGGGATCCAGGCGTCCGGCGAGATTCTTGAGGCGTCCACCGTCATTCTGGCAGCAGGAATCGTCATGGGGAAACCATTCCCGGGAGAAAACAAGCTGCTTGGAAGCGGCGTCAGCTACTGCGCGACCTGTGATGCGCAGTTCTTCCGCGGAAAGGAAGTTGCGGTGATCGGATACGGCAGGGAGGCGGAGCAGGAAGCAGACTATCTGGCGGAGATTGTCGGAAAGGTGCATTATTTCCCGATGGGAAAAGAGGAGCCGCAGCTGTCGGATGCCGTAGAGGTTGTGCATGAGCGGCCGAAAGCGATCACAGGCACGCAGACGGTAAGTGCGCTTGAGACGGACGCGGGTTCCCATCCGGTGGACGGCGTATTTATCTTAAGAGACGCGATCGCACCGTCACAGCTCGTGCCGGGACTTGCGACGGAGGAGAATCACGTAAAGGTTAATCTCCAGATGGAGACAAACCTTCCGGGACTCTTTGCATGCGGAGACATTACCGGAAAGCCGTATCAGTATATCAAGGCGGCAGGACAGGGAAATGTGGCGGCGCTGTCTGCGGCAGAGTACCTGGATAAGAAAAAAAGAGAGATCTAAGGAGGATTATCATGGTTAAGAAGATTCAGAACAACAATATGGACGAAGCGTTACAGGCAAAGGCAGCAGTGGTGGACTTTTCGGCAGTATGGTGCGGACCGTGCCAGATGCTTGCCCCGGTACTGGAGGAACTGTCAGGCGAACTGGACGGTAAGGTGGCATTTTACAATGCAGATACCGATGAGAATACGCAGCTTGCGATCGCAAACGGCATCACAAACATTCCGGCGCTTTTATTCTTAAAGGACGGCAAGGTGGTCGGCAAGAATGTCGGATTCATGCCGAAGCCGGAACTGGAAGCATGGGTAAAAGGATGTATGGAGCAGTAACAGCACAGAAGATGCGAGGTGGGCGCATATGGGATTTTATGATTACGAGGCAGAGGATGTCAGAGGAAATATGCGCAGCATGCGCGAGTATGAGGGAAAGGTTGTCCTGGTAGTCAACACGGCGACTAAATGCGGATTTACGCCGCAGTACGATGAACTGCAGAGTATTTACGAGCAGTACGGTCCGCAGGGATTTGAGATTCTGGATTTTCCGTGCGACCAGTTTGAACATCAGGCACCGGGAACCAACGAGGAGATCGTTGCATTCTGCGATGCCAACTTTGGAATCACATTCACGCACTACAGGAAGATCGATGTCAACGGGGAGCATGCGCTGCCGCTGTATCAGTATCTGAAGTCGCAGAAGGGATTTGCGGGATTTGACGAGGAACATCCGTTAGCGACGATCGTGGAAAGCATGTTAGAGCGCACGCATCCGGATTATAAGGAGACACCGGACATCAAATGGAACTTTACCAAGTTTTTGATTGACAGAGACGGAAACGTGGTGGAGCGTTTTGAGCCGACGGCGGATATGGATGTTGTCCGCGAAAAGATTGAGAACTTTTTATAAGCGACAGGTGCCGGAATGAAAGATAAGTATGATGCTTTAAAATTAGAAAATCAGCTCTGTTTTCCGCTGTACGCATGCTCCAAGGAGATCGTGCGGCGCTACAAGCCATATCTGGATGAGATTGATCTGACTTATACGCAGTATATTGCGATGATGGTATTGTGGGAACGTGGCAGGATCAATGTGAAGGACATGGGGGCGCTTCTGTACCTGGATTCGGGGACGCTGACACCGGTGTTAAAGAAGCTGGAACAGAAGGGCTACCTCACCAGAGAGCGCGACCGTGCAGATGAGCGTGTGTTAAATGTGACGGTCACGGAGGCGGGAGAGCAGCTAAAGGAGCAGGCGGTTGATATTCCGCGGAAGATGGGCGGCTGTATCGGACTGTCCGGGGAGGATGCGAGGGAGCTGTACCGTATCCTGCACAAGGTGCTTGCGTTGATGGAGCAGGAATGAAATGGCCACGGTATGAAAACAGTAGACAATATACAAAAAACTGATATAATGAATTCATACTTATTTAAAGGAGAGTTTGTTATGATTGAGAGAAGAAATATTGCGGTGTGTATTGTACTGACACTTGTAACCTGCGGAATTTATGGCATCTACTGGATCGTGTGTCTGACCAATGACGTAAATACGGTTTCTGGTGATGTGAATGGAACATCCGGCGGTATGGTGGTGCTGCTGACGATTGTGACCTGTGGAATTTACGGCATTTACTGGGCATATAAGCAGGGAGAGAAGCTTGACTTTACAAAGAATAACCGTGGAATCCCGTCAAGCAACAGCGGTGTTTTGTATCTGATTCTCCAGATTTTTGGATTTGGAATTATTGCATATGCATTGATGCAGAACGAGCTGAATAAGCTGGCATAACAGATCGGAAATGTAGGATGACGAAAAAAGCACGTTTGAAAAAATTGCTGATGAATATATTTTTACTGGGAATGGCGGGACTGTTGTACGGAATATTTGTGTCGTACACAGGGCTCGCCATTCCCTGTCTGTTCCGGAAAGTGACGGGACTGTTGTGTCCGGGCTGTGGTGTGACGGGAATGTGCGTGGCTCTCCTGCATCTTGACTGGAGGGGAGCGTTTTCCTGCCATCCGGTGCTGTTTGTGCTGCTGCTTCCGCTTACGGCAGTATTCATCTGCAGTGCGGCGGGGTATGTGCAGAATGGCAGATTCTGGTTCGCCCGCTGGCAGAATCTCATTCTTTACGTCAGCGTCGCCGCGCTTGTAATCTTCGGTGTGGTGCGCAATCTGGTGCGTTTTTTGTGAAAAACAGGCGAAAAATAGATTCAGAATAATTTAACGTGGTCAACACATGATCTTCACATTGGCTTTCTATACTAACCCTATCAAAAGAAAACAGACATTGACAGAGTCAGAGAGGAATGAAGATCATGAAATGGAAAAAATTAGTAACATTGGGCTGCGTTGTAGTTATGACAGTATCGTCCGTAACAGCATGCGGCAGTAATACAACAGAGAACCAGACGGTAGAAGCAACAGAGCAGAGTGAGGAGAACCAGAGCGATTCTGTGATCGTGCAGGTTACAGCAGTTGACGGCGATCAGATTACAGCGGATGTAGGAACACTTACAACCGCAAGCGCAGATGCATCCGGAAATGGAGCACCGGGCGGAGAAGCACCGGGCGGAGACGCACCGAGCGGAGAAGCACCGGGCGGAGACGACAGTGGAAACGGAGCGCCGGGCGGAGAAGCACCAAGCGGAGAAGCGCCGAGCGGAGAAGCGCCAAGTGGAGATGCACCGGGCGGTCAGATGCCGGGCGGCAGCAGTTTTGAGGCTTCCGGTGAGAGCATTACCTTTACCCTGACAGACGATACGGCGATCACATTAGAGTATCTGCAGGGAAGCGGCGAGGGAACCGCAGATGACATTGCAGTCGGCAGCGTATTGGAGGTAGTTCTGGACGAAGACAACCAGGCAGTGTCTGTCACTGTGCGCAACTTAAATGCAGGCGGCGGATTTGGCGGAAGCAGTGAGGTGACAAACGGAACTTCGGCAAATACGATTACCGAAGACACCGAGGTGGATGGTGAGACTTACACATCCACCGGTGATGATGAGAACGCACTTCGTGTCGACGGAGCGGCCGTTACCTTAAAAGATATCACGATCGAGAAGACAGCCGGCGCCTCATCGAACACAGAGGATGGAGATTTTTACGGACAGAATGCCGGACTTCTGGTACTAAACGGCGCAACGGCAACGATTACGGGAGCAACAGTCAATACCAGCGTGACAAACGGTAACGGTGTGTTCAGCTATGGCGAGGGCACGGTTGTAAATATTTCAGATTCCACGATCCGCACGACAGAAAATAATTCCGGCGGTATCCAGACGACCGGCGGCGGCACCATGAACACTACAAATCTGGATGTCGAGACACAGGGAAATTCCGCAGCCGCAATCCGAAGCGACCGGGGCGGCGGTATGGTCAATGTGGACGGCGGTTCCTATGTGACAAACGGAACGGGAAGCCCGGCAATCTACTGTACAGCAGATATCAGTGTGTCAGACGCGACTCTGACAGCGAATGCCAGCGAGGGCGTTGTGGTAGAGGGCAAGAATTCCGTTGCACTGACCGACTGTGATGTGACAGGAAATATGAGCAACACCTATAATGGAGACTCGGACGAAAACATTCACTGCATTATGATTTATCAGAGCATGTCCGGTGATGCAGATGTCGGAGAGGCAACCTTCTCTGCAGAGGGTGGCAGCATTACGGCGAAGACGGGAGATATGTTCTATATCACCAATACGGATTGTGAGATTACACTCAAGGATGTCGCATTTACACTTGCCAATGATGTATTCCTTCGCGTGGAAGGCAACTCTTCCTCCCGCGGATGGGGCACAGAAGGTGCAAACGGCGGAGATGTGACGCTGACGGCGGATTCACAGGAGTTTACGGGCAATATTCTCGTGGATGAGATCTCAAGCATGGTGCTTACCATGAAGAACGGCACCAGCTATGAGGGCGCCATCAATCCGGACGGAGACGGCGGTACGGTCGACGTGACCCTGGATGACAACTCCACCTGGACACTGACCGGTGACAGCTATATCACAAGCTTTGACGGTGATACCTCCAATATTACGGCAAACGGATATCATCTGTACGTGAACGGAGAGCAGGTACTGTAACAGATTGGAGAGGCAGTTGAAAAGAGGCTGCCACATATCACAGGTGGCAGTTGATGATAAGTAATATTACAGGAAGCACATGATGCAGATTCCGGGTGGAACTGCATAGGAAACATTCGTTGGAGAAAAATGTGTGTATTTCTTCCAGCCGGATGACTGCATCTGATTCCGTGTCTC
>ENA-ORTY01002786-ORTY01002786.1-human-gut-metagenome-genome-assembly--contig:-NODE-2786-length-16067-cov-2.819510_pt1 | contig 16067 bp, 18 predicted proteins | sample MGYA00241917_ERZ509198 | MGnify/ENA primary metagenome ERZ509198 (study PRJEB26280, sample SAMEA2338857) | human gut metagenome | biome: human gut; feature: human-associated habitat; material: faeces...
TAGTAAATCTAACTGACAAAGACGGAAAAGTAACTAAGAGTTACAGATATGATGCATTCGGTATGGAAATCAGTCCTGACAGCGAAGATGTTAATGTATTCAGATTCTGCGGAGAATATTTTGATACAGAAACAGGAACTGTTTATTTAAGGGCGAGATATTATCAGGCTTCTATCGGAAGATTTATTTCCAGAGATAGTTTTTCAGGAAAAAAGTCTGATCCGCTTAGTTTGAATCTTTATACTTATTGTAGAAACAATCCGATTAGTTATGCCGATCCGAGTGGATATAGCTACGCTACTTTGCCTAATGGAAAAAGAATGTCAATTAATAGTGCTTCGGATGCTAAATTGTTTAATGAATTGAAATCTGGTAAGTCACAATCATCTCAAGTTAAAACTACTACTCCTATAATACAAGATTCTCCTATTACAGGCGGTATAACAACACAACAATCAACCACAACTTATACTACGATACAAACAACGGAACAATTTTATGCTTCACAAAAAAAGAACACGGATATATTTTCACAAATTAATAAGGGTTTAAATTGGTTTGATAAACATATTACTACTCCTTTTATTGATAGTACTGTAAAGTTTGGAAAAGCAGTTTATCATTCTACTAGTTTGGAAATTGGAGGTGGATTTGGATTTGGCGCTGAAGGAAAATTAGGAGCTGTTAATGGTTCATTGCTTGTAGTACCTATTAGAGATGAGTATATTATTGCTGATGACTGCAAAACTAATATGACTTCTAAATTTTCAGCTAATGCTGAATTTGGAGAAATAATTGGGGCATATTTCACTGGCAAAATATTATTAGATAAATTTTTTTTAAATCGTTTTTTATTTCATTTGAATAAAAATCACACATTTTATCCTCCAAATTTTAATGTTCACATGATATCAGTATTTCTCAAAAATAAGTATTCTATGTTATTAATAAGACAAAATAATATACAATTATCAATAGTTCAAATTCTGACTAATATCTAAAAAATCATAAATATGATTATTGTGAAATTGGAAGTGATGACGGAGAAATATCTCTTTCGATTATAGAATTTCTAAATAAGAATGGCATACTGTTTCATAAACACATATTTGTTGACTTTAGTTTTGAATTATTAAATAAATGTGAATCCAGATTTAGTTCTTTTGCTCCAAATTTAGAATGTGAATTTATCCAACATGATATTGAGAAATCTAATATAATGATTCCTGTTAGTAATGAGAGAAGGAAAATCATTTTACTTTTAGGCAATACTTTGGGTAATGTTGAATCAGAAAATAGTGTGCTTAAAAATATATACAATTCTATGAATGAAGATGATTTATTTCTCATAGGATTAACATTATGGAAGGAAAATATTGATGAATTGAAAGGATATAGCAACAAAATATTTCGAGAATCCGTTCTTGAGTTTTTACGTATAATAGGTGTTCAAACATCTTCAGAAAATTATATGTTAAGATATGATTCTTTAAACCATGTAGTAATCTGTGAGTATGAATTTAATAAGCCTTTCTTTTATCAGGATATAAGGTTTATAGAAGGAGAAAAAATTCGTTGTTTTCAATCAAGACGATATAGCTCAGAATATTGCAATGTTTTATTTAAAAATAATGGCTTTTCAATACTTGAAAAAATAATTGATAATGAGGTAAGACATGCCCTTTTTCTTTTAAAAAAATATTAGTAAAGGTAAGATTTAAAATGTATATTAGGAATAACACTATTTACAATTACAATGATTTTGTTCATTATATGTCAGAAATAATATTGTCATCTACCAAATCGGTTGAACAAGTCCTTCAATTTGATTCAAAATATTTTAAAGCTGATCCTAATCTGTTTAGATACGACATAAATTTATTATCCAATACTCTTAACCCAAATTTTATAATCAAAAAGTTATATTTGATTTTAAAAAATAAAGGAAGTAAACAAAATAAACAATACTGGGAGATTGTTGAAGCTTATAAATCAAATGGTTTCGATATCAAAACATTATATTTATGTGATTTACAAACAAATTCTAATATAGAATTAAATGATATGATTCTTATTGATGATTCAATCTGTATAAAAGCTAAGACAAATGAAAGTATACAAAATAAGAATAAAATTACAACTTATTATATAAATGATATTTCTTCTAATTTTGGTGAAGTAAAAAAAGTACATTTTTTACTTCGACAACTAAGACAAGAAATCTTTCAGCAACATAAGATGTTAAAAATTTTCGAACCGCTATCAGATAGTGCTGATATTAATTACAATTTAGCAATAAAAAATTGCCAAAATGGAATAATGAGTAATGGAGACTGTACATGGTATCATTCAGTTTGGCAATATTTGAGGGTAATAGATAAAGTTTCTTCTCCTGAATGGCATTCAATATTTTACGAAAAATGTTTTAATAAACTGTTTAAAGAAAAAGAAAATCCTAAAATTTTAATTTCTGGGACGGCTGACTACTCTTTATTGGCGTATGTTTATAATAGCAGTAAACAAATAAACAATATAGCAGAAATATTTGTTTTAGATACTTGCAAAACACCGCTGAGGATATGTGAATGGTATGCTGAAAGACAGGGATTTAAAATTACAGTTTTAAATATGAATGTACTTAAACTTTCACAATTGGATATAAAATTTGATTTAATCTGTTCTGATGCATTTCTTACTCGTTTTTCAAAAAATGATGCAAAGAAAGTTATTTCTAATTGGTATGATGCTTTAAAAGAAAGGGGTATGGTCGTTACAACTATTAGAACTAGGGAATATAGTAATATTCAAAAGAGTGATCGTAAAGATAAATATATTAAGGATTGTGTTGATAGATTTCAAAAATGGGAAGGATACTTTAATATATCAATTACTGATTTCAAACATATGGTAGAAGCGTATGTAAATAAAATGCATAGTCATGATATTGGTAATAAAACTGCAATTACTGCAATGTTTACTAATCAAGGTTTTATTTTTGATGAAATATCAAATATGAATGATACCCCTGGTGAGTTTGAGGAAACAACATACTATGAAATTTGTTGTAGAAAGGAATAAGAAAATGAAAATCATAAATACGATCAATTTTAAAATATGTGAAATTGGCATCGGACTTGCTTGCGCACTTGTTACTGGATTTATTAGTAATAGTAATAATTTCCTTTCTGATGCTTTTATTGGATTTCTTATGCCGCTTGTAATTATATTGCCATTTCAAATAAACGGTAAATCAGTAGAAAAAACCCATGATTTAGAAAGTGCTCTTCAAAAACTAGAAAAAACAAATGAAAAAGCTTATGATTTATATTTGACAGAGGTAAAAGAACTAACAAAGAGCATAAACGACGGTTGTGTATCTTTACTTTACAAATGTTCTTACAAACCAAATATGGATTTATATAAAGCGGTTTGTACGAAATTAATGACATATTTTTCTGGTGAAACACAATGTGATTATTTTTATGCAACAGCAGAGTGCTCAAGAAGTAATATAAACTGGTTCTTTGATAAATCCAATCTTGCCGGTGAATTTTTGCCTATATTAAATGAAAAATGTCAAACTAAAAAAATTACTGATTTTAAAAGGCTATTTATTTACAATAATGAAGACTTAAAAAATCCTGTCCTTTACTTTTTAGTAAGATTACATAACAACATAAAAAATAATTCTCAAATTGATTATTGTGAAATAGACTGTAAGTTTATTAATATCACACATTTCAATAATATAGTGAGAGAAGAACTTATTTCAGATGAAATGGGTGTCTGGGGATCACATTGTGTATTTATGCAAAACAATGATACAAGCCCCAAAGGGTATTGTTTTAAAACTGATTTAATTTCAAAATATAAGAGAGTTTTTGAGTCTTTATGGAATAGTCCACACAGTAAACATTATGAAGATCTTAATATAACTATTGATACCCTTGATGGCATTGATGAATTTGAAAGAGAAATTTTGGATATTTTATTAAATGATAATGATAGCAAGATATTTGGTATTTAAAATAAAGATTTAAGTCTTTTGGATATAGGAGCAATTCAAAATTGGGTACAAGGATCATATCCTCGCTCAACGGTATCAAGTGTTGGAGCTGGAATGTAATACATAAAAATCTAAAATATGAACCCCTTATTTCAATTATCAATCTGTTTAACAGTTGATTTTGTAAGTTGAGTACTGTTGTTTTTTGAGATTTTATAAGCTATAGCTTTTCTTGAAAATAATGGCACAAATAAAAAACCACTTATCGTTATATTTATAAATCGTGAAATAATGTTGGCAATGACTTGCTTGACCGAATATGCGTCAAAGGGAGTGGACAGCATAATAAGAAAAATGGTTAATGATATTTTTGGAAGAGATGATATATTAGAACGACTTCCAATTTACTTTATGAAAGAATCCCAAGCATCCAATGATAATATCTGTAGTTTTAACGGAAGAAAGATTCAATTTAGTACAGTACATAAGGTGAAGGGAGAAACACATGATTCTACACTTTATTTAGAAACATAAAAGCAAAGTTCATCAGATTTGAAAAGAGTTTTATCATACTTAAAGGGGACTAAGTCCAGAATTAGTCCATTATGTAGCACCCGCTATTGGCTGTGGGAATCTGCCTGTCTGCAACGGAAGTACCGAGGATTGCTCAGATATTTGGACTGCAAGCGTTAAGGTAAATATGATGTCCGTCAGTCATACTGTTTCTATGGGCGCTTAGGCTATCGGTTTGATTAAGGGAAAGGCTTGATTTTAGTTTGACATTCAACATATTTTGTAGTAAAATGAAGAAAATCTGTTAGAGTGACAAATCTGAATTTTTGAAACAATCTCATTGCATAGATATTCTAAACTGATCATGCTTAAGAAAGGTGGAATATGGAACTTAATACGTTATATCGCCCTATAACTTCAACTCCTTTTAGGCATAGTGTAAGCTATGCGGAGTTTGAGCCTTGCGCCGCGTTGAAACCGTATATAAGGTGTTTCTGGGGAACGACCGTCCCCACTCTACAATCGCCGGAGAGTACGCTCGTTATTCCCGACACCTGTATGGACATCATTTTCTGGGCAAATCATACTGATAATACAGTATCAGGTGGTTTTTGCGGCATTGATGACAGAACATTTATTTCGGACAGCGACAGCGGAAAAATGGAATTTACTTTCGGTATCCGCTTTTATCCTTGGGGAGCTGCGCCGTTTTCAGAGGATAAACTCAAAAACACAAAGAACTCTTTTTTCAATGCGGAAGAACATTTCTCAAAACTGACAAGGAAGATTAAACCCCTTGTTTTTGACGCTGTTAATGTTGAGAAATTGATACCCGTAGTTGAAAAGGTTTTGCTTGACAGCTTCAACGCAAAACATCAAAACAGTGCTATTACCGAAGTAGTCGGATCAATTATTGAAAAAAGGGGAAATCTGCATATAGGCAGCTTATCATCGGATATTTACATCAGCGAAAGGCAGCTTGAACGGATTTTCGCCGAATATATCGGCTGCTCGGTCAAATGTTTGGCGGCGCTCATAAGGTATCAATTTCTGTGGAATGAAATTCTGTACAACCCAACCTTCAAAATAATGGACGCTGTGACAAAGTATGGTTATTTTGACCAATCACACCTACTCAACGATTTTAGGAAATATCACTCAATGAATATAAATCAAGCAAAATCTCACGCTTTATCCAAAATTTGAAATATGTCGGTTTTTTACAAGAAATTCTCGAAAGCATCTGATATAATTATGTCGAAAGGGGGCATATATATGTCTGAAATCAACGTATGCGGCTCTGTGTGCGAGGGCTGCTATTGCCTTGACAAGATTTGCAAAGGCTGTAACGAATGTGAGGGAAAGATTTTTCACGCAGGTGGTAATTATTGTCCGATATATGACTGCGCTGTAAATCAAATGAGTTTTAAGAATTGCGGAGAGTGCGATAAAATACCTTGTGATATATGGAGAAAGACACGTGATCCCAACTACTCTGACAAGGAATTTGAGGCTAATATTGCTGAAAGGCTTAAGCGCTTGGAAAAGGGTATTTGAGAAGAGATAAGTATGGAAACATTTGATGATTTCATGAAACTGGATATCCGTGTGGGGATGATTACGGAGGCAAAATTCTTTGAAAAAGCAAGGAAACCTGCATACCAACTAAAGGTGAATTTCGGCGCTGAGATCTGCGAGAAAAAGTCTTCAGCGCAGATTACTGACCACTACACTCCGGAGGAGTTGATTGGTAAGCAGATACTGGCGGTGGTCAACTTCCCGCCAAGGCAGATTGCTAATTGTCCTGAAACGCCTCCTCTCCGACTGGCATGAAACGTGTGCGTAAAAGTGAAAATGTTCGGAAAAGCGGGAGGTAGATAAAGCACAGTAAGTCATAAACTTAAAAATACTGAATAAAATGTACTATAAAAAAAGAAACGAGGCAAATCATGAAAAAACCAAAAATAACCGAGCTTCTGATTTTTATTGTGGCAACAGAATTGGTTGGAGCTTTATCTGGACTTCTGGCGGGAAATTCATTTTCATTTTACAAGGAATTGATAAAACCGCCGCTATCGCCGCCGGGCTGGCTGTTTCCTGTAATGTGGGCAATTTTGTACGCATTAATGGGAATTTCTGCTTTTATTATTTATACTTCGAATGCGAAAGAAAAATGTCCAGCTTTTATTATTTATGGAACGCAGCTCTTTGTAAATTTCATGTGGAGCATTGTATTTTTCAGATTCAAAATGTTAAGACTTTCTGTTGCAGTAATTCTGACTTTGCTGGGGTTAATTATTGCAATGATTATTATATTCCACAGAATTCGTCCGTCAGCCGCTTATCTGAATATCCCGTATTTGCTGTGGATATTATTTGCTTCGTATCTTAATATCGGTATATTATTATTGAATTGAGTCGCTTCTGCGGCTCTTTTTTATTGTGAAAAGAAAGATAAAGGTGATAAAATGTCAGCAGCGGTTGCGGCGGCTCTGAAGAAAATAGCCGCATTTATTCTCAGCGACAAAGAGCTTCGTGTCAAGTTTTTTTGATAATCGGGAGCATTGTCTGCGGTTTTCTTGGACTGCTCTGTCTTCCGGTTGTAGCTATAGTAAGCCTTGGAAACATGGAAATAGAGCTTCCCGAAATAGACAAGAGTATGTTTAACGAAGCAGCTTCTTAGCAGCGATCAGCAGGCTCAGCTTGCAAATTTACAGAATCAGGGACAGGCTATCGAGGACGCTATGACGACAGCGGAAGTCGGAAATCAGACCATCAAAGGCAGCTCATATACCTGTCTTTTTGGTTACTGTAAGTGTTCAAGCGGAGAAATTGGCGGCTCTGGAAATGTATCTTGGGCAGAAAAATATGAAGCTGCCGGAGGAACTTGAAAAGTACTCCAGTTGCAATAGCAAGTGGATATATATCATATTAAAAGTTATTTTTAAAAGGAGGTATTTGAAATGAACACTTAAGGCAAATGAAAAAAAGAAAGTTTTCTTTTTTTGTACTTCTTGATATGTACGATATTGGATACAATCCTAATGATTCCGTTTGAAGATGTACAGCTTGCAATGTGGAGAAGGTTTAAAGTTGGATATATGTATTATATTTTCCTCCTACCATCTTTCGCATTTGACTGTCCTCTTTTTTAGTATAGCACCAAGTCCAGCCATGCTTTACGGTGTGGAACAGGGAACAATCAAAATCGGCGGCATTGATATACGGGATATGGAAAGTGCTTCCCTGATGGAAACTGTGAGCTTTGTATTCCAGGATAACTTCCTGTTCAAACAGAGCATTATGGATAATATACGAATGGGCCGCTCGGACGCTACTGAAGCTGAAGTGATTGCCGCAGCAAAAGTGGCCTGTTGTGACGAGTTTGTCCAGAAATTGCCGGATGGGTATCACACTATGTTGGGCGAGAATGGCAGCACCTTGTCCGGCGGTGAACGTCAGCGGATTTCCATTGCCCGTACTCTCTTAAAGTATGCACCTATTACTTTGCTTGACGAAGCAACAGCAAGCCTTGACCCAGAAAACGAAGTGCTGATTCAGGAGGCCATCTCCCGGTTGTACTTCTGGAAAAATCTTTTACTGGTGATGCTTTTCACAAAATTCTGTCCATATGCTCTTGCTATTAGGAAAGCGCATATAGATCCGATGCAGATCCAGATATAATTATACAGAAACCCTTTGACAGTCCCGAAAAAAGCAACGCCGAACGCACATCCTACAGCACCTGGCAATATTGGAATAATAACTTGTACTGCCTGTACAATTATAAAAAATATAGGTGCAAAGATCCCAGCTGAATCAAGCATGTGACGCATCTTTATTTCATCGGTCAATATGCCCGATTTATACCAATAAACAGACAGAGCAGACGTTATCAGTAACGAAACAAATTATTCGTTTATGGATAGAAATCCATTCCATAATCTTTTGCATATGTACCTCTGATCTATTTCTTTTTTTGTTTAGAGGTTTGGACTTTTATATTCGTTATCTGTAATAATTACAGTATTTGAAAAATGATGCCAATCCTCTGTAGCTGCAATAACACGAGTAGCAGGATAATTATTATCATTATTGTTATATGAAGTTTTTCCTGAATTTTCACTCTGATAAATAATATCTTCTAAAGATGGTACTGCATGTACTCCATAACGTGGTGCTTTGTAATAATAAATCCAAATCCCCAGTAACAAACTAACTGCAATTGCAATATCAGTAATAAGTATAATGAGTCGTTTTATCATTATTTCTTAGCCTCCCATAAGGATAAATGATTATGTGAAAGAATATTGAAAAATTTGCAAACTATTAACCCAATTATAATTCCAAGCAGTGCACCTGCCAGTATATCCGTTGGAAAGTGAACGTAAAGATACAATCTTGAAAATGCAATTATTGAAGCAAACACATAAGCTGCTATTCCCAACCGCTTATCATGATGCATGATAATTGTAGCTGCAACAAAAGAGGATAGCGTATGTCCTGACGGAAAAGAATAGTCCTGAGGTGTAGAAATCAACATTTGCACCGTTTCATTGATCCAACAGGGACGTTCTCTTGCAATAAGATTTTTCAGCAAAATATTACCAATGATAACGCCTGCGGACAAACCCGTTCCAATCATGATTCCTATTTTTCGATATTTTTTGAAAAATATCATGATAATTGCTGCTGCAATCCATATCAATCCTCCATTGCCAAGAAATGTGATTTTAGGCATAAGAAAATCGAGAAAGGAGCAAGCCAAATGTTCGTGGATCCAATTTAATAAACGTAAATCAATATTTGTAATTGTCTGCATGATGTGTCCTCTCTGATCTTTGATATGATATTTTGTTCTTTTCAGGCATAAATATCAGGAATCGTTGTACCAACATACTGCCGATAAAAAGTATGATCTCCGTCATAATTTTGGCGGAAAATGCAGGGATCCCGATAGTGGTTAATATCTGTAATAACACAGTATTTGCGGCTAAAATGCCGAATGCCAACGTGAAATATTTCAGTGCTTTCATATGGTTTCCGTATGAATGAAAGACATATTTTTTATTCAGATGATAATTAAATCCGCAGCTGATAACTCGTGCTAAGATATTGCTAAAAAATATAGGATTCCTGAAAGATAATATTCCAAGGAAAAGTGAAAAAATATTAAAAAGAATATAATCCAACACGAAAGAAATAAAAGATGAGCCTGAAAATTTTAAAATAGATTGATAGATTCGCAGAGAATCTTTGAAAGGATGAAAATGTGAATATGTATTCCTGCCATTAAGATAAACCGTTCTTATAGGAACTTCTACCCAATCTACTCCACATTCAGCACAGTTGAGCAGCATATTCATTTCATACTCATATCGATCTCCTTTTATATTTAACATAAAAGGAATCAATTCTGTCCGAAACGCACGCAGACCTGTTTGTGTATCCAATAACTTTTTACCGCTTGCCAAAGAAAAGACTGCCCGGGTAACTGCATTTCCAAATCTGCTTCTTAAAGGAACTTTTCCCTCAAATTTTCTGACACCAAGTATCAGTTTTTCATTATGATATCGAAGCGACTGACAAACAGATACTATATCATTCGATTGATGTTGCCCGTCAGCATCAACAGTAACAATACCGCTTTCTTCGGGCATATACTCTGAAATATAATGCAGCGCTGTTTTAATTGCTCTGCCTTTTCCATAATTGACAGTATGATGCAGTATCGTAGCTTTATCCTTTAATCTTTCAAATATTACGTTTTTATCAGAAGAACTGCCATCGTTGACAATGACAATTCTATAATTCATACAATTCAATTCGGCTACCAGATTTTCCAGTTCCTCATTTGGTTCATATGCTGGAATTACGACAACCATAATAAACACCTCCGTCACCAATTCCGGATTGAATTGCAGCTTGCGTTTTTCGTGTGTAATATACCTTCATGCAGACATTAACACACGCTCTGACTGCAAAACTTAAATCTGTATGAAAATCGTATTTCTGACTGTGATGATAACAATCCAGAACAGATGTCAGATCCTGCTGCTCTATCCGGCTTTCACATTCCGCTTTCAGCAAATCATACTTCTCAAAAGCATAGCAATTCAATGCACACTCATAAAGAATATGCTCACGAATATTCCCGATAGCTTCGCCGGAATGTACAGAGCAGCAAAAGTCACTGACATAATGTGCCATTTTTCCGTATACAAGCAGGGTAAATAAAGAATTCCTTCCTGAAATTCGTTCCAGCTTTTTTTGTACATATTTGCCGGATTTTGCATAAAAGTGACGGTGTACAAACTGCATAGGTGATAAATCAGGAATAAGTGAACCTATACAAAATGCAGTTTTTTCCCAAAATGTAAATCCTGTATGTTCAGCTGCAATTTTCGCAATTATAAAATGTGTTCGTAATTTCATAATGATTCCTCTTTTCTAAGATTTCCATGTAGACTGTTTCGACATCCTTTGCAAACTTTTCTGCGGAATATTTTTGAGCTGTCTGTACTGCGTTTTCAGACATGCTTTTATACAACTCATCGTTAAATAAAAATGTTCTGATGAGTTCCGAAAATTCTTTGAAATCTGTGTATTGTCCGCCGTTTTTGCCGTTTGTTATCACGTCATTCAGACAATCATCCCTTCGGCATACAGCAGGTAAACCGCTTGCCAGTGCTTCAATATAGGTCAGTCCCTGCGTTTCACTCTGAGAGGCACTGAGGAATATATCTCCCAATCTGTAATAAGCAGCAATGTTTTCCGGCTCAACTGCACCTGTAAAAATCACTTTGTCAGATATATTTTCAGCATAAGCCAGCTCTTTCAGATTATCAAGATAAGGTCCGCTGCCTACAATTACAAAAACCGTATTTTCCATATCCAGTCGTTTAAAATATCTTATCAGCTCATCAATGTTCTTTTCCTTAGCAGCTCTGCCGACAGTAATCAGAACCCTGCTTTTTAGCGGTATGCCAAGTTTAGCTTTCAAATCATTTATTATGTTTACCGAAATTTCATCAGAAAATTTTTTCAATCTAAGACCTGTAGGAATAACTTTTATCGGTTGCTCTATGCCGTAATCTTTCAATTTTTTGACTGGGTGCAATGACTGCTTTAGTATGGCGAAGAATCCGCTTTGTCATCACTATTACCGCCTTTCTTCCCAAAGTAATACTGGGTGAGAAATAGTGGGTATAGTTTTCGTAAACAGTATGATAAGTATGAACGATTGGGCAATTTACCTCCGCCGCAATTCTCTTTGCCATAATAAAAGAAGAAAATTCAGACTGCGAATGAATAATATCCGGTTTCCAATCAATCAGCTTTTGCAGATTGCTCTGACTGATACGTAAGGCCGCTCTTGCTCCGCTGTAAATCCTGCCTACTCCTACAGAACCAATTCTATATACATTTTCGCTTTCACTGCTATGAAAATTCTCTGACGGACAAAGTATTTTTACATCATGTCCCAATCTGCGCAGTTCCGTTTCAAGATTTAGAATTGACGTAACCACACCGTTTATCGTTGGCGTATAACAATCGGCTGTAATCAGTATCTTCATATTTTTTCTCCTTTTCATTTTCTGTCTGCATTATAAATCAATTACATAACATCGCTATCATAATAATATAAAATATATGTAAAATCAGAATTCTCTTTTCTCAAACTTCATACTTGCAGCGGAAAGAAACAGGAGTGAAAAGCCAAGAAGAACGCCAATACCTAAAAACAGCCGGAACACCGGTACATTCTGTCCGATAATCATTTTATACAGTGTAAGATAGCTTGTAAAAATCGAGCTGCTGATTTTTGAAAAAACAAGCCCCAGAAGCGTAAATCCGCCATAAGCTGCAACTCCCATCCCAAAGGCAGATATTCCGTTTTTGCAGAATACAGATATAATACCTGCAAAAGAAACAAAAGCTGCTATTGGAATTACTGTAATGACGACTGACATCAGAACGGCAAATATATTTACTGATGTAAAGCCTGAAAATATCAGACTGAATATTAACGCTGCAATCACATTTGCAGCAGTCAGGAAAAACTCATAAACAATTACTGCCGCAAGCTTGCCGAAAAGAAGTTCTGTACGGCTGGCATGTTTTGTTAAAAGAAATCTCAATTCATTTCGCTCACATTCACTTGAAATCAAATCAGATGAAAGCATTAACGCTGTAAAGGGGACAAATACATAACAGCATAGGGAAAGAATTACATAAGGATAATTCTGTGAAGAAAATGAAATAATACTGTTTGAAATCAACCCGATTAATGCTCCGCATACCGTAATTCCCAATGTGACAGTCAGAATAATCCAATACTTTTTTCTTTGAAATATTTTATAGATTTCATTTTTTGAACAAATGCACAATGTATTCATTCTGCTGCCTCCTTTTCATTTATAATATGTAAATAATAGTCTTCTACGCTTCCGTATTCTATAATAGCATTAGTTATACTGCTTTTATCTATGATATTACCATCCATCATAACTGCGGCCTTTGTACATATACGCTGAATTTCGTCTGCAATATGACTGGAAATCAGAATCGTACCTCCGCTTTGTGTATATGCTTTCAGAATATGACGTATTTTTGCTGTTCCTTTTATGTCCAATCCATTTGTAGGTTCGTCCAGAATAAGTAGTTTTGGTTTGTGCAGGATTGCCGCTCCAAAGCCCAGCCGCTGTTTCATTCCCATTGAGAATTTTCCAACAGGTTCATCCTTATATTTGGTAAGCTCCAGTTCCTCCAGGACTTCATCAATTCGCTTTTGTGAAAGTTCCGGATAAAACCTAAGCAGAATTTTCAAATTTTCATATGCTGTCAGATATGGATAAAAAACCGGATTTTCAATCATACAGCCCACCTGCGACATGACATCAATTTCCTCATCAGGCTTTTTTTCAAATATTCTGAATTCTCCGCTATCTGCATGAAGCAACCCAACGAGCATCTTCATGATGGTTGTTTTTCCGCATCCGTTTGGTCCTAACAAACCGTAAATTTCACCTTGTTCTATTGTTAGGGATATATTTTCTGCTCCACGCTGATTTTTATACTTTTTGGTAAGATTTATTGCTTCTATTGCATACATTTTTACCACTCCTATATTTTCCCCGAAAGCCGCCGAAAAAATCCGGCGGTTAATTTTTTCGGGAAACAATTTCTGTTATATACTGCCCTCTATTGCAAACACAGCATAAAAGCCAAAGGCTTTTGAGAGCCTAGTATAAATCAATCATCATTCTCATTTTCGAGCGAAGATGATTTTTGCAGAGATGATGTGTCTATCATCTGCGGTGTTGTAGAGCCGATATCTGAAACATTTGCATTTATTGTAATATCAATCTGTGTATCTTTGCCATCCGATGTCTGACCGCTGATAACAATTGTCATATTCTGTGCAGACAAATTTCCTTTTGCAATGTCTGCATCCATGGTGACGCTTTCAATTCTGGCATTCTGCGTAATAGGAAATTCCTGCAGCAGTATATCTCCTAAATCATTTTTGCCGTTTTCATTATTTGTTCCTGCGTTCATCTCCGTAAAGGCGGAAGCGGCCACATTTGCAATCTCCGGAATCTGAACATCGGTCAGCGACACTGAAATCGTATCACCGTGTGAAACGAACTGATTGCTCAGATCTCCCACAAACAAATCCGCTGTCATTTCTGCAAGCTTAATCATATTAGGAGTAAGCATCTCGTTTTCATCACGCTTTTCCTTGCGGCTTTTTTCGGTGTATCTGCTGCCGTCGCTTTTGACTTTTATATTACAGTCGGAATACTCCTCTTGTACCATACTTTGTCCTGAGACATCTGCTGTAATGCCTGCATACTGAACTCCGACAGCCTTTTCATAAACTGCACTGCCGCTTGCAATGACTTTTCCATTCTGCTTCATCTGAACAGCGGCATTGACAGTCAGATTGTCCTCGCTGATGGTATTTACTACAGCCGATTTGTAATTCTCATATGGATTACCTGCTGCATAGGAAACAACACCTGCCGTTCCCATCAATGCCAAACCTGCTGCCATGCAAGCTGCTGTTATTTTCTTTGCTTTCATTTAAATCATTCCTTTCGTTGTTTTCCTCTTTCGAGGTTGACTTTATTATAAAACCACACAATAAACTAACGCTAACCCAATTATAAACAAAAGATAAAATGGCATTAAAACTTATATAAAAAATACGCACATCCGAAGATGTACGTATCATAATCTATTATTTTACCAGCAGCAGCGTTCCCGCAGTTATCAGAACAAGACCAATCATGGATTTTTTCGTCAGCTTTTCTTTCAACACAAAATAAGAAAAAGCAATCGTCACCAGAATACTCAGTTTATCAATCGGCACAACTACACTTGCCTGACCGTCCTGCAAAGCCTTATAATAACACAGCCATGACAATCCGGTGGTCAATCCGGAAAGGCATATAAACAGCATATTTCGTTTACTGATAGCTTTGATTTCACTTTGTTTACCTGTTACGAAAACCATGAGCCATGCCATAATCAGCACAACAATTGTCCTTATGGCAGTACCAAGATTGGAATCAATTTCACTTATTCCGATTTTCCCGAGAATTGATGTCAGACTTGCAAATACTGCTGACAGAACAGCGTACCATAACCAACCCCAGCCTTTTGTTTCATTGTCGGACTGCTTTTTGGTTATCATGAAATAAGTGCCAATACCAATCAAAAGCATACAAATAACTTTGACTGCACTGAGTTTTTCCCCAAGAACAAGGAAAGCAAGCAACATCGTCAGTATCGTACTTGACTTATCAATTGGCGCAACCTTGTTTACATTACCTATTTGCAAAGCTTTAAAATAGCAAAGCCAACTGCCTCCGGTTGAAAGTCCTGATAATATCAGAAATAGCAGCGTTTTTCCTGAAATGCTGTCAATGTCTTGAAAAGCTCCGGTTATCATGACCATAAGCCAGGAAAAAATCAGAACTATAATTGTCCTGATAGCCGTGGCAACTGTGGAATCTATATTTTTGATTCCAATCTTTGCAAGCACGGCAGTAACTCCGGCAAAAAGAGCTGAACCAAATGCAAACGTAATCCACACAGGCACATCACCTACGCTCTGAAACGATATCCCGCACCCCAAACTGTTTCAATATAATGCGGATCGGAAGGATCGTCCTCGATTTTTTCACGAAGCCTGTTAATATGAACTGCCACTGTTGCATTATCACCGACAGAGTCCATGCCCCATATTCGCTCATACAGCGTTTCCTTATCAAAAACCATATCTGCATTTGTCACCAGAAAAAGCAACAGTTCATACTCTTTATTTTTCAAGCTGATTTCCCTTTCCTTTACAAATACACGATGTGATTTCGGATTGATACGGATCGCACCTACTGTTATTTCCGGCTGAATCTCCTGTATGCCGCCTTTCAGTCTGTTGTAGGTTGCAATATGTGCCTGTACTCTTGCAACAAGTTCTCCCGGCGAAAAGGGTTTTACGATGTAATCGTCTGCACCAAGTACCAGACCTCTGATCTTA
>ENA-ORTY01002793-ORTY01002793.1-human-gut-metagenome-genome-assembly--contig:-NODE-2793-length-16028-cov-4.738809_pt1 | contig 16028 bp, 13 predicted proteins | sample MGYA00241917_ERZ509198 | MGnify/ENA primary metagenome ERZ509198 (study PRJEB26280, sample SAMEA2338857) | human gut metagenome | biome: human gut; feature: human-associated habitat; material: faeces...
TTTTTACGGGGCACCTCCACCGGCAGAGCCGGTGGTTTCCGTAACCAATGAAAAAGCACACCATCCCCGCCGGTTTCGGCAGGGACGGTGCGCTGTGGTTCTGATTCAGTTTTCCCCGTCCTCTTCCTGGGTTTTCCGCAGCAGTGCGTCGTATTCCGGGTACATTCGTTTCAGCCGCACAGGCATCCCCCGACTGTCCAGGAAACAGTGCTCTGTCTCTCCGGTACACACCAGTTCCCCGTCTCGGAACATGGTGTATCCCACACGCAGACGCACCCCGGTATATTCCAGCAGGCGCACATGGATCTGCACCAGGTCGTCATAGGTGGTGGTTTTCTTATACTCGCACCGGACAGACACCACTGGGGAGACCATTCCCAGTTCTTCACACTTCTTGTAACTCCATCCCACGGCTTTCATCCATCCGGTCCGTGCCTCTTCCATCATACGAATATAGTTGGAATGATGGGTCACTCCCATTTTATCCGTTTCGTAATAGGCCACCCGGTGTTCGTACATATAATCCATTTTCTTCTCCTTAGGCTACTGTTTCTTCAAACTGACTGTTCCAGAGGTCGGCATAGAATCCGCCCCGCTCCAACAATTCATCATGGGTTCCCTGCTCCACAATATCACCGTTCTGCATGACCAAAATCTGATCGGCATTGCGGATGGTAGACAGCCGGTGCGCAATCACAAAGCAGGTGCGCCCTTCCATCAGACGGTCCATGGCCGACTGGATCAGCTGCTCGGTGCGGGTATCCACACTGGAGGTCGCCTCATCCAGAATCAGCACCGGACTATCCGCCAAAATGGCCCGGGCAATGGTCAGCAGCTGTTTCTGTCCCTGGGAAACATTGGAGGCATCCTCATTCAGTTCCATCTGGTAGCCGCCGGGCAATGTGCGGATGAACTTATCCGCGTGAGCGGCCTTGGCTGCGGCAATCACTTCCGCATCTGTGGCATCGGAACGGCCATAGCGAATGTTTTCCAGAATGCTCCCCTTGAACAGCCAGGTATCCTGCAGCACCATGCCAAAGCATTTCCGCAGCTGTCCCCGGTCATACTCCCGAATATCCACGCCGTCCAGGGTAATCTGCCCGGCATCTACATCGTAAAAGCGCATCAGCAGTTTCACCATGGTGGTCTTTCCTGCGCCGGTGGGACCTACAATGGCCACCGTCTGTCCCGGTTTCACATCACAGCTCCAGTCATGGATGATGGTCTGTCCCGGGTCGTATCCAAACTTCACATGTTGGAAGCGTACTTCCCCCTGCACATGATCCGTGCTGGCCGGATTCTGCACCGAAGGTTCTTCCTCCGGCTCTTCCAAAAACTCGAACACCCGCTCCGCAGCGGCTGCCATGGACTGCATCATATTGGACACCTGGGCAAGCTGGGCGATGGGCTGGGTAAAGTTGCGCACATACGTCATAAAGGCCTGGATATCTCCCACCTGCACAACGCCCTGCACCGCCAGCATAGCCCCGGAGATGACCACGGCCACATACCCCAAATTTCCCACAAACGCCATCAGCGGCTGCATCAGGCCGGACAGGAACTGGCTCTTCCATGCCGATTCATACAGGCGCTCATTGGTTTCCGTAAAGGTTTTGAGGACTTCCGGTTCCCGGTTATATGCCTGCACCACATTCAGGCCGCTGTAGGTCTCCTCCACCTGTCCGTTGATCTCTCCAAGCTGTCTCTGCTGCGCCACAAAGTATTTCTGGCTCCGTTTCACCACCAACATAATCAGCAGCAAAGAGATGGGCAAAATCAGCACCGTCAGTCCCGTCATCAGCGGACTGATGGTGAGCATCATATACAACACGCCCAGAATGGTGGTCACACTGGTAATCAGCGTGGTGATGGACTGGTTCATGCCCTGTCCCAGGGTGTCCACATCGTTGGTGATGCGGCTGAGAACTTCGCCCACTGTCCGTTTCTCAAAATATTTCATAGGCATCCGGTCGATCTTCTCGCTGATTTCCCGGCGCATCCGATAGCAGAGTTTCTGCACCACAGTGGACATGGTAAAGCTCTGCACAAACGCACACAGGGAACTGAAAAGATAGATCAGCAAGACCGCGCCCAAGATAATCCCAATCTTCCCGAAATCAATGCCGCCTGTTCCCGTATATTTTGCCACCAGACCATTGAACAGTTCCGTAGTAGCCTGCCCCAGGGTCTTGGGGCCGATCACATTGAACACCGTAGAGCCCACGGCAAAGATGCACACCAGGATCAGCGCATACCGATAGTTTCCAAGATACCGGAACAGCTTGCCCAAAGTCCCTTTCAGATCTTTTGCCTTCTCTCCCGGTCCTCCGCCATGGGGCCCGTGGTGGCCATGGTGCGGTCTGCCCTGAGGCATCGCTGTCCGTTTTTCTTCATGCGTATCCATCTGTCACACCTCCATTCCCAATTCTTTGGCACTGAGCTGGCTGACGGCGATCTCCCGGTAGGTTTCACAGCTGCGCAGCAGTTCTTCGTGGGTACCTACACCGTCAATCTGTCCGTCCTTGAGCACGATAATTTTATCCGCGTGCATCACCGTGGCAATCCGCTGTCCCACAATCACCACTGCCGTATCCCCGGCAGACTCCGCCAGCGCCTTCCGCAGGCGGGCGTCTGTCTGATAATCCAACGCAGAAAAACTGTCGTCAAACAGGTACACCCTCGGTCGGCTGGCCACTGCCCGAGCGATGGACAGCCGCTGTTTCTGCCCGCCGGACACATTGCTGCCGCCCTGGGCAATGGGACTGTCGTACCCCTGTTCTTTTTCCTCGATAAATTCTTCCGACTGGGCCACTTCCGCCGCCTGCCGCATCTGTTCCGGGGTCACATCTCCGGCATAACAGATGTTGGAACCAATGGTTCCGGAAAACAGCACTGCTTTCTGGGGAACATAACCCAGTTCATCCCGCAAAGCAGTCAGATCCATATCCCGCAGGTCCACGCCGTCCAGGGTGATTGCCCCTTCCGTCACATCGTAAAATCGGGGGATCAAATTCAGCAGTGTGGACTTTCCGCTGCCCGTAGAGCCGATGATTGCCGTGGTCTGTCCCGGTTCCGCCGTGAAAGAAACATCCCGCAGGGCATAGTCCTCTGCCCCCGGATACTGAAAGCTCACATGGTCGAACACCAGGCGCCCGGTGTGTTTCCGGGGGTTTTCCGGCTGCTCAGGCTGCGTGATTACCGGCTTGGAGTCCAGAATCTCCTGCAATCTATCCACAGAGACTATGGCACGGGGCAGCATGATGGATACCATCGTAATCATCATAAAGGCCATGACGATCTGCATGGTATAGGTCATAAACGCCATCATATCCCCGATTTGCAGAATCGCACTGTCCACTCCCTTGGCGCCGAACCAGACGATCATAATCGAAATGACATTCATGATCAGCATCATGGTCGGCATCATAAACGCCATCACCCGGCCAGTGAACAGCTGGGTGCGGAACAAGGCCCGATTGGCCCGGTCGAAACGCTGCTCCTCATCCTGTTCCTTATGAAAGGCCCGGATTACCGGCATACCGGTGAGGATCTCCCGGCTGACCAGGTTCACATTGTCCACCAGTGTCTGCATTTTCTTAAATTTCGGCATGGCCGTCACCATCAGGATCAGCACCAGTACGCTGATGCAGGCTACCGCCAGAACGATGATCCAACCCATTCCCGTTTTTGTACCGGAGACCTTCAAAATACCGCCAATGCCGATGATGGGCGCATACAGCACCATACGCAGCAGCATCACTATCACCATCTGTACCTGCTGCACATCATTGGTGCTGCGGGTAATCAGAGAGGCCGTTGAAAAACCATCCATTTCCGTATGGGAAAAAGACAGGACCTTTCCAAACACATCCTGCCGCAGGTCTCTGCCCACCTGGGAAGACACCCGGCTGGCGATCAGGTTCACCACCACAGCGCACAAAACCGACAACAGCGTCACCAGAATCATTTTCCCGGCAGTGGTCCAAAGGTAACGCATTTGCACCTGGCTGTCCCCCTGCCCGGCGGCCACCTGGGCAATGTAGGCCGGGTCAGCGTCCTCCACGCCGCCCTGCACCAGACCAATGTCCACAATGTCGCTCATCAGTTCCGGCAGTCCCAGTTCGCAGTTGGCCTGCACCACAAGCAGCGTCACCGCCAGCAGCACCGCCAACCAATGTTTTTTCAAAAGTTTCAAAATTTTGATCATGCTTGTTTCCTTTCTCCGGGGATCATTCTGTCCGATCTGCCCCGGGACATTTTCCCGGTTCCACGATCTCCACCAGCCGACGGAACAGCCGTACCAATTCCTTCGCATCCTCCGGCCCCAATGCCTCCAGCACACCCGCCAGATGCTGAATCACTTCCGTGGAGTGCTGCTGTGCGGTCTGTTCTCCTGCCGCGGTCAGACGAACGATGATCCTGCGCCGGTCCTGCCGGTCACACTGCCGCACCACCTGTCCCCGCTCTTCCAAATCTCCCAGGAGTTTCGTCACCCGCGCCGAGCTGATTCCAAAAGCTTCGGTCAGTTCCCGGGGAGATGCCTCCCCGCCGTGATCCTGCAGATAGCGCAGCATCATGTCTCTCATCCGATCCAGTTTCTCCATGTGATTGAGCGTGGGTTTCCGCCCTCTCGGGTGCGTCACCTGCAGTACCTCATAGGCCAATTCTGTATAATCCAACAGGTTCTCCCTTCTTTCCGCAATTCTTTCATAGCTGTAAATTATTTATATGCGTTACAGATAATACCCCCATTTTTATCCCTTGTCAAGTCCGGGATACCAACAAAGCCCACCAGATTTTTCGCAAAAAAAGAGGAAAGACTTGCGTCTTTCCTCTTTTCATACACTTGTTCTTACAGGATTCGCACCCGGAGCACTTCCGGCATATTGCAGATCACTTCCACATCGTTCATTGTCAGTTTTTCACCCAGATCAATCATGGTGTATGCATACTCTCCCCGGGACTTGTTGATCATGTGCTCCACGTTGATGTTCATGCCGCCGATGATCTCCAGGAAACGGGTCAGCATTTTCGGCACATTCTGATGCAGCACGCACAGACGGCACACACCCATCCGATCCAGACTGGCATTGGGCAAGTTGACAGAATTGCGGATATTCCCGTTGACGATATAGTCATACAGTTCTTTGGCTGCCAGAACAGCACATTTGTCTTCACTTTCCGGTGTGCAGGCGCCAATGTGGGGCATGCAGATCACATTCTTTTCCCGAATGAGCTTTTCATTGGGGAAATCCGTGACATACTTCGCCACTTTGCCAGTATGGATGGCGGCGATCATGGCGTCGTCGTCCACCACTTCCGCCCGGGACTCGTTGGTGATCCGCACCCCGTCCCGCATGGCAGCAAAGGCCTCTTCATCAAACATATGATGGGTCTGCTCTGTGTAGGGCACATTGATGCTGATATAATCGCAATGCCGGTAGATCTCCCCAATGTCCTCCGCGTGAATCACATCCCGGCTCAGCCGCCAGGCAGCCTCCACAGACATGAAAGGATCATATCCGTACACCTGCATGCCCAAATCCAGCGCTGCATTGGCCACCAGTGCGCCGGTAGCACCCAGGCCTACCACGCCCAAGGTTTTCCCCTGCAGTTCCGGCCCGGAAAAGGCGTTTTTCCCTTTTTCCACCAGAGTGGGGATCTCCTCGCCCCGGTCGGCAATGGTCTTGACCCATTCGATGCTTCCCAAGACATCCCGGCTGGCCATGACCAACTCCGCCAACACCAGTTCCTTCACCGCCTCGGCATTGGCGCCGGGGGCATTGAATACCACGATGCCCTTTTCTGCGCACCGATCCACGGGAATGTTATTGTATCCGGCCCCTGCACGGGCAATTCCCAGCAGACTGGGGCCAAACTTCATTTTCAGCATATCTGCCGAGCGAACCAGAATGCCCGTGGGATCTTCCACATCCGGGCCCACTTTGCAGCCTTTATTCTCCAGTACGGCAATCCCGTTGGCGGAGATATGATTCAGCACCTGAATTTTAATATCGTCTCTCATCGCTTGCTTTCCTCGAATTCTTTCAGATAAGTAATCAGCGCTGTCACGCCTTCCATGGGCATTGCGTTATAAATCGATGCCCGCATTCCGCCGGTGAGCCGATGACCTTTCAGATTCAAAAGTCTCCGGCGTGCTGCTCCGGCCAAAAATTCTGCATCCAGTTCCGGACTGTCTGTCCGGAAGGTCACATTCATCTCAGACCTTGCTGACGGCTGTGCACTGCCATGGAACAAGCGGCTGTTGTCCAAAAACTCATACAGCGCCCTGGCGCGTTCCCCCTTGCGCCGTTCCATTTCCAAAACGCCGCCCTGGCTCTCCAACCATTTCAGATTCAGTCCAAGCATATAGATGCACCAACAAGGCGGCGTGTTCAGCATAGAATCCTTTTCAATCTGCACCTGATAGTCCATCACTTTCGGGGTGATGGCGCTGGCATGACCCGCCAGACTTTTCTCCAGAATCACCACCGTCAAACCGGCAGGCGCCATATTTTTCTGCGCTCCGGCGTAAATCATCCCATAGCGGGACACATCCACCGGGCGAGATAGAATATCAGAAGACATATCACAGACCAGAGGCACGCCCTTTGTCTCGGGGACATACTGCCATTCCGTTCCGTAAATGGTGTTGTTGGAACAGTAATAGAAATAGGACGCATCCGGGGACAGGGACAGTTCAGACTGCCCGGGAATGGTGGTGTGCCCTGTGGGTGTGGTATCCGCCGCAATGTGTACCGTGCCGTACTTTTTGGCCTCCTCCGCCGCAATGCGTGAGAAGTTTCCGGTGACGGCATAGTCCGCCCGGGCCGTTTCCCCCATCAGATTCATGGGAATGGACGCAAATTGAAGCGTCGCGCCCCCCTGCAAAAACAGGATCTCGTGGGTATCCGGCACCTGCATCACCCGTTTCAGCCGCTGTTTGGCCTCGTCAAAAATCTCCTGATACAGACTGCTCCGGTGACTCATCTCCATCACGGACATTCCGCTGCCATGATAATCCAACAACTCTCTCTGTGCCTCTTCCAGCACAGCCTTGGGCAGGACAGACGGTCCCGCCGCAAAATTGAAAATGTCTTCTCTTGCCATATTCATTCTCTTTTCTGCTCGTTGCTTGAAGTTTAGAATGTTCCTATTATATGCACTTCAGCATATTCCGTCAAATCAATTTTCCTTCCAGCATCTCCCCGGACACACCGGTGATCCGCACCGTCCGGAGCTGGCCCCGCAGCTCTTCCCCTTCGGTACGGACCGTGCAGTAGTTCTCTCCATGGCCAAACCAGGTGCTGCCCTGGCAGGTTTCAAACAGAACCTGGATTTCCTTGCCCACGCAGCCCTCCAGGTAAGCGCGGTGCATCTCCTCCGCCACGGCCTGAGCCTCATGCGCCCGGCGCGCCTTTTCCCCTTTGGTCACCTGCCCGGGCATTTTTTCCGCCTTGGTGCCGGGACGCACGGAATAGGGGAAAATATGCATATCCGCAAAACCACACTTGCGGATAAAGGCCAGCGTTTCCGCCTGATCTTCCAATGTCTCCCCAGGAAATCCGGTGATCAGATCGGCCGTGAACGCACAGCCGGGAAAATAACGGGAGAGAATCTCAATACATTCGTAAAACCGGGCCGTGTCATACTTCCGGTTCATATTCTTCAGCGTTTTATCACAGCCGGACTGCAAAGACAGATGGAAGTGCGGACACACCCGTCCGGTGGCCTCCAGACGGCGGGCAAAGTCCTCGGTGATCACGGTGGGTTCCAGAGAACCCAGCCGCAGACGCATCTCCGGCGCTGCTGCGGCAATGGCCTCCACACAGTCGGCCAGTCCAGGCTCGCCCGGAAGATCTTTTCCGTAAGAGGCAATCTCGATGCCGGTGATCACCAGTTCCCGGTATCCCTCCTCCTGCAGCTGACGGGCCTGACGGGCCGCTGCCTCCGCCGGCAGTGACCGCACACGGCCCCGGCTGAAAGGAATCACGCAATAGGTGCAGAAGTTCAGGCATCCGTCTTCAATTTTCAGCATGGCCCGGGTCCGTCCCGCCACCGCGCCGGCAGGCAATTCTTCAAACTGCATCCGTTTGAAGGGGTCGTCTACGCACAATGCCTCCTGTTTCTCAGACACCGCCTGTTCCACAGCGTCTACCAGCGCGTGTTTCTCCCCGCTGCCGAACACCACATCGGCACCGATCTCTTTCGCCTCTTCGGGACTGATCTGAGACCAGCAGCCGCACACAATCACCGCTGCTCCGGGGTGGGCCGCCGCCAAATGGCGCACCGCCTGCCGGGATTTCCGTCCGCTCTCCGCCGTTACGGCGCAGGTGTTGATGATTACGGCATCCGCAATTTCCCCCTCTGCCACCGGATGATGCCCCCGCTGACACAGCAGAGTCTCCATTGCCTGGGTCTCGTATTGGTTGACCTTACAGCCAAGAGTCGTTATAATGTACTTCATGGAATACCTCGATTCAAAAAGGAATGATAACATGATTTATTTGGATAATGCCGCCACCACACAGGTGTGCCGTGAGGCGGCAGATGCTGCATACGAAATGATGACCGAAACCTTCGGGAATCCCAGTTCCACCCATCAGGCAGGCCGCGCGGCGCAAACCGCTCTGAAAAAAGCACGAAAGCAGGTGGCAGACGCGCTGGGCTGTATGCCGGAAGATCTGTACTTCACTTCCTGCGGTTCTGAAGCTGACAACTGGGCCATTCTCCGCGGTGCCGAGAGCATGTCCCGAAAAGGCCGGCACATCATTTCCTCCACAGTGGAGCACGATGCCGTGCGGAAATCCCTGGACGAACTGGAGCGTCTGGGATACACCGTCACCCGCCTGCACCCGGACAGCACCGGTGCCATCCCCGTACAGGCCGTGGAAAACGCCCTGCAGCCGGACACTGTACTGGTGTCTCTGATGCTGGTCAACAATGAGACCGGCGCCATCACTGACATTGCCGGGATTGCCCGGCTTTTGAAAGATGCCGGTTCCTCTGCCCTGCTCCACACCGATGCCGTCCAGGGATTTTTGAAAGTTCCTTTCCAGGCCAAAACCCTGGGCGCGGACATGATCAGCATTTCCGGGCATAAGATTCACGCCCCCAAAGGCATCGGCGCACTGTATATCCGACGGGGAATGCGCCCGGTGTCCAAGCTGCTGCCCTATCTGATGGGCGGCGCCCAGGAGAACGGGATGCGCGCCGGTACGGAGGCCATGCCCCAGATTGCCGCCTTTGGCGCTGCGGCGGAATTGGGCCGCAAACAGCAGGCATCTGCTGCTGCCCACATGCAGTCCCTGCGGGACCGGGCTGTGGAGCAGCTGACCCGGCAGCTGCCGGAGGTACAGGTGATCGGCGGGGGCGCGCCCCACATTCTCTCCCTGTCCCTGCCGGGATACCGCAGTGAGGTGCTGATGAACTTTTTGGACCAGCGGGGCATCTGTGTATCAAGAAGCTCCGCCTGCAAACAAGGCCGGCGGAGCCATGTGCTGGAGGCTATGGGATTGGAGCCAAAAGTCATTGACGGCGCACTGCGGGTCAGTTTTTCCCGCTACACCACCCCGGAAGAGGTGGACGCTTTGTGCGATGGCCTGTTAGAGGCCAGCCGGTCACTGTTCACCGTCCTGGGATGAATCCTCCTGCTTGGGCCGGGATGTTTTCCGGCGTTTCCGCTCTCCCTCTTCCCGGGGAATGGGTTCCCCGGTCTCCGGGTCCATACGGGACATATTGATATACTGCGCGGTCTGTGTAGACAGGCCGCGTTTTTTCAGGCCCATATCCACCAAAGACTGGTAGCCGGCGCTAAGCACCACAAACAGCGGCACGCCGATGATCATGCCGGGAATGCCAAACAATGCGCCGCACACCACAATGGAGAACATCACCCAGAATCCGCTGATGCCCACCCGGCTGCCCAGAATCTTGGGTCCGATAATATTGCCGTCCACCTGCTGAATGATCAGGATCAAGACGATAAACACCAGTGCTTTCACCGGCTCCACCATCAAAATCAGCAGTGTGCCAGGCACGGCGCCCAGGAAGGGGCCGAACACCGGGATAATGTTGGTCACGCCCACGATCACGCTGATGAACGCAGCATACGGCAATTTCAATACATTGCAGCACACGAAAGTGATTGCGCCAATGATGAGGGAGTCCAGCACCTTTCCGCTGATAAAGCCCATAAATGCGTCATCTGCGAAATGAACCACATTCAGCACCCGCTCCGTGCGCTCGATTCCCAGCGCACTGTACAGCAGCTTTTTCGTGTTTGCCGCAAAGGTCTCCCGGTTGTGCAGCAGATAGCAGGCCACCACAAAGCCAATGGCGATATTCAGCAGAAACTTCAGTACTTTATAGACGCCGGTGGTCAGATTCGTGATGAAACTGCCCACCTGGGGCAGGAACTCGTTGCTGATCCAGTTCAACAGGTCTTGTGACAGATTCTTGGTGGCCTCTTCCAACTGGGCGCTCAGTTCCGGATTATTATCAAACGCCCGTTCAATCAAGCTGACCAAAGTGTTCATATAATTGTTGTAGTTCACAACGATATTTTCTACGCTGGTATAAATAGACGGAATGACCAGCCGCATGATGACCGTGATGGCCGCCAACGCCACTGCCACGGAAATAGCGATAGAAATCGCGCGGGGAGCGCCACCGGAGCGCCACTTGCCCTTGGTGCGCCAGATTGCCACCGGGCCGATCACTTTATACTCCAGCCAACGGGTCAGCGGCAGCAGAATATACGCAATGATGAATCCCCAGATAAAGGGACTGAGGATCTGCAGCGCATATTTGATTACGCCCGCAATCTCCCCCAGGTGCCCCAAAAGCAGGTAAAACAACACGCATCCGGCCAGAACACTGAACGCCGTGACACCCCATGCAAAATATTGAGAGTCTTTTCCGAATTTATTCACTGTTTTCTCCTATATTTCCGCCGTAATCTTCCGGCGGTCTGGTTAAAACGAACCGATCCGAGTCCTGCCCGGATGTCCCTATTTTAATGTCCCCCACTCCTTTCGTCAACATGAAATCCGTTCAATTTTGAAATAATCAGATTTATGTAAACTCTTTTGCATATTTGCCTCAATTCCGGCGAAATATGCAATGTTGAAAACTCTGTTGGAACTGTTGGAAAGTGTGGAAAATCAACCATTTCCAAAAACCGCCTCTCCTCCAATATTCATTTTCCGCAGAAAAACTTCTATTTTATGTCATCCTTCGTCAACTTTTTCCGTCCGCAAAGGACGGATATTTTTCTCTTCTGAGCCATACAGTGGTAATACCTTTGGGGGTTCCGGAGGAACTCCACACCCTGTAACATTCGGGAGGAATCGGTTTGAAACGTATCATTTCACTGCTTATCGTAATTTGCCTGCTGACGGCACCTGTCGGTGCCGTGGACACCCTGTCCGACGACGCCGTGCCCATCCAGGCACCGTCGGCCTGCCTGTTGGAAAAATCCACCGGGCAGGTCCTGTACGAGAAAAACGCCTATGAGCACCGGCTCATTGCCAGTGTCACCAAGGTCATGACACTGCTTTTGGTCATGGAGGCCCTGGATGACGGTACCCTCACCCCGGAAACCCTCATCACCGCCAGCCGCCACGCATCAGAAATGGGGGGCAGTCAAATTTGGCTGGAAGAAGGAGAGCAAATGACTGTGGAGGAGATGCTCAAATGCGTCACGGTGGTCTCTGCCAATGACTGCGCCGTGGCTCTGGCGGAGCATCTCGCCGGTTCTGAGGAGGCCTTTGTACAAAAGATGAATGACCGGGCCCGTCAGCTGGGCATGGCGGACACCCACTTTACCGACTGCACAGGCTTGTTTGATTCCCCGGAGCATTACTCCTGCGCTCACGATGTGGCCGTCATGGCCCGGGAGCTGATCTCTCACGAGAAGATCAAAACTTACTCCACCATCTGGATGGACAATGTACGGGGCGGTGAATTTGCGCTGTCCAACACCAACAAGCTCATCCGCTACTATCCCGGCGCCACCGGACTGAAAACCGGGTATACCTCTGCCGCCGGGTACTGTCTGGCTGCCACTGCCCAGAGGGACGGGGTGGAATACGTGGCAGCCGTTCTGGGTGCCGAAACTTCCGAACAGCGCTTTGGCAGCGCCCGGACGCTGCTGGATCATGGATTTGCCAACTATGGACTCTGCCCGCTCCACCCGGACGAAGTGCTGCCGCCAATCCCGGTGGTTCTGGGGCAGGCGGACAGCGTCCAGCCGGTCTATCCTGCGCAGGAACATATCCTGTTGGAAAAAAGTCAGCTGTCCGCCCTGCGATACGATCTGCGCTTGTCTGAACAGGTGCAAGCCCCTGTCCAGGCCGGAGATTCTCTGGGGGTTCTCACAGTCTATGCCGGCGATACCGCCGTGGCCGATGTGCCGCTTGTCGCCGGAAATTCCGTGGACCGCATGGGGGTGTGGGACATTTTTAAGGTACTGCTGAAAATCCTGTGCTGCGATGGGCACGCTGTTCCCACACCTGCAGAATGACTTGCTCTTTCGTAGCTCTTCTCCACTTTTCGTACATTCGAGCGGTTTTGATTTGCCTTTTCCCGGATTCAGTGTATAATAAAATCAAGAATCTGAACGAAAGGAAGTCTACTTATGATTAAAGTCGATTTATCTGGCGTTTCTCCCTTCTTTTCCGGCATGGGTCCGGATTATGCCGAAGTAGCCGCTGCCCACCGCACACTGGCGGAAGGTTCCGGTCTCGGTGCAGAATTCACTGGTTGGCTCTCCCTTCCGCAAAATATGGCAGACGGCGAATTGAAACAGATTCTGTCGTTGGCCAAGCGCATCCGCTCCCGCTCCCAGGCCCTGGTGGTCGTGGGCATCGGCGGCTCCTACCTGGGCGCTCGGGCCGCTGTGGATCTGCTCCGCCCCACCCGCGCCCCGGAAGATCCGGACATCATCTTCGTGGGCAACACCCTGTCCCCCGATGCCATGATGGACACCCTGCTCCGTCTGGGCGATCAGGATTTTGACCTCTGCGTCATTTCCAAGTCCGGCACCACCCTGGAGCCTGCACTGGCTTTCCGGATGTTCAAAGGTCTGCTCCAGTCCAAATACGGTGCAGCCGGCGCCAAAAAGCGGATCACCGCCATCACAGACGCCCGCCGGGGCGTGCTGCATGACATGGCCGTCAGCGAAGGTTGGGAGACCTTTGTCGTTCCTGATGATGTGGGCGGCCGATTCAGCGTCCTGTCTGCTGTGGGACTGGTCCCCATGGCTGTGGCCGGTCTAGATGTGCAGAAAGTCATCGACTGCGCCATCGAAGAATTCAAAGTCATGGATCTGCGCAGTCCGGAAAACCCCGCCTGGCAATACGCCGCCACCCGGCAGCACCTGTATCAGAACGGACGGAATATCGAAATTCTTGCCAGCTATGAGCCTTCTTTCCGTTTCTTTGCCGAATGGTGGAAACAGCTCTATGGCGAGAGCGAAGGGAAAAATGGCATCGGTATTTTCCCGGCCAGCGTGGAGTTCACTGCTGACCTGCACTCCATGGGTCAGTTCATTCAGGACGGCCCCCGGACCCTCTTTGAATCCGTGGTCAGCTTTGCCCAGGATCGGCACAGCTTTACCGTTCCCTTCGATGTGGGCGACAATGACGGACTGAACTACCTGGCCGGCAAACAGTTGGGCGAGGTCTGCCGCATTGCCGCAGCGGCCGTAAAACAGGCCCATATCGACGGCGGCGTACCCAACATCTCCATCCAGGTTCCCAAACGGGACGAGGAAGGATTCGCCTCTCTGGTCTGTTTCTTCGAGTTGTCCTGCGCCTTGTCCGGCTATGTTTCTGGCGTCAATCCCTTTGATCAGCCCGGTGTGGAGGCCTACAAGAAGAATATGTTCCGGATGCTGGGAAAACCGGGTGCCGTATAACCGACAAAATATATTTTACAAAATTGCTAAATCTACTTGCACTTCTGAGAAAAATATGTTAATTTATACACAGAACATCATCTCTTAGAAAAGGAGCGTGACTAATATGGTTCAAGTCATTATGGGACTGAAAGGTTCCGGCAAAACCAAAAAACTCGTAGATCTTGTTCTCCAGGCGGACAAGGAAGAAACAGGTGCCGTCGTTTGTATTGAAAAAGACAAAAAGCTCACTTACGATATTCCGTACAGTGTGCGTTTGATCCAGGCCGGCGAATACGGCATTGAGAATGTGGATCTGTTCAAGGGCTTTATTGCCGGTCTGCATTCCGGGAACTATGACATCTCTCAGGTTTTCGTAGACAACTTCTATAAAATCGTTGGAACTATCGAAGAGAGTGTCGTAGTGGCAGTGTTGGATTGGCTGGAGGCTTTCTCCACCACCAATAATGTGAAGTTCACTCTGAGTCTCAGCGGCGATGCCGAGCAGGCTGGCCCTGGTCTGAAGAAGTACTTCATCTGAAACTTGATACGGTCAATTCCCCATCCTTCAGGGTGGTATAAGGTCAGCGGCGTCCAATCTATGATGCCGCTGATTTTTTGCGAAACATTCTTTTGCCTGTAAAAGTGCAAAAGTGTAAAGCAGCATCATAAGAAAGTAACAAAAGGAGTAAAGGTACAGTAACATGAAACAGAACAATCAAGCCCCCAAGGGGGCGATCCACCAGAACGGCGGCTTTCAGAACTCTTTGAGTTTTGTGTTGGCCTGTGTAGGGTCCGCAGTCGGCATGGGCAATATTTGGCTCTTCCCCTACCGGCTGGGTCAATATGGCGGCGCTGCCTTCCTGATTCCATACTTTATTTTTGTCGTCCTGTTCAGCTTGGTCGGACTGTCCGCAGAGTTTGCCATCGGCCGTCACTGCCGTACCGGCACACTGGGTTCCTATGAACACTGCTGGGCCTCCCGTGGGAAAGGAAAACTCGGCTATATCCTGGGCTGGATTCCCCTGTTCGGCTCTCTGGGAATCGCAATCGGATATTCCGTCATTCTGGGTTGGGTCCTGCGGGCGCTGTTTTCCAGTGTCACCGGCAGCCTGATGACTGCTGATAGCGGTGCATTTTTCTCGGAGATTTCCACCTCTTTCGGCAACATTCCCTGCCATGCACTGGTGATTATCATTGCCTGTACCCTGCTGATTCTCGGGGCCACCAAGGGCATCGAAAAAGTAAACAAGATCCTGATGCCCGCATTCTTTGTACTGTTCCTGGTACTGGCTGTCCGCGTGGCGTTCCTGGACGGTGCCTCTCAGGGATATTCTTTCCTGTTCGTCCCCAAATGGGAATACCTGTTGAACGTAGATACTTGGGTCATGGCTATGGGTCAGGCATTTTTCTCACTGTCCATTACCGGTTCCGGTATGATCGTTTACGGCTCCTACTTGGGCAAGGATGAAGATATTCCCAGAGCCTCTATGAACACCGCCCTGTTTGACAGCCTGGCCGCTATGCTGGCTGCACTGGCCATTATGCCCGCTGTGTTTGCCTTTGGCATCGATCCCGTCTCCGGTCCCCCGCTGATGTTCATCACCCTGCCCAAAGTCTTTGCACAGATGCCCTTCGGTCAGCTCTTCTCCGTATTTTTCTTTGTTTCTGTGGCCTTTGCGGGTATTACCAGCCTGATCAACATGTTTGAGGCCGTCACCGAATCCTGGCAAACCCGGTTCCATCTGTCCCGTAAAGCAGCAGTTCTGCTGTGCGGCGGCATCGCGCTGGGAGTTGGCCTGTTTATGGAAAATGGCGACATCGTAGGCAGCTGGATGGACTTCATCACCATTCTCGTGGTACCTTTCGGCGCATTGTTGGGCGCTGTTTCCATTTACTATGTGCTGGGTTGGGATAAGATCAAAGACGAACTTGCTCAGGGACGTAGCAAACCTCTGCCCCGGGCATTTGGTCCCATTGCAAAGTACATTTATGTTCCCATTACTGTAATCGTGTTCATTCTGGGCATCGTATATCGCGGCATTGGCTAATTGCAAACACATAAAGTTTCGGCTGAAAATCGAATAGCACACTGATCCGGTTACCGCCGGGGAATGATTCTGTTGGA
>ENA-ORTY01002800-ORTY01002800.1-human-gut-metagenome-genome-assembly--contig:-NODE-2800-length-15981-cov-4.459437_pt1 | contig 15981 bp, 13 predicted proteins | sample MGYA00241917_ERZ509198 | MGnify/ENA primary metagenome ERZ509198 (study PRJEB26280, sample SAMEA2338857) | human gut metagenome | biome: human gut; feature: human-associated habitat; material: faeces...
GCCAGCGGCGGATGAAGCGAGGCGGTTTCGAGGAAGTGTCCCGATTGGCGGCCGCGAAGCAGTCGGGAATCGGCTGACACGACGGTGGGCACAGCCGGGGAGCAATCACAGAAAATCACCGCCGAAAAGGCGGGCTTTGATTTTAATACAGCGTTCTGCGAACGATTTCCAGCACGGTACTGGGGTCATAGTCCTGCCGAAGCATGGCTGAGAGCATCTGCGAAAAGAGCACATCCGCAAACTTCCCCGCAGTGAAGGCCTCCGTAAAGGCGTCCGGCCGGATCTTCGTATCGCGCTTGAGCACAGAACACAGCTCCGTTAAGATATGCCCCCACGTCTGATGCATGCGTCGCTTGCCGTCAGGCCGCTCGTCGCGCAGGAAGCCGATGGAGTGCAGAGTAAAAAAGCCGGGTATTGCTCACAGCCGTAAGCGATGCGCGTGTATATCCACGTGACGCACGTCTGTACGTCCCGGAACACATCCGTGTCATCCGGCCAGTGGAAGATCTCCTGCCAGACACTGCCGACCGTTTCGCTCAACAGCGCAGCCTTGGAGTCAAAGTAATTATAAATCGATCCCACTGACACGCCGCAGGCCAGACAAGAGGGCGCGGCTGTCTTTGGTGTATAGTTACCTTTCTTTCTCAAAATAAAAAATGCGTAAGGCCCAACATATCCGAACCTACGCATTTCTACTGACGGTGCGCCCACTGGATGAGCAGGGCAGGTGGCAGTGCAAGACCGAGAAGGAATATCACTGCATGAAAAACGGTGAAGAACAGGACTTCACCGCAGATCATTCTTACTCTTGCAGAGCAGCAGGCCAATAGAGGGATTGTCCTGCTCTTTCTCCAGGATGCGGTCTACCGCTGAAAGGTAGAAGTTCAGCTGTCCGGCGTATTCCGGTTTGAACTCACCGGTTTTCAACTCGATCACGCACTTTTTTCACAACGCGGTGCGGAGCACAGTGTGTGATGATATAGTCTGGTGACCAGTTGATGCGATCAAGTACAGCGTAGGCTTCTGCCAGAAAGCAAATAAGAGGGGGTTCAAATCACGTCGAACGCCTCTTGGGCAGCTCTGACATCCATGCTTAAAGCCGTTAAAGTCGGGGTGTGGAAAACCCCGGAAAGGCTAGATGCCATGCGATTTTCACCGCATGGCATCTAGCCTGTTTGTTCACTTGGAGCGGGCGACGAGGCTCGAACTCGCTACCTCGACCTTGGCAAGGTCGCGCTCTACCAGATGAGCTACGCCCGCAAACGCAAGACACATTATACTGCGTCCGCTCCGGGTTGTCAAGCCCTGATTTTCAATTTTTCGCGCCGCTTCTCAAAATGATCTCGATGATGCCGGGATTTGTATCCGTGGGGTAGAAATTGACCTCCCACGCCGCCGGTTCGCGGCCCGTGACCTGCGTGATCTCCTGACGCACCTGCGCGACGGTCTGGCGAACCTGCTGCTCCTGCCGGTCGAAATACTCCACGGAGACGACAAGCTCGCTCTTATCCTGAGCGGCGGCCTCGGTCAGCAGGTCGTGCAGCGCCGACACGCTCGTCGCGTGGACGATGGCCGCGGCCTGCTCCGCCGTGCGGCGGTAGCCGATCGTCAGGTCGATCTGCGTATAGCTGCGTGAGCCGGTGGAGGTCTTGCACGTCAGATAGTCGACCATATAGGTGCCCATCGGCGTCTGGGTCTGCACCTCCTGACAGGCGCGGCGGGCGGCCTCGCCCGCGTCCTGCGTGTCGCTGTCGGAGGTGTTGTAGAGCCAGATGGTGCCCTCCTTGGCGTTCTCACCGACGAGCAGCAGAATGTCGTTCACGAGGTCCTGATACCCCTCCGCACGCAGGACGGAGCGGTCCTCACTCTCATAATAAGTCGCGCTGTGCGGCTGGGAGGAGCTGTAGGTGCGCTCGAGAAACGAGCCGCAGCCGCACAGCGCCAGCGTTGCCGCCGCGAGCAGCGCGCAGCAGAGCTTCTTCATGCCGATCCCTCCGATCTTACAGTCCGCCCGGCGTGTAGGTGCCGAAGCCCTCGCCGAGGATCTCGTGCGCGTCGCAGACGATGACGAAGGCGTCCGGGTCGATCTCCTGCACGAGCTTTTTGATCGGTACGATGTGGCTGCGGCCGAAGGCACAGAGGATGACGTCCTTGCGCCGGCCGCTCCACGCGCCGTGCCCGTCGAGCAGCGTCACGCCGCGGTCGAGATCGAGGAGCTTTTGCGTGATCTCCTCGGAGCGCTCGCTGATGATATAGGCCATCTTGGCGGCGTTGGGGCCGTAGACGACCTTGTCCATCAGAAGCGAGGAGACATAGAGCGCGATGACGCCGTAGAGCGCGCGGGTCATGTCGCGGAAGATGAGCGCGTAGCCGAACGTCACGAGCACGTCGATCACGAGGCAGAGCGTGCCGATGGAGATGGACTCGAACTTGAGCTTCAGCAGCCGCGCGGCCAGCTCCGTGCCGCCGGTGGTGGCACCCTGGCGCAGCATCACGCCGAAGGCGACGCCGCAGATCGCGCCGCCGTAGAGACACGCGAGGATGGGATCCATCGGCTGGAACGTATGCACCGCGGCGAGCGCGTCGATCATGACGGAGCTGACGGCCGTGGCGTACAGGGAGGAAAACAGCAGCGCCTTGCCGATCTTTTTCCACCCGAGGATAAAGAGCGGGATGTTCATCACCAGCGCCAGCGTACCGATCGGCAGCTGCGGCAGATAGTGGTTGATGATCTGGGCGATGCCGGTAAAGCCGCCCACGCTGATGCGGTTGGGGTCGAAGCACCAGTTAAAGCCGACCGCGTAGAGGGCGCAGGCGGCGGTGATGATCCCGTAGCGCGTCAGGACTTCGGATAGCTTTTTCATGCGGTTCTCCTCCTGTCTGATTGGTTGTTGAAATTACAGCAGCGACAGCTGCTCCTCGCCCTGATCCTCGGGCTTGACGAGCGCGCCCGCGGCGGGGATGCTGCGCGTGCGGTAGCGGGTGAGATTGACGATGCCGGACTGCTCCACCGGCACGGCGCGCTGGAGGTGGTACTTGGGCTTGAGCGTCATGACGGCGACGCCCTGCGTCGTGCGGGTGGCCTTGGGCGCGAGCTGGGACGTGTGGAAGATGAGCGCGCGCGGCTCGCTCGAAAGAAGCGCCAGCTCCTGATCCTCCCGCAGCGGAAGGATCGTCACGAGCGGGCTCTTGTCGCTGTAGGCGCCGGTCAGGCGGCGGCGGTTCGAGACGGTGGCGTAGGCCTTGAGCTCCACGCGCGCGGCCTTGCCGTTTTCAAAGAAGAACAGCAGCTGCCCGCTGTAGTCGCCCGGCAGGAGCAGGTAGATGACGCTCTCGCCGTCGTCCATGCCGAGCTTGCCGGGGAGATAGTCGCCGAGGAGCGAGGCCTTGCTGTCGGCGAACTCCGAGACGCGCGTCTTGTAGACCTGGCAGCGGTCGGTGAAGAACATAAGCTCGGCGGCGTTCGTCGTCTCAATCTGCTGCATGGGGCCGTCGCCCTCCTTGTACTTCTGCTCGCCGGACATGCGCAGCGACTGGGGCGTGATCTTCTTGAAGTATCCCTCGCGGGAGAGGAACAGCGTCACGGGGTAGTCCTCGACCTGCTCCTCCTCGCGGTACTCCTCGACCTCGTGGCCGTAGAGAATCTCGGTCTTGCGCGGCTGACCGTACTTCTTGCGGACGGTCTCGAGCTCCGAGATGATGATCCTGCGGACGCGCGCGGGCTTTGCCAGCGTGTCCTCAAGGTCATCGATCTCGTCGGCGAGGGACTGTGTCTCCTGCACGCGCTTGAGGATATACTCCTTATTGATGTTGCGCAGCTTGATCTCGGCGACATATTCGGCCTGCTTTTCGTCGATGCCGAAGCCGATCATCAGGTTGGGGATGACCTCGGCCTCCTCCTCCGTCTCGCGGATGATGGCGATGGCCTTGTCGATGTCGAGCAGAATCCGCTTCAGGCCGAGCAGCAGGTGCAGCTTCTCCTTCTTGCGGCTGAGGATATAGAACACGCGGCGCTTGACGCACTCCGTGCGCCAAGCCGTCCACTCCTGCAGAATCTCGCCCACGCCCATCACGCGCGGCATACCGCCGATGAGGATGTTGAAGTTGCAGCTCGCCGTGTCCTGCAGGGGGGTGAGCTTGAAGAGCTTCTGCATGAGCTTTTCGGGGTCGACGCCGCGCTTGAGGTCGATGGCGAGCTTCAGGCCGGACAGATCCGTCTCGTCGCGCATGTCGCTGATTTCCTTGACCTTGCCGGCCTTGACGAGCTCGGCGACCTTGTCGAGAATGACCTCGATGGAGGTGGAGTAGGGAATCTCGTAGACCTCGATGACATTTTCCTTCTTATCGTAGCGCCAGCGCGCGCGAACCTTCAGGCCGCCGCGCCCCGTCGCGTAGATCCGGCGCAGCTCGTCCTCGTCGCAGATGATCTGCCCGCCGGTGGGAAAGTCCGGCGCAAGCAGGGTGGAGGCGATATCGTGATCGGGATTTTTCAGATAGGCGATCGTCGTGTCGCAGACCTCGGCGAGGTTGAAGCCGCAGATCTGGCTCGCCATGCCGACGGCGATGCCCTGGTTGGCCGAGACGAGCACGTTCGGGAACGTCGTCGGCAGGAGGGCGGGCTCTTTCATCGTGCCGTCGTAGTTGTCCACGAAGTCGACCGCGTCGCAGTCGAGGTCGCGGAAGAGCTCGGCGCAGATGGGGGCGAGCTTGGCCTCGGTGTATCGGCTCGCGGCATAGGCCATGTCGCGGGAGTAGACCTTGCCGAAGTTGCCCTTGCTGTCGACAAACGGGTGCAGCAGCGACTCGTTTCCCTTCGCCAGACGCACCATCGTCTCATAGATGGCGGCGTCGCCGTGGGGGTTGAGGCGCATTGTCTGCCCGACGATGTTCGCCGACTTCGTGCGCCCGCCCGTGAGCAGGCCCATTTTATACATCGTGTAGAGCAGCTTGCGGTGCGACGGCTTGAAGCCGTCGATTTCGGGGATGGCGCGCGAGACGATGACGCTCATGGCATAGGGCATGTAGTTCGCGTCGAGCGTCTCGGTGATTGCCTGATCGACCACCGTGCCGCGCAGACCCATCACATTCGGATCCGCCGTCCGATGGACGGTGCGTTCTTCTGTTTTTTTCTTTGCCATAGGAACAATGTCCTTTCTGTTGTCGGTAGATCGGGGTGATTTTTATTTCAATTAATGGGGGAATGGGAGGCTGAATCGGCTTATGTATGCCGCCGGCGGGTTGCTTTCTTTCACCAGCGAAAGAAAGTAACCAAAGAACGCCGCAAGAAACCATTGGTTTCTTGACTTCCTTTCCGGTCGATTCGCGGGATTTTCGGTAGGACGTGGCCTAAATGCAGTATTGTCTGCCATTCTGCGCCGCTGCCGCTCATATTTTGAAATGTAGGAGCGTTTGCATCTATCACGGGGCGTCGGGGATGCCGCCCCCCCTGCGCGGGTCGGAAGAAGCATCCCGACCGAACGGCGGGCCGATGTGGGCATCGGCCCCTACGGCGGTTGGAAGGAGTACCTCGGTTGAACGCGGCGGGCCCTGTGTGGCTCGCCACATTCGACGCATAGACTCCTGCATTTGGAGCGGTCAGCGGCAGCGGCGCGGGCGCAGAGACGATCCTTTGTTTTGCCTATCCGCGCCAATTTGCCAAGGGATAAACGCCGTTTTCTCTCTTAAAAGCGGCCAGCAGCTCGTGTTCCCGCTGCTCACAATCTTCACAGACTTCGTACTCCAATAACAAAATCGGGAAGTTTTCCACCTGCCAGACGGCGCGGCCACCTTTGTGGTTGGCGGCGGTGTTCCAGCCGTATTTAATGTACTGCTGCACCCGCTGCCGCAGGCCGTCGCGCCCGTTTGCTTTGCCGATATATAAGACGGATTTGTCCGCGCATTGGTTGTATTTTTGCTCCAGAAGCGCTGAGGGATAACTTTCTGCGCTCGAATTGCGGGGGGATTCGATAAAGGAGACGGGAACTTTCTCTGGAACCAGCACGCGGTAAATACCCGGTCGGCACGGAAGAGCATGGCAATTTGTGTGATGCAATTCCTCCAGAGTGGAAATCGAGGGGTGACTTTTGTAGAGTTCTCTTAAATGGCGGAACAGCCGCAGCAGAGTCCCATTTGCAATGCTGCGTGAAGTGAGAAGTCCCTCGCAAAAGTGGTCACGCCGAAAGTGCCATGTCAGGCAGGCAAGGGTTGCCAGATACGGGAGTTCGTCCACGTTCAGTTGATCCATTTGTCCGCCGTCCAGTCCGTAGAGCGACAGCACATCCAGGTAGTTACTCAAGAAGTAACCGGCATCATAGTTCTCGTGGATTAAACCGCTTATTGGATCGCGTATCACCCGGAACTTGTCATCAAAATCATATACGGAATATCGGTGGCACAGCTCTTTCAGGTAAGGTGTGCGGTCAATGTCCTCTAAAACGGAAATTGTCCGTTCTAATCCATCTATCATAGCTCAGCTCACATCAATCATATCCATATACTTATACCCGTTTTCGGCGATGTAGTCCTTCCGCCCGGCGAGGTTGTCGCCGAGGAGAAGGTCAAACACGCGCGCCGTCTCCTCGACGTCTGCAGGCATGACCTTCACCAGCCGCCGCGTCTCCGGGTTCATCGTCGTCAGCCACATCATCTCCGGGTCGTTCTCACCGAGACCCTTCGAGCGCTGGATGCTGACCTTCTTGCCCTCCAGCTCCTTGAGAATGTCCGCCTTCTCGCGCTCGGAGTAGGCGAACCACGTCTTATCCTTACAGGTGATCTCGAACAGCGGCGTCTCCGCGATGTAGACGTACCCCTCGCGGATGAGCGTCGGGCACAGGCGGTAGAGCATCGTCAGGATCAGCGTCCGGATCTGGAAGCCGTCGACGTCGCCATCGGTGCAGATGACGACCTTGCTCCAGCGGAGGTTGTTGATATCAAACTGGTTGAGGTCCTTCACGGCGCGGCTCTGCACCTCCACGCCGCAGCCGAGCACCTTCATGAGGTCGGTGATGATCTCACTTTTGAAGATGCGCGGATAGTCGGCCTTCAGACAGTTCAGGATCTTGCCGCGCACGGGCATCAGCCCCTGAAACTCCGCGTCGCGCGACTGCTTGCACGCGCCGAGGGCGGAGTCGCCCTCCACGATATAGATCTCGCGGCGGCTGACGTCCTTCGTGCGGCAGTCGACGAACTTCTGCACGCGGTTGGCGATGTCGATCTTCTCCGTGAGCTTCTTTTTCTGGTTGATGCGCGTCTTTTCCGCCGTCTCGCGGCTGCGTTTGTTGATGAGCACCTGCGCGGCGATTTTCTCCGCCGCGTCGTGGTTCTCGATGAAGTAGACCTGTAGCTGCTCGCGCAGGAACTCGCTCATCGCGTCCTGCACGAACTTGTTGTTGATGGCCTTTTTCGTCTGGTTTTCATAGCTCGTCTGCGTCGAGAAGTTGTTGCTCACGAGGATGAGACAGTCCTGCACGTCGGGAAAGGTGATCTTGCTCTCGCCCTTGGTGTACTTATTGTTCTCGCGCAGGTATTTGTCGATCGCCGCGACGAACGCCAGACGTGTCGCCTTTTCCGGCGCGCCGCCGTACTCGAGGAAGCTCGAGTTGTGGTAGTGCTCGACAAGGTGGACGCGGTTGGAAAAGCAGCAGGCGATGTTGAGCTTGACCTTGTACTCGGGCTTGTCGGCGCGGTCACGTCCGCGGCGCTCGGCCTCCCAGCAGACGGGCTCGGTGAGCGCGTCGTCCCCGGCCAGCTCGCGGATATAGTCGGCGATGCCGTGCTCATAGACGAAGTCCTCGGGCTCGAGCTTCCCGTTTGCCTGATTGCGCAGGCGGAACGTCACGCCCGCGTTCACCACGGCCTGCCGCTTGAGCGTGTCGCGGAAGTAGTCGAGCGGGATGTCGATGTCGGTGAACACCTCCAGATCCGGCAGCCAGCGGATGCGCGTGCCGGTGCGCTTCTTGCCGCTCTGCTCGCGCACGCTCATCTGTCCGACAATCTCGCCGCGCTCGAAGTGCAGGCTATACTCCTTGCCCTCGCGCCAGACGGTCACGTCCATGTAGCGCGAGGCGTACTGCGTCGCGCAGGAGCCGAGGCCGTTCAGACCGAGCGAGAATTCATAGTTCTCGCTCGACTCGTTGTCGTATTTGCCGCCCGCGTACAGCTCGCAGAACACGAGCTCCCAGTTGTAGCGGCCCTCTTTTTCGTTCCAGTCCACCGGACAGCCGCGGCCATTGTCCTCGACCTCGATGGAGTGGTCGGCGAAGCGGGTGACGGTGATGAGCCGTCCGAAGCCCGCGCGCGCCTCGTCGATGGCGTTGGAGAGAATCTCAAACACCGCGTGCTCGCAGCCCTCCAGCCCGTCGGAGCCGAAGATGACGCCGGGGCGCTTGCGCACCCGATCCGCGCCCTTCAGACTGGAGATACTGTCGTTGTCGTAAACTTTTTTCTTAGGCATATATTCCTCCGTCGGCATTTGCCGCGTTTTTTCGCAATTTATTATTGTATCGCATTTTTCGGATTCTGACAAGTCCCGCCCGCCGCGGGCGGATGGAACATTCCTTTTTCGCGGAAAAGTACGCCGGTTTCCATAAAAAATACCGCTTGTCCACAGCGCTCGACAGCCCGCGCGGCAAAGGTTATGCACATTATCCACAGAGTTTTCCACACCGTTATGTTAACAGCCACCCCCGCGCAAAAGTGGTCAAAAGTGCGCGGAAGCGATAAAAGGGTTTACAGCGTGGCGGGCGCATGGTATGATGTGGAAAAGAGAAGAGAGGGGGATTCTGTCATGAAACCTGTTTTTGCGACGGATCTGACGGAAAACAAACACAACACCGAGCCGAACGGGCGGGAATTTCTCACGCAGGAGCCGTCCGACGCGCTGAGCAGACGCCATGAGGAGATGCTCGGCCGCATGAACGAGACGATGGAGAAAAGCCAGCTCGCCAAGCCCTTGCGCGTGGTGGAGTACGTCTGCAGTATGGGGTGGCTGATCACGCTGTGCGCTATCCTGAGGGCGGTGCTGACGGCAGACCATCCCACGGCGCAGCTGCGTCTGGCGTACCGCAACGCGCCGGGGGTGTTCTGGGCGTTTGGCGTGTGCCTGCTCGTCTGGGCGGCGCTGCGCGTTCTCGGCCGCAGAAAGAGCAGGCAGGTGCTGGAGACGGAGGAGAGCGAGCGCGTGTTTGCGCGGACGGAGAACTCCATGTCCGCAATTTTTGACGAGCTGGGCGTGCCGCATGACGCGCAGGAGGTGGACGTGCTGACCTTTTTCTATAAGGAGAAGGGCGGGGAGTGCAGGGCCTGCGAAAAGACCATGCAGATGAACACGCATTTTAACCCGATTTTCCGGCTGTTTTTCGACGATGAGAACCTGTATCTGGCCAATCTGGACGGGAAGTACACCTTCCCGCGCGTCTCGCTGCGCGGCATCCGGAGGGTCAATAAGCGGATCCGCCTGGAGAGCTGGAACAAGGAGGAGCCGTGCAATCAGGGGCGCTATAAGGCCTATAAGCTCAGCGAGGGCGACAACGGCCTCATCTACTGCAAGCCCTATTACATCCTCGAGCTCGACCGCGCCGGCGAGCGCTGGGGGATATACTTCCCGTGCTACGAGCTGCCCGCCTTCGAGTGCGCCACAGGCCTGACGGCGGAAGAATAAAACGAACATCATGCCGCATATCATGCGAAATAAAAGGCTTGCCCGCTGGGCAAGCCTTTTATTTATAAGTCTCACAGAGTTCACGGCCCGCAGGCCGCGAATAAAATGAAATCCGTTTTTTGCGGCGGCGTGTACGCCGCAAAAAAACACTCTGCGCGGAACGAGCGTCGCAGGCTGGCCAAAGGCCAGCCGAGGCGCAGAGCGGAGCGAAGCCCCCTCGTAAAAAAGGACAAAGTCCTTTTTCACGAAGTTATCTCTGCCCCTTGTCGTAGGGGATACCCTCCGCCTTGGGGGCACGGGACTTCTTGGACGTGAAGGCCAGCACCACCAGCGAGATGATGTAGGGCATCATGTTGTACACGGCGCTCGGAATGTTCATCGCCGCGAGGAAGCCGATGCCGGTATAGACGCTCGAGAGCGCGCGGAACATACCGAACAGCAGCGCCGCCAGCGCGATGCGCTGGGGCTTCCACTGACCGAAGATCATAACCGCCAGCGACAGGAAGCCGAAGCCGACCACGCCGTATTCAAAGCGCCACTCGGAGACGCCCGCCGTGATGAACACGATGCCGCCGAGACCGCCGAGCATGCCGGAGATCAGCACGCCCGCCCAGCGCATCTTATAGACGTTGATGCCGACGCTGTCCGCCGCCTGCGGATGCTCGCCGCAGGCCATCAGGCGCAGTCCGAAGCGCGTCTTATAGAGCGTGATGTACGACGCGATGAGCAGCAGGAGCGTAATGAGCATGAACCAGCTAAACTCAAACCCGCCGATATTCACGAGGAAGAGCTTCTTCGCCGGGCCGTACTGGATGATCGAGGAGACGTCATCGGGGTTGGCGGAGATATTGATCGCCTTGACGATGACGGTCGAGGCCGCGAGACCCAGCATGTTCAGCGCCGTACCGACGATGGTCTGGTCAGCCTTGAAGTTGATGCAGGCCACGGCCAGCAGCGCCGAATAGATCACGCCGAAGAGCATCGAGATCAGCACCACCGCGAGGATCATCACGATAGCGGGCACCGTGGGCGAGAGGTAGCGCATCACCAGCGCGCCGCCGAGCGCGCCCATAATCATGACGCCCTCCAAACCGAGGTTGATGACGCCGGAGTGTTCCGAGAAGCAGCCGCCGAGGGCGACGAGAATCAGCACGGAGGCGAAGGTCAGCGTATATTGCACCAGAAGCAGCATTACTTTTCGCCTCCTTTCTCCGTCTGCGCGGCAGCCGCCCTAGCCGCCGCCTTCTCCTCGCGGCGGGCGATGCCGCGGTTCATGGCGTACTTCATGAACAGCACGAAGCCGCACAGGTAGATGATGATGGCGGAGATCAGGTCGGAGACCTGCGCGCAGTACATGGTCTTATCCACATACGCGCCGCCGATGGTGATATGCTGGATGAAGAAGGAGGCCAGAATCGTCCCGATCGGGTTCAGGCCGCCGAGGAAGGCCGCGGCAATGCCGTTGAAGCCCATGGCGGGGACGGAGGACTGGCTGCACTGCCACTGCTCATAGCCGGTGAGGTAGAGCATCGCCGCGCCGAGACCGGCCAGCGCGCCGCCGATGGCGAGCGTCAGGATCAGGTTGCGCCGCTCGGCCATACCGCAGTATTTTGCGGCATTCTTGTTGTTGCCGGTTGCCTTCAGCTCATAGCCCAGGCGCGTCTTTTCCAGCAGGATGTGGAGCCCGACGGCGATGAGGATTGCCAGCGGGATCGCCAGCGTCACATACTGGTTGTTGTTAAAGAGCTTGCCGAGCCCCAGCGAGGGGATGATCGCGCCGCCGTTGACGTGCGCGACGGGCATCGTGTAGGGGCTGGCCGCTTCCTTCACGTTCGTGAGCAGGATATTCACGACGTAGAGCGTGATCCAGTTGAGCATAATGCCGGAGATGACCTCGTTGACGTTGCAGTAGGACTTGAGCAGACCGCTGATGACGCCGAGCAGCGCGCCGCCCAGCATGGCCATAATCATGCACAGCCACCACGGCATGTGCCACGCCAGCGCCGCGTAGAGCGCCATGCCGGCCCCCGCGCAGTACTGTCCCGCGGCGCCGATGTTGAACAGGCCCGCCTTATAGGCAAACAGGATCGACAGCGAGCACATCAGCAGCGGCGCGGTTCTGACCAGAGTGTTGCCGAAGTACTTCATCTGCGTCTCAGGCTTTTTATAGGTCAGGAAGTTCTTGATAACGGTGCTAATCGCCTCGCCCGCGCCGGCGGGGTTGATGATCAGCAGGACAATATAGCCGATCAGCAGGCCCAGCACCACGCACAGAAGCGACGCGATCAGCGACTGCACGCCGTCCCGCTTCAGAAGATTCTTCTTCATGCCTTCACCTCGTCTCTCTTGGCGCCGGCCATGTACAGGCCCAACTCCTCCTGGGTGGTGGTCTTGGGATCCAGCTCACCGACGATCTCACCCTCGTACATCACGAGGATACGGTCCGGCACGTCCATGACCTCATCCAGCTCCAGCGAAACCAGCAGGACCGCGCGGCCCGCGTCGCGCTGGGCCACCAGCTGCTTGTGGATAAACTCGATCGCGCCGACGTCCAGACCGCGGGTCGGCTGCACGGCGACCAGCAACTCGGGATTCTTGTCGATCTCGCGGGCCACGATGGCCTTCTGCTGGTTGCCGCCGGACATGCTGCGCGCCTGCGTGATGGGGCCCTGTCCGGAGCGGACGTCGTACTCCTCGATCAGGCGCGTAGCGTACTTGCGGATATTGTCGCGGCGCAGGAAGCCCGCCTTTGTGGTGAACTCCGGCTCGAAATACCGCTGCAGCACGAGGTTGTCCTCGAGCGAATAGTCCAGCACAAGGCCGTGCTTGTGGCGGTCCTCGGGGATGTGGCTCATGCCGAGCAGGCTCTTCTTGCGGATGGACAGGTTCGTGATGTCCTGCCCGCACATGGTGATCTTACCGCCGCTGAGCGGCTCCAGACCGGTCAGGCCGTAGACCAGCTCCGTCTGGCCGTTGCCGTCGATACCGGCGATGCAGACGATCTCGCCGCGGCGCACCTGAAAGCTGACGTCCTTGACGGCGTTGTTCTTATGCATCTTGCTCGCGACGGTCATGTGCTCGACGTTGAGCACAACCTCGCCGGGCTGACAGGGGGACTTTTCCACATGGAAATTGACGCTGCGGCCGACCATCATGGCCGACAGCTCCTCCATCGTGGTGTTCTTCGTCTCGACGGTGCCGATGTACTTACCCTTGCGCAGAACCGTGCAGCGGTCCGCGACGGCCATGATCTCCGCGAGCTTGTGGGAGATGAAGAGGATGGACTTGCCCTCCTTGGCGAGGTTCTTCATGATCTGCATCAGCTCGTCGATCTCCTGCGGCGTCAGCACGGCCGTCGGCTCGTCGAAAATGAGAATCTCATTGTCGCGGTAGAGCATCTTCAGGATCTCCGTGCGCTGCTGCATGCCGACGGTGATGTCCTCGACGAGCGCGTCGGGGTCAATCTGCAGGCCATACTTCTCCGAGAGGGCCATGACCTTCTCGCGCGCCTCTTTCTTCTGCAGGAAGCCGTGCTTCGTCGGCTCCATGCCCATAATGATGTTGTCGAGCACCGAGAAACACTCCACAAGCTTGAAGTGCTGGTGCACCATGCCGATGCCGAGGGCATTGGCGTCGTTGGGGTCCTTGACGGTAACGACCTCACCGTTTTTCTTGATGATGCCCTCCTCCGGCTGGTACATGCCGAACAGGACGGACATCAGGGTCGATTTGCCTGCGCCGTTTTCGCCCAGCAGCGCGTGGATCTCTCCGTGCCTGAGCTGCAGGGTAATGTTGTCGTTGGCGATGATCCCCGGGAAGCGTTTTGTAATATTCAGCATCTCAATAGCATACTGCGTTTCCAAGTTGAGTCGCCCTCCTTCCGTTTTCATGGCCCGCGCGCGAAAGATCGCGGGGACGGAAACCATTGTTAAGATACAGTATACTATAAATGCGTGCACAAAGTAAAACTATTTCGGAGAAACCGCCCCGCTTTCGCGCGAAAAAGGAGAGACGCCCGCAGGCGTCTCTCCCCGAAACGGTAATCGCAAGCAGATTTACTTGATCTTGCCCTGATCGTCGACGGTGATGACGGTGGCGAAGTCGGCAGCGGACTTGGTGATATCGTTGCTGACGGTGATCTTGCCGTCGAACATATCCTTCACGAGGGACTTATAGTTGTCCTGAGTGAAGCTGTCGGTCCACTGGGTGGTATCCATGGGCAGCTGGACATAGTTCAGCGTGGGATCGTCACCGGACACGAGGCCCAGCGTCTCAACCTTACCGGCGTACTTGTCCCAGTTGCCGGCCATGATCTCGGTGAGCATGGTCTTGACCGTGGGGGCAAGGCCCTTCATAGCGGAGGTAACGGTCATCTTGTCGCCATACTTGCTGTCGATGATGCCAGCCTGGTCAACGTCAACGCCGATGACCTTCGCGCCGACCTTCTGCGCAGCCTCAGCCGCGGAGGAGTAGATGCCGCCGCCGCAGGCGAAGACGACCTGGGTGCCGCCCTTGTACCAGGTATCCATCGCGGCGGTGATGTCGGCATCACCGGAGAACTGACCGCCATAGACGTAGTTCAGCTTGACATCGCTCAGGCCCATCTCCTTGGCAGCGGCGTCAACGCCCTGCACAAAGCCGTAGCCATAGCGCTGCACGGCGGGAACCGCCATGCCGCCCAGGAAGCCGAGGCTCTTGTAGCCCATCTTCACAGCAGCGTAACCGGCCATGTAGCCGCACAGCTCCTCTTTGTAGACAGCGCTGTAAACGTTCTTGGAGACGTGGGGCTGGTTGTCGGCAGACAGCAGCTCGTCAGTGGCGTTACCGCTGGCATCCTTCTTGTAGAACTCGGAGGTGATGTCATACTCGCTGACGTCCAGCGCCACGAACTTGACATCGGGATACGTATCCTGCGCCTCCTTGATGGCGCCGCCGAAGGCGTAGCCGGGCATCACGATGACGGTGTAGCCCTCTTCCACGGCCTTCTCGATCATGGCAACACGCTCAGCGGTGCTGTCGCCGGACGGCTTGTAGTAGTTGAAGTCCACGCCGTTGGCCTCGCAGTAAGCCTTGCAGGCCTCGTAGGTGGTCTGGTTGAAGGACTGGTCGGTGATATCGCCGTAGTCGGTGATCATAGCGACCTTTTCGGTCGTCTTCCCGTCATTGTTGGCATCCCCGTTGTCCTTACCGCCGCAGGCGACAAGGGCGAGAGTCATGACAGCGGCCAGAAGCAGTGCAAGAAACTTTTTCATGATTCTATGTACCTTCCTTTTTAAATTTGGGCATGAAGCCCTTACTCGTGCATTATATCAAATTGATTTTACAAGGGCAAGCATTTTTTGTGCTTTTCCTATAATGCAGGCTAAATTTGTGTAAAGCGGCTCACTTTTGCGCCATCTTCACGGCGATCTCCAGACCGATTTTCATCATGTTGGTGAAATTCGTCTGGCGTTCGTCGGCGGAGAGCTCCTCACCGGTGATGAGGTTGTCGCTGATCGAGCAGATGGCGAGGGCGCGCTTGCCGAGGTAGGCGGCGGTGCAGTAGAGCGCGGCGGCCTCCATCTCGACGGCCATGATGCCCATCTTGCCGAAGCGGGTGTTGCGCCCGGCGGCGTCATAGAACGTGTCGGACGAATAGAGGTTGCCCACGGGCATCTTCACGCCCAGCTCCTTCGCGCTCTCGACGGCGGCCATGAGCAGGTCAAAGTCGCAGATGGGGGCGTACGTCCCGCCCAGCTCATACTGGCTGGCGAAGTTCGAGTTTGTGCAGGCGCCCTGACCGGCGACGACGCAGCCGAGCTCGAGATCGGCGCGCATCGCGCCCGCCGAGCCGACTCGGATGATGTTCTCGACGCCGTACTGGGTATAGAGCTCGTTGGAGTAGATGGCGATGGACGGCATGCCCATGCCGCTGGCCATCACGGAGACGGGCACTCCCTTGTAGGTGCCGGTGTATCCCTGCACGCCGCGGACGTTGTTGACGAGGACGGGGTTTTCAAAAAAGGTCTCGGCGATGAACTTCGCGCGCAGCGGGTCGCCGGGCATGAGGACGGTTTTCGCGAAATCGCCGGGCTTGGCGTTGTTGTGGGGGGTCGGCATGGTTGGTTCCTCCTTATCAATCTTCCATGGCCTTCACGGCCTTGACAATGCGGCTGGTGCCGAGGCGGTCGGCGCCGAGGGCGACGAAGTCGCGCGCGTCGTCGAGATTGGCGATGCCGCCGGCGGCCTTGATCTTCACATGCGGGGCGACGTGCGCCTTGAACAGGGCGACATCCTCGCGCGTGGCACCGCCCCCGCCGAAGCCGGTGGAGGTCTTGATATAG
>ENA-ORTY01002801-ORTY01002801.1-human-gut-metagenome-genome-assembly--contig:-NODE-2801-length-15980-cov-9.877802_pt1 | contig 15980 bp, 13 predicted proteins | sample MGYA00241917_ERZ509198 | MGnify/ENA primary metagenome ERZ509198 (study PRJEB26280, sample SAMEA2338857) | human gut metagenome | biome: human gut; feature: human-associated habitat; material: faeces...
CTTACGTTCCTTCATACGAGGATCGCGGGTCAGGAAGCCAGCCTTCTTCAGGGTGCTGCGCAGCTCGGGGTCGAACTGCAGCAGAGCGCGGGACAGGCCGTGGCGGATAGCGCCAGCCTGGCCGGAAGTACCGCCGCCGACAACGTTAATCACGATGTCGAACTTGCCATCGGTGTTGGTCAGAGCCAGCGGGCTGCGGACCATCAGCTTCAGGGTTTCCAGGCCGAAGTAATCGTCGATATCACGATTGTTGATGGTAATCTTGCCGGTGCCATTGTAGACGCGGACGCGGGCAACGGAATGCTTACGACGGCCAGTGCCGTAGAAATACTGTTTAGTTTCGTACATCTTCTATTGCCTCCTTATCAAAATTCCACAACTTCGGGCTTCTGGGCAGCATGTGCATGCTCAGCAGTCTTGTAGCAGTGCAGGCGGGTCATAGCCTTAGCGCCCAAGGTGTTGGAAGGAACCATGCCCTTAACAGCGTAGGTCATAGCCTTATCGCTGGCTTCAGCCATCAAAGTCTTATACTGGGTTTCCTTCAGGCCGCCGATCCAGCCAGAATGGGTGCGATGATACTTCTTTTCCAGCTTCTTGCCAGTCAGAACAGCTTCGTCGCAGTTAATCACGATGACATGGTCACCGCAGTCAACATTGGGGGTAAAGGTAGTCTTGTTCTTACCACGCAGCAGGACAGCGGCCTGGGCAGCAACGCGGCCGAGCGGTTTGCCGGCAGCATCAATAACATACCACTTGCGGTCGACCATCTCAGCGGGCTTAGCGAGAGTAGTGCTCATGATTTGAATCCTCCATACTTTATAGTGACGCATCCGAATCATTTCGGTTTATTCAAAGCGCAATGCACAGCACGGCACTGCGCTGACTTCGCGCAAGTATGATTTTAGCAAATACGCGCTGTTTCGTCAAGGGATTTTGCAAATAAAATCATTTTATTCTCGCGTAGCTCTTGTTTTCTTGCGTTTTCTCTCGTTTTCTAACGTTTTCGTAAACGGTATTTTACTGTTTTGCCTTTTGCACCTGTTTTTGTGTACCCTGCAGCAAAGTGTTCTGCCCGCTTTGTGCAGTCTGCTGGTTTCCGGTTTTCTCCCCTGCCCTGCTTTGCCAGCCAAACTGCGGCGCGGGCGCGGCTTTGTTTTTGCAGCTCCTGTGCGGTGCTTTGATAAAATTCTTCCGATTTGGCTGCGGCTGTTGGCATTGGGCAGCAGGATGTGCTATAATAGCGATGTTTATAGTATCGTCTTAGAGTGTATAAAGGTAAGGTGGAACGGGCATGCAGCGCTTGGAGGGTCTGCTGCGCAAGGCAGTGCAGGATTACGAGATGATCGCACCGGGCGACCGGGTATGCGTTGGTGTTTCCGGCGGGAAGGACAGCGTTGCGCTGACCGTGGCGCTGGGACACCTGCGGCGGTATCTCGGCGTTCCGTTTGAGGTCATGGCGGTCACGCTGGACCCGCGCTTTGGCGGGGTGGAAGCCGACTACCAGCCACTTGCGGACCTGTTTGCGCAGGAAGGCATTCCTTACGAAATACGGCGCACGGATATCGGCCCCGTGGTATTTGATTACCGCAAAGAGCCGAACCCCTGCGCGCTGTGTGCCAAAATGCGGCGCGGGGCACTGCACGCTGCCGCGCAGGAACTTGGCTGCAACAAAGTGGCGCTGGGGCACCACCTGGATGATGCCGTGGAGACTTTTTACATGAACCTTTGGCGGGAAGGCCGTATTGGGTGTTTTTCGCCCGTGACCTATCTGGACCAGCGCAACATTACGCTGATCCGGCCAATGATCTTTGCCACCGAAAGCGAGGTAAAAAGCGCGGTATACCACGCCGGGCTGCCCATCATCAAAAGCCGCTGCCCGGCTGATGGCGCCACAGTGCGCGAACAGACCAAATTGTTTGTGCAGCAGATGAGCCGGGACGACCCGGCTTTCCGTCAGAAAACACTGCACGCTTTGCAGCAAAGCGGCATTGACGGCTGGCGGCCGCTGCATACCGGGCACAAGCGGGGCTAGATTCCCCGTTGTGTTTTGTATCGAAATGGGGTGGATTGCAATGACGAACGAACTGTACGAAAAGCATTGTTGGGCATTGGTTGATCTGGATGCTATGCAGAGCAACCTGGCACTGATCCAAAAGACGGTGGGCGCGCCGGTGTGCTGCGTTGTCAAGGCGGACGCTTACGGCCACGGCGCCGCTGTGGCCGGGCCCTGGCTGGAAGAAAACGGTGCAGCCGCTTTTGCGGTCAGCTGCCTGGCCGAAGCGCGGCACCTGCGCCGCCACGGGATCAGTAAACCCATCTTGATCCTGGGCTACACCGACCCGCTGCAGGTGGATCAGCTGGCGTTCAACTGCATTACCCAGACCGTCTATTCCGAAGAGTATGCCAAGGCGCTTTCCGCTGCCGCCCAAAACGCCGGCGTGGAGGTATACTGCCACTTTAAGGTTGATACCGGTATGGGACGCATTGGGTTCAGCGTGCGTTCTGACTTTGAGGCGGCAATCGCTGCCATGGAGCGCTGCGCCGCCCTGCCCAAGCTGCACTTCAGCGGTATTTTCCAGCATTTTGCCGTGGCAGACAGCACCACGCCGGAAAACGAAGCCTACACCCAAGCCCAGCACGCCCTGTTTGAGCGCACCGTGCAGCGGCTGCAAGCGGACGGCATTGCCCTGCACACCATCCACTGCGCCAACTCTGCCGCACAAATGCGCTACCCGGAATGGCACCACAGCCTGACCCGCGCAGGCATTATCCTGTATGGGCTGGACCCCAGCCCGGAAGTGCATTTTGACGGCCTGCGCCCCACCATGACGCTGAAAAGTGTTGTGGAATTTGTAAAGGACCTTTTACCCGGTGAGAGCGTGAGCTATGGCCGCACCTACACAGCCAACACACCCCGCAAGGTTGCCACCGTATGCGTTGGTTATGCGGACGGCTACCCCCGCGCGCTTTCCGGCAGCAATGGCAACCCCAATGCGGGGGTTATGAGCATCCGCGGAAAGCCCGCCCCGATAATCGGCCGGGTGTGCATGGATCAGACCCTGGTGGATGTGACCGACATCCCCGATGTTAAAATGAATGATGAAGTAACGGTATTCGGCCCTGAAAACGCTGCGATCGGCGCAGATACCGCCGACAGCATTGCAGCTAAGACCGGCACCATCAACTATGAAATTATCTGCGGCATCAGCCGCCGGGTTCCCCGTGTTTACCTGCGGGACGGCGCGCCGGTGCGTATCTGGAACGATTTGGAGGAAACCTGATGGCACGCGACAATATTCGCAACTTTTGTATCATTGCCCACATTGACCACGGCAAATCCACACTGTCGGACCGTATTCTGGAGCTGACCGACAGCGTGGACAAGCGCACCATGGAGGACCAGATTCTGGACGACATGGAGCTGGAACGCGAGCGCGGCATTACCATCAAAGCCCGCGCCGTTACCATGCACTACCACGCCGATGACGGCAAGGAATACGAGTTCAACCTGATCGACACGCCGGGCCACGTTGACTTTCAGTACGAAGTCAGCCGCAGCCTGGCTGCCTGTGAAGGTGCCATCCTGGTGGTGGATGCCAGCCAGGGCGTGGAAGCCCAGACGCTGGCCAACTGCTACCTGGCCATTGACCACAACCTGGAAGTTGTGCCCATCCTGAATAAGATTGACCTGCCCAGCGCTGACCCGGATGCCGCCGCCAAAGAGGTGGAGGATGTCATCGGTCTGCCCTGCATGGATGCCCCGCGCGTGAGCGCCAAGATGGGCATCAATATCCGCGAAGTGCTGGAACGCGTGGTGCAGGATGTTCCCGCCCCGCAGGGCGACCCCGATGCCCCGCTGAAAGCCCTGATCTTTGACTCCATTTACGACAGCTACAAGGGCGTTATCGTCTATGTGCGCGTGTTTGAAGGCACCGTGCGCCCCGGCGATACCATCAAGCTGATGAACACCGGCGCAACCTTCCAGCTGGTGGAAGTGGGCCACATGGGTGCTACCGCCCTGGCCCCCTGCGATAAGCTGGAGGCCGGTGAAGTCGGCTACCTGACGGCCTCCATCAAGACCGTGCGCGATACCCGCGTGGGCGATACCATCACCCTGGCCGAAGCCCCCACGGCGGAAGCTCTGCCCGGTTTCCGCCAGGTAACGCCGATGGTGTTCTGCGGCATTTACCCCGCCGATGGCGCCGACTACCCTGATTTGAAAGATGCGCTGGAAAAGCTGCAGCTGAACGATGCCGCCTTGAGCTTTGAGCCGGAAACCAGTGCGGCCCTGGGCTTCGGCTTCCGCTGCGGGTTCCTTGGGCTGCTGCACATGGAAATCATCACCGAACGGTTGGAGCGCGAGTTTGACCTTGACCTGATCACCACCACCCCCGGTGTTCAGTACCGGCTGACCTTGACGGACGGCACGGTGGAAGTGATCGATAACCCCTCCGCCTATCCCGACCCGGCCCGCATTGCCAAGGCGGAAGAACCATTTGTGGATGCCCACATTTACACCCCCAACGATTATGTTGGCCCGCTGATGGACCTGTGCCAGCAAAAGCGCGGCACCCTGATTGCGATGGATTACCTGGATGAGACTCGCGTGGACCTGCATTACCAGATTCCGCTGGGCGAGATTGTTTATGACTTCTTTGACGCCATCAAGAGCCGCAGCCGCGGTTACGCCAGCTATGACTATGCGTGGGAGGGCTGGCACCAGTCCGAGCTGGTCAAGCTAGACTTCCTGCTGAACGGCGAGATCGTGGATGCGCTTTCGATGATCGTATTTGCGGATAACGCTTACGCCAAGGGGCGCCGCATCTGCGAAAAGCTGAAGGAGAACATCCCGCGCGCTTTGTTTGAAATTCCCATTCAGGCGGCCGTGGGCGGCAAGATCATTGCCCGCGAAACAGTCAAGGCCGTGCGCAAGGATGTTTTGGCCAAGTGCTATGGCGGCGATATTACCCGTAAAAAGAAGCTGCTGGAAAAGCAGAAAGCCGGTAAAAAGAAGATGCGCAAACTGGGCAGCGTGACCCTGCCCAGCGAAGCCTTTACCGCCGTGCTGAAGCTGGATTCTGATACCTGATTGACTACAGCACCATAGATAACAGCACCCGCCGGGGCGGCGCAGCACAACAGCTGCCTGCCCCGGCGGGTTTGTTTTTGGCGCGGCGCATTTAGGCCAGTGGCCGAATATAAAACGACCACCCCCTGCCCTGCCGCACAAGGTTTTACCGTGCGGTCGGGGCAAGGGGTGGTTTTGTGTTATTTCCGTTCAGGCGTTCAGCTTACCGCCGGGCGGCAGCGAACGCGGCAAAAGAGTTCAGCGGATCTCGATGCCCAGCTTGAACTTGAGGTTGCCGAGGATTTTCTTGACAAAGCGGTCCACATCGGCAGCTTCCAGGGCTTTGTTTTCCGGTGCAAAGTGCAAGGTGAACGCCATGCTCTTTTTGCCGGCGCCAATGGCTTCGCTGCGGTAGATATCAAACAGCTCCACATCGGCCAGCTGCTTGCAGGCGCGCTTCATTTCGGCAATGATGGTGCCGCAGGGGGTTTCCTCGTCAGCAACCAGAGCCAGGTCACGGGCCACGGTATCGAACTCCGGCAGCGGATGATAACGCAGACCGGCAGGCAGCTGTGCCACCAGCGTCTCGTAATCGATCTCGCCCAGGAAGATCTTCTGGTTGGCGCGGCTATCACGCGGCAGATCCAGACCGGCCTGCACATCGTTGGCCAGCTTGCCAAAGCTGCCCACACGCACGCCGTTGCACAGGATGTAAGCGGCAATGCCGGGGTGCAGGTAAGGCACATCCTCGGCACGCTCCACCTCAAAGGTTACGCCGAAGGAAGCAGCCAGGTCTTCCAGTGCGCCCTTAACGGCAAAGAAATCCTCATGCTCACCAAAGGCCACAAAGCCCAGGTGCAGGCGCTCTTCCGGCAGTTCGGTCAGCGGAAGCTGTTTGGGCACATAAATGTTGGAAAGCTCAAACAGACGGCCGGCAGCGTTGCCCTTTTTCAGATTGGTAACCGCCACGTTCAACAGGCTGGGTGCCAGCAGGGAGCGCATGATGGTCAGGTTGGAGGAGATGGGGTTGACAATGCGGATGACATTGCGCTCCGGTGCATCGGGGGCAATGTGCAGGGCATCCAGGTCGGCATCCGCATAGAATGCCAGCGTCATAGCCTCATAGAAGCCTTGGGCACACATAGCGCTCTTGAGCTTATCGCGGCGGTGCTGGTCAGCCGCCAGGCCCCCGGTGGTGACCTGGGCAGCTTTCAGGAAGGTGGGGGTGATATGGTCATAGCCATATTCACGGATCACTTCCTCGGCCAGGTCCGGCTCGCCGATCTCGATATCCTCGCGGTAGCGCGGAGCAACCACCTGCATGGTGTCACCGTCGGCTTCCATCGTCACTTCAAAGCTGAGCTTTTTCAGGATGGCCAGAATTTCCTCGGTGGGCACGGTAATGCCCAGAATGGCGTTGATGGCGCTGATGCGGGCGGTGAAGTGCTTGCCTTTACGCGGAGCACCGGCAGAGCAGTCAAACTCGGTGGCGGTCACTTCGCCGCAGCCCAGCTCCTGGATCAGGTGCAGGGCGCGGGCCATGCCCAGCTCGGTGGTATATTCGCTGATGCCCTTCTCGTAATGGGCGGAAGCATCCGTGTTCTGGCCAAGGCCGCGGGCGGTCTTGCGGATGTTATCGCGGGCAAACTTGGCAGATTCAAACAGCAGCTGGGTAGTTTCCGGCTTGATCTCGCTGTTCAGGCCGCCCATAACACCGGCCAGGGCAACCGGCTTTTCGCCATCGCAGATGACCAGGTTCTGGGGGGTCAGGGTAAACTCCTTGCTGTCCAGCGTAGTGATCTTCTCGCCGTCCTTGGCACGGCGCACAATGATCTGGCAGCTTTCCAGCGTGTCCATATCAAAGGCGTGCATCGGCTGGCCGATTTCCAGCATGACATAGTTGGTGATATCCACCACGTTGGAAATGCTGCGCAGGCCGCACAAGGCCAGCTGGCGGCGCATCCAGCGCGGAGATTCACCGGTGGTGATGTTGCGCACATAGTGGCCCAGGTAGCGCGGGCACAGGTCCGGTGCTTCCACCGTAATGCTCAGGCGCGGGTCCTTGTAATCGCTCACGGTGTAATCGGTGGCAGGCATTTTCAGGGGCTTGTTCAGCACAGCGGCAACTTCGCGTGCAATGCCCAGAACGCTCTGGCAGTCGGCACGGTTGGCGGTGATGGAGATATCAAAGATATAATCATCCAGCCCAACAACCTGCTGAATGGGGGTTCCGGGCACGGTATCTTTGGGCAGGTCCAGCAGGCCGTATACCTCAGCGCCGGGGTACAGGTCCTCGTTCAGACCCAGTTCCTCGCCGGAGCAGAGCATACCGTTGGATTCAATGCCCATCAAGGGCTTTGCCTTGATCTTGATGCCTCCGGGCAGCGTGGAGCCGTCCAGAGCAGCGGGGGTGTGCATACCGGCGTACACATTGGCCGCACCGGTGGAGATCTGAATATCATGGCCATAGTCGCCGCAGTCCACCTTACAGATATGCAGGTGGGTGCCCTCCTGGGGCACGCACTCGGTCACAACGCCAACAACAACCTTGCTGATCTCAGCGCCAAGGTCGATGAGTTCTTCTACTTCAAAGCCACAGTCGAATAATTTGGTTTCCAGCTCCTGGGCGGAAACATCAATATCCACATACTGTTTAAGCCAGCTGAATGGTACTTTCATTGTTGTTCCCCTCCTTAACCCTTGAACTGTTCGAGGAAGCGCAGGTCGTTCTCGAACATCAGGCCGATGTTGTTGATACCGTACTTAAGCATGGCGATACGCTCGATACCGATACCGAAAGCAAAGCCGGAGTATACCTCAGGGTCAATGCCGCAGTTTTCCAGCACGCTGCGGTGCACAACGCCAGCCCCCAGAACTTCGATCCAGCCGCTGTGCTTGCACAGGGGGCAGCCCTTGCCGTGGCATTCAAAGCAACTTACGTCAACCTCCACACTGGGCTCAGTGAACGGGAAATAGGACGGGCGCAGGCGGGTTTTGACCTCCGGGCCAAACAAAGCCTGCACAAAGCGGTCCAGCATGCCCTGCAGGTCGCACAGGGTAATGCCCTTATCCACAACCAGACCTTCCATCTGGTGGAACATCGGGGAGTGGGTTGCGTCAGAGTCAGAGCGGAACACGCGGCCGGGCACCAGAACCTTGATGGGGGGCTTTTCCTTATCCATCACACGGATCTGGCCGCCGCTGGTCTGGGTGCGCAGAACAATGTCATCCGCCACATAGAAGGTATCCTGCATATCGCGGGCCGGGTGGTTTTTGGGTACGTTCAGGCGGGTAAAGTTGTGGTCATCGTCCTCAATTTCGGGGCCTTCGTAAATTTCAAAGCCCATGCCGGCAAACACATCAATGATCTCATTCTTGATCTGGGTGATAGGATGCAGTGCGCCGGTGGCGTGGTGGGTGCCGGGCAGGGTGATATCCACGGCTTCGGCCTTGTTGCGGGCGGCAAGCTCGGCCTTTTCGATCTCGGCGGAAGCAGCCTGATACTGGCCCTCCACCCAGACCTTGAACTCGTTGATGGTTTTACCGGCGGCGGGGCGTTCCTCTTTGGGAACATCGCGCAGGGACTTGGTCAGTCCGGTCACGCTGCCGTTTTTGCTCAGATACTTCTGCCAAAAGGCGGAAAGTTCATCTTTGTTGTGCACTGCTGCAAGGTCGGCTTCCAGCTCGGCGCGCAGTGCGGCGATTTTTTCTTCCATAATGCACCTCTTTGATGATTTACGGGGCGAAGGCTGCTCGCTTTTGCTGCAAAACAAAATAAAAAAGCCCCGTCCCTGAACGGTAAAATCAGGGACGAAGCTGTAACATTCATTTACACTCCGCGGTACCACCCGTGTTCCGCCAAACCATGTCTGGCGGCACTCGATGCTTTGTAACGGGGCAGACCGTCCCGCGCTAATGGCTGCAATGCAGGGTTCACACAGGCCGCTCAGGAGCGAACTTCTGCCAGCAGGCTTTCGGGGCGGCTTACAGCCGATGGCCGCCCTCTCTGTGCTAAGTTTGCAGGCATACTTTCTCCGTCAATGCGTTTAACATAAAGCATTATAGGCCGTTTGGCCTTTTTTGTCAACCCTGGACGCACAGCAAAAAGGGCGCTGCCCCTTGCGGAACAGCGCCCTTTTTTCAAATTATCAAAACCGATCAGTCGTTGCGGCGGGAACGGCCCACGATGCGGACGATATACAGGAAGATGTTGATATAATCCAGGTACAGGCTGAGTGCGCCGATGATGGAGGATTTGTGCAGCATGGAAGCATCGCCGCCATAGTAGGCGTAATAGTACTTCAGCTTCTGGGTGTCATAAGCCGTGAACAGCATAAACACCAGGACCGAAACCGCGCAAAGCACGATATCCATCATACCAAAGCCCGCGCCGGTCAGCATGCCGATCAGGCCGCCCACCAGGCTGGTCAAAATAATGGCAATCAAAGCACCCATCAGGTTGATACCCCAGCCGCTCAAATCGCGCTGGGTTCGGGCACCGTAAACAGCCATAACGCCAAAGTACACGGTACCAACCAGGAACGCCAGAATCAGCGTGGAAAGATCATAGATGATAAAGTAGGTGCTCAGGTTGATGCCGTTCAGCACCGCATAGGCGAAGAACAGCCCCGTTGCGGTGGTGGGCTGCAGGCGTTCCACCCTGGCGGACAGAACCGCAACCAGCACCAGCTCCGCAATGCTCAGGAGGAATACCAGGCCGGTGCTGAACATCAGCTCAAACAGCGGGGTGGTAACGGTAAGCAATGCCGTTGCAAAGGTAACCAGCAAACCGGCGGCCATCCAGCTGTAGGTGCGGGTCATATACTGGTTTAACGTGCCGAACGGACTTTCGGCATAGGAGATATTATAATATTTCTGGTCCATAAAACAGACCCCTTTCTTTTTGGCTGATTCTATTATATACTCTGTATTGAGTGAAATGTGTTATCGATATGTGAATTCTCTATTACACTTTTCCGTTCCTGCCCTATTTTAAGGCAACACCGCACAATTCTAAGTGCCGATACGGCGAGCGAGGTGCGGCAGCTGCTAAGCCAAAAGCGCAGATAATACTTTGTGTATTATCGAGCATTTTGGCAACGCAGATGCCGTGCCGCAGCCGCCGGAGCGGTGCTTAAGCCGTTAGGCGGGAATTGTGCGGTGTTGCCTTAACGGAATTTTATCATTTTTGCAAGATAAGGAGCCACGCCTTGCCCAACCCCGATACTTACGGCATTTACCTGCACATCCCTTACTGCCGCAGCAAATGCCGCTATTGTGATTTTTACTCTGCCCCCGGCACGCGCGGGGTGCCGGATGAATATGTAACCGCACTGCTGCGCGAACTTTCCAAAAGTTCCCGCAGGCCGGACACGTTATATTTTGGCGGCGGCACCCCCGCCCTGCTGCGGCCGGACCAGGTGCACCGACTGATCAAAGCCGCCGCCCCGCTGCCGGGTGCGGAGATCACGCTGGAAGCCAACCCCGATGTAGTGACGCCGGAAAACCTGGCTGGTTTTGCAGCCGCCGGGGTAACCCGCATCAGCTTTGGGGTACAGAGCGCAGACGACGCCCAGTTGCGCCGCCTGGGCCGCACCCACACCGTTGCTGCCGCCGCGCAGGCGTTTGCCTGGGCGCGGGAGGCAGGCTTCCGGGAGATCTGCGGGGATATTATGCTGGCGCTGCCCTATTATTCCATCGCGGAGTTTGATAAAACCCTTGCCCTGCTGCAGGCGGGTGGCTGCACCCATATTTCGGCCTACCTGCTCAAGATTGAGCCCGGCACCGCCTTTGGCCGCAACCCGCCGCCGGGCCTGCCGGATGCCGACGCCGCCGCGGAGTTTTACCTGTACGCCGTGCAGCGTCTGGCGCAGGAGGGCTACCGGCAATACGAGATCAGCAACTTTGCCTGCCCCGGCCACGAAGGGCGGCACAATCTGCTGTATTGGAACTGTAAAGATTACTGGGGCATTGGTCCGGCGGCCCACAGCTGCCTGGGCAGTGTGCGCCGCTTTTGGCCCAATGACACCGCTGCTTTTATTGCCGGGACTGTTCAAGAGCAGTACGAAGGCCCCTGCAACGCCGAGGATTACCTGATCATGCAGTTGCGCCTTTGCAGCGGGCTGAATCTGACCGAGTATGCGGCCCGGTACGGCGTTCGGTTCGATGCCGGCCAGATGGCATTTTTGCGCCACTGCGCCGCCAGCGGCTATGCTGTGCTGGATGGCGATACCCTGCGGCTGACGCCGAGTGGCATGATCGTGCAGAATGCCATTCTGGAAGAACTGATTTGATTTTCAAAAATATCCGCCGTCCATATGGGTGCTTTGGGCCACTGGCTGGTCGTGCAGCCCCATCGAAACGCCCAGTGCTTCATCCACGCGGCGCATGTCATCTTCCGGAATGCGCCCGGCGCGCTCCCTCAGGCGGCGTTTATCCAGTGTGCGAATTTGTTCGGTCAGCACAATGCTGTCTTTGGCCAGGCCGCAGCGGTTGGCCCGCACGCCGATATGGGTGGGCAGGCGGTTTTTATCCTGCCTGCTGGTGATGGCGGCAGCGATCACGGTGGGGCTGTGCCGGTTGCCGATATCGTTCTGAATGATAAGTACCGGCCTGACTCCCCCCTGCTCCGACCCAACCACCGGGCTGAGATCTGCGTAAAACACTTCACCTCTGTGCACTTCCATAACAAAACCTCCCTGCTGATACTGCAATGCGTTCTGTTTACAGTATAAGCAGGGAGGCTTTATTTTAATCATGAATCGGTGGGGCAAAAAAGCATTGCGATTCTATCTGGCGGGGAATGCAAGTGGTTGCCATATGCCCAACATGCGGGACAGCAAGTATTGTCCCCTACAAATGATTTGCAGCGTTTGCTGCAATCAGCAAGGTTTCCATGCGGCGGGGAGGGGCCTTGAAATGTACCGCAAACCACACAAATGCTTTGCCGTGCTTTACTGCTTGCGGCAAACCATGTATCACTCCACCCGTTCCACCACCACAAACGCACCGGCAAGGCCGGCCTCATGGGTCAAGCTCAAATGAGCCTGCAAATGGTTCTGCGACATGAAACGGGCGGCTTTACCGGTAAATTCCAGGTAAGGCGCACCGCTTGGCTGGCGCAGGGCGGCGATTTCCGCCATGGAGAACCCGGAAAGGCCGGTGCCACAGGCTTTCAAAAATGCTTCTTTTGCAGCAAAGTTGGCCGCGGCGGTTTCCGCCTGCTTCTTGCCCGTATGGGCGACAATGAGCTCCTGCTCCGCCGGGGTATACACATGCTGCAAAAATGCCGGGCGGGCAATGCTCTTTTCAATCCGGCCCACATCACACAGGTCTGTGCCAATGCCGTAAATCACAGCAGGCCCTCCTTTTCCAGCGCGGCCAGCAGGGCAGCTTTCTCGTTGGGCAGGCGGCCCTCCATCACGGCGCGCAGCAAGGTGTTCAGCGCCTTACCCACCGCGGGACCGGGGGTGATGCCTGCATCCATCAGGCTGGCCCCGTTCACGGCAAGCTGGCCTACCGTATAACAGGCAGTAGCCGAAAGTTCCAGCATCCGTCCCTCAAAAGCGCGCACCTGCTGTTCGCGCTGCATCACTCCCGCATTGCGGGCATGGGCGGCAAGATCCGCGAGCTTCAGGCGGCAAAGGCGCTGCAAAAATGCGGCACCATAGCGGTTCAGCATGTTCAGGATGCCGGCATCATCGCTGGGCAGGGCACCATCGTGGATAGCAACCAGCGCGCTGGCGCTTTCCACAAGATAAGTAGGCGCCTTGAGCCGCAGCAGGATGCTGCGCGCCATTTTACTTCCGGCCTGGTTGTGGCCGGGGAAATGCGCCGCGCCGTCCGGGCCGACGGTGCGGCATTCCGGCTTGGCCAGATCATGCAGAAAAACACTCCACCGCAGAATGCGGGCATTTTTATCGTCCATGCCCGCCACATCCAGCAGTTCCACCGCCACGGCGGTGTGCTGCCACACATCATAGCAGTGCCAGCGCCCCGGCTGGGTGCAGCCGATGCATGGCTCAATCTCCGGCACCGCCCCGGCAAGAATCCTGCCATAGCGGCTCAGCACTTTGCCCGCAGCGGGGGCGGCCAGCAGCTTATCCAGCTCGGTATAAATGCGCTCGGCGGAAATATTCTGGATGCTCTGCCGCATGTCCAGCGCGGCGCGCTCGGTGGCTTCCTCCAGAGCAAAATCCAGCTGGGCGGCCAGCCGCACCGCGCGCAGGATGCGCAGGGCGTCTTCGGCAAAACGTTCTTCCGGGTCGCCCACGCAGCGCATCAGGCAGGCATGCAGGTCACTGCGGCCGCCGTACAGGTCGATCAGTCCCTCGCCGGGGGCATAAGCCATGGCGTTGATGGTAAAATCCCGCCGGGCAAGATCCGGCTGCACCTGCAGCACAAACTGCACGGCATCCGGGTGGCGGCTGTCATGGTACTGGCCATCCACACGGTAGGTGGTGATTTCGTAGGGGGTTCCGCCCACGATGACGGCAACGGTGCCGTGCTTTTCCCCCGTTAAGATCTGGCGGTAGGCGGAAAACACCGTCCGCACCTGTTCCGGTCTGGCAGAGGTGCATATATCCCAATCGCCGGGGGTACGCCCCAGCAGGCTGTCCCGCACGCAGCCGCCTACGACATAGGCTTCAAACCCGGCGCGGCGCAGTGCCCCCAACAGGCGGGATGCCGCCGCGGGAATGCTGATTTTGATTTGCGGTTCATGGCCAGACAAGGCGGTCACTTCCCCTCTGCAAGTATTTCAGCCGCACGGCGGTTTATCAGCCAAAGTTCCATTCTTCGGCAAGGTCTACGCAGCAGGCCACACAATCGCCTTCCTCACGCAGGGCGGCAATCTTAGCTTCAGCTGCTTCGGCATCCGGCATCCAGGTAACAATAAAAAAGTTCTCCGCCGGAACGCCGTAATACACCCAGGTGCCATCGGCACGCACCAGGTCTGCCAGGTGGTCCAGTTCCTCGCCGTCGGTCAGGCCCTGGCCTTCTTCGGCGTAAATCATTTCCGGCTGCACCTGCATGGAATCGATCACGGTAATGCTGCTGTTGATGTAAGTATCGCGGTCGGTGCTCTGGTCGCTGTTTTTCCACGCGGTGGCAAACGCTTTTACAAGCAGCTCCCGCACTTCCAGCATTTTATCGCCTTGCTGATACATGATAACTCTCTGCCTTTCCATTTATGAATATATGAATACAGTATAACACGAAACAGGCCTGCACGCCATAAGAATAGAAAGAATTTTGACGCGCGCTCCGTAGGGCAATGCCGAGCAGTGCTTTCCCCCCGCCGCATATACAAAATCGGGTACGGGCCGCCCTGTTCATCCAGCTCACTGCGGCGGTATACGGCAAAGCCCATGTGCCGGTAAAAACCGGCTGCCGCCGGGTTCTGCTCGTTCACGGTCAGCTCACTCACGCCGTACTGCTCCATGCCAAGGCACAGCAGGCGGGCACCAAGGCCCTGGCCGCGCGCCTCCGGGTCCAGAAAGAGCATTTCCAGCCGGTTCTCCTGCACGCCCATAAAGCCGACCGGTGTGCCGCTTTCATCCTGCGCAACAATCAGGTGTTCCACCCCGCACAGGGCCTGCGGAACATAAGTACGGATAGCGGCAATTTCCGGCGCAGACAAAAACAGGTGGGTTGCCTGCACAGAGCGCTGCCATACTTCCACCAGCTGTTGGACCAGCTGCGGGGGCCGGGCAGAAACTTCGGCTATTTTCACGGTGATATCCTCTCTTTTGTTTTATGCTCTAAATCCTGTAATAACAAACAACGGGGAGCTGCCAGGCAGCCCCCCCGTTGCTTGTTATTATTTAGTTGAACTTAAAGATTTTTTGCGCCACATGGTAGCCCCACAGGGTGATCTTGTGACCCAGCGTACCGGGCAGGTTGCAGGCACCGGCGACGGAATAGCGGCACTTGTTGTACACGCGCTCATCGTGGTTTTTCAGGTACTGCCATAGCTCGGTCTTTTTTTCAAAAGCCTCCGGGCGGCCATCCATCGTCAGGAACACGCTGGAGATCGCCATCATCATGGACAGATAGTTGAACATGTAGGAGCGCAGCTTTTTCTGGCTTTCCGGCAGAGCATACAGATCCACCGCGTCGATCATGATCTTGGTCACGCGCAACTGCTGGTCCACGCGCTTGACCATCACGCTCTCATTCACGCTCTGGTCATCACGGCCAATAAAGTAACGGTACAGGTCAATATCCATATAGTACAGACGCTGGCAGAGCGGCAGCGGCTGGTAGACGAACACGTTATCAACATAGAAGGTATGCTTGGGCAGCTCCAGGTTGCTGTCACGCAGGATCTGGGTGCGGTAGATGACGGTGTGCATCAAAATGTTCTGGCTCGGCGGGAAACGGCCGATCTCATCCCAGGAAAACACACGGTCCTGCGGCAGAATACTCTTGTAGCTGACGGTGTGGTGGGTGTTATCCACCACATGCTCGTACACATAGTTGCACATCAGCAGGTCCACCGGCTGCTCCATGGCGGCAAAACCGCGCAAGGTCTGCATGACCTTTTGCAGAGCTTCGGCATCCAGCCAGTCGTCAGAGTCCACGACTTTGAAGTACATACCGCTTGCGTTGCGGATGCCCTGGTTGACACCCTCGCCATGGCCACCGTTTTCCTGGTGGATGACCTTGACGATGTTGGGGTATTTTTCAGCATAGGCATCGGCAATTTTGCCGGTGTCGTCCTTGGAGCCGTCATCTACAAGGATGATCTCGGCCTCCTCCCCGGCGGGCAGCAGCGTTTCTACGCAGCGGTCCATATAGGCTGCGGAATTATAACACGGTACGGTAAAGGTGATCAGCTTCATAACAGGCCTCAATTCTTAGGCAACACCGCACAATTCCCGCCTTACGGCTTAAGCACCGCTCCGGCGGC
>ENA-ORTY01002803-ORTY01002803.1-human-gut-metagenome-genome-assembly--contig:-NODE-2803-length-15966-cov-8.186475_pt1 | contig 15966 bp, 14 predicted proteins | sample MGYA00241917_ERZ509198 | MGnify/ENA primary metagenome ERZ509198 (study PRJEB26280, sample SAMEA2338857) | human gut metagenome | biome: human gut; feature: human-associated habitat; material: faeces...
CGCCTTCTGCGCGCCCGCCATGCCGCTGGCCGCGATCACCGCGCCGCTGTTTTGGCTTTCCTGCACCATCTGCTCAAACGGCTTGTAGCCGTCGAGCACATCAAAGAGAAAATGCGTCTGCATGGTAACTCCTTTACGACGGGGCTCTGCCCCTCAAACTCCGGCAGGAACCCGAGGTTCCCGCGCCTCCCGCATCGCTTCGCAGAGATGCGTTACGCCGGCGCGTTCGCCATCCGCATGGCGCTTTCCAGCCCGTTCTTCACCAGATCATCCACCACGTCCGCCGCGCGCAGAAACGCATCGAACTGCGTCTTGCGATCCGCCTCGGTCTGGTAATGGCTGAGCACCCAGTCGGCCAGCTCCCAGCCCTCCGGCTTTTTGCCCACTCCGACGCGCAGCCGCGGGAAATCCTGCCTGCCCAAAAGGCCGATGACCGAGCGCATGCCGTTATGCGTGCCCGCGCTGCCCTTTTCGCGCATGCGCAGCTTGCCCAGCGGCAGGTCGATGTCGTCGTAGACCAGGAGCAGGTGATCCATCTCCGGCTTATACCACGAAACCAGCTCCGTCACGCACTGGCCGGAGAGGTTCATAAACGTCTGCGGCTTGACGAGCACCAGCTTTTCCCCGCCGACGAAGCCCTCGCCGATCTGCCCGTGCATCGCGTTTTTGGTAAGCTGAATATGGTGCTTTTCGCTGAGCACGTCGATCACGTCGAAGCCGACGTTGTGCCTTGTTCTGGCGTATTCCCTGCCCGGATTGCCCAGACCGACCACAATGAACATATATGCCTCCGTTTCCCAAAACAGCCTATGCGGGAACGCCGACAAGGGCGCTCCCGCTGAAAAAAGCTGATTGTTCGTTTTTTAGGGCGGATCGTCAAACGCCGCCCGTTTGCTTACGCCTTTCCCGTCGCCTGAATCAGCCAGTTCGCCGGGTGGATGTTCGCGCTGCCCGCGCTCTCGTCCGTATCGTCGATGACCAGCAGGCTCTTCACGCCGTCCAGACGCTTCTTCACCGGTTCCTTCGTGGAGATGAGCACGCAAACGCCCACCACCGTCACCGAGAATTCGCGCATCATGTCCACCATGCCGCGCGCCGTGCCGCCCGCGCGCATGAAGTCATCCACAATCAGCGCGCGCTGGCCTTCCCGCACGGCGCGGCGGGAGAGGCTCATCGTCTCCACCCGGCTGCCCGAGCCGGAGAGATAGTTGATGTTCACCGCCGGGCCCTCGTAGACCTTGCTGTCCCTGCGGACGATGACTGTCGGCACGCCCAGCGCCCGCGCCGTCATCATCGCAATCGGGATGCCCTTGGTTTCCATCGTCAGCACGAAATCCGGCTCCGCGCGGTAAAACTGAGAGGCGATGATGACGCCCATCCGCTCCACGACCTCCGGCATGGCCAGAATGTCGGCCATGTAGATGAAGCCGCCCGGCAGAACGCGCCCCGGCGCGGCCAGCATCTGCGCCAGATCCTTCACCGTGCGGTAAGCGTCCTCCGGCGCGAGCACCGGGCGATAGCGAACGCCGCCGGCCGCGCCGGTCACGGTATCCAGCTGCCCCAAATGGAACTGCGCGAACACCCCGCGCAGGATGTCGATATCCTCGCTGAGCGTGGACTTCGCCGCGCCGAACATCTCGCAGAATGTGCCGAGCGTGAAGATTTTATTCGGGGATTCCACCAGAATCCTTGTCATGGCGGCAAGTCGCTCGTTGCGGCGGATGCGGTCCATGTCCATCCCTCCCAAATACGAATGTTAAAGTGATTTTTCTCTATTATAATTCAGCTTTTCAAATAAATAAAGCCCTGAATTTCACTTTTTTCCGAATTTTATCACAGTTTATCAAAACGTTCAGCTTTTTTTCGCATTTTGGTTGATCGACGGCCTTTTCCGGGCGTATAATAGAAGGCGAAAACAGATTTCTTTTATGCTAAGGAGGCGCCTTATGACGCATATCAAGGATTATACGGGCAGGCGCGCGCACCTGATCGGCATCGGCGGCAGCTCGATGAGCGGTTTGGCCGGAATGCTGGTCAAGCTCGGCGTGCGCGTGACGGGTTCCGATTCCGCCCGTTCCTATACGACCGACGCGCTCGAACAATCGGGCATTCATGTCTTCATCGGCCAGCGCGCGGAGAACGTGGACGGCGCGGATATCGTCATCTATTCCGCCGCCATCGCGAAGAGCAACCCCGAGCGCGTGCGCGCCGAAGAATTGGGGATTCCGCAGATGGAGCGCGCCACGCTGCTGGGGCAGCTCATGGAGGGCTATCGCCACGCCGTCAACGTCTGCGGCACGCACGGCAAAACCACCACCACCTCGATGATCGCCGAAGCGATGCTGGATACCGGCTTTGACCCGACCGTTCACATCGGCGGCCAGCTCGATTATATCGGCGGCAGCACCCGCGTCGGCGGGCACGACACCTTCGTCGTGGAGGCCTGCGAGTTCAACGCGAGCTTCCTCCAGTTCCACCCGACCATCGCCGTCATCACCAACATCGAGGAGGATCACCTCGATTTCTATAAGGACATCGACGACATCGCCCATGCGTTCGCCCGATTCTGCGCGCTTCTGCCGGAAAACGGCGTATGCATCGGCAACGGCGACGACCCGCGCGTGGCGGCGCTGCTTGGGCGGCAGACCTGCCGCACCGTCAGCTATGGCCTGGGGCAGGATAACCAGTGGCAGCCGCTGAATCTCCGGTATGACGAGACCGGCTGCGCGGAATTTGATTTTGCCCTCGCGGGCAAGCCCGTCGCGCATACGCATCTGCGCGTGCCGGGGGCGTTCAACGTCATGCACGCGCTGGCGACGATGGCCGCATGTGTCGAGGCTGGCGCACAGCCGGAGGCCGTCGCCGCATCGCTCGCGCGCTTCGCCGCCCCGCACCGCCGGTTTGAATACACGGGCACGGTCTGCGGCGTGAAGCTCTACACCGATTACGGCCATAACCCCGCCGAAATGCGCAGCGCGCTGGAAAACGCCGTGAAGCAGCCGCACAAGCGCCTGTTCGCCGTCGTGCAGCCGCACACCTATTCCCGCGTCAAAACGCTGTTTCAGGATTACATTCACTGCTGCGATCTGGCCGACGACGTGCTGGTGACGGATATCTTCGCCGCGCGCGAAAAAGACCCCGGCGATATCCACGCGACCATGCTCGTGGAGGCCATGCAGAAGGAGGGCGTTCCCGCGCATTATACCCCGACCTTCGACGACGCGGAGGCCTATCTGCGCGCGCATTGGCAGCCCGGCGATCTGGTCATCACCATGAGCTGCGGCAACATCAATCTGCTCAACGATCAGCTTCAAAAGCACGGCGAGGAGGGCTGACGCTGTATACCTCCATTTTGGCGGCACGCGCCTGCCTTTCCGATCTCACGCCGCTTTTGACCGACTGCGGCTGTCTCTGCGGCGGCGCGTGCTGCAAGGGCGACGAGCAGACGGGCATGCTCCTTTTCCCCGGTGAGGAAGCGCTGGTTGAGGGGTGCACGTTCGGCCGTGTCATCCCGGCGAATTTCACGCTGGCGGATCGTCCCGTTCATCTCTTTGTCTGTGATGGTTTCTGTACCCGCGAGCAGCGCCCGTTGGCCTGCCGCCTGTTTCCACTCTTTCTGCATTTCAAAAAAGACGGAACCCCGCGCGTCAGGCTGGATACCCGCGCAAAGTCCGTCTGTCCGCTATGCAGTTACGGCCTTGTCGGCCTGCGGGTGGAATTCGTTTCCGCCGCAAAGGACGCTTATGCCGCGTTGATGAAGGATGACGAATGTGCCGCGTTCCTTCGCGCGCTGGATGACGCGCTTCGTTTATAAGCTCACGCTCTGCGTATACCCGTCCGCGCCGCCCAGATACAGCACGCCGTTGGCAATCGACGCGGCTTCAAACGAACCGTTTGCGATGGTCGTCGCGTTTTCGCCGTTCACGTCGCAGGTCATCACGCCCCTGCCCGTCAGCTCAATCACCTTCTGCCCGTAGACGAGCAGGCACGTCGCGCCGTCCCTGCGGATCGTCGCCATCTGCCCGTTCATCACGCGAACGATGCTCCCGCCCGCTCGCACCAGCAGCGCCTGCCCGCACATCGCCGCCTGATCCGCCGCGCCCGTGTAGACCATCTCGCTCTGCCCGGTCTGGATGCCGAAGGAAACCACGCCGTCCTGCGTCACGCAGAGCAGCGCCTTGCCCGTCGCGTCCAGCGTGAAATCGCTGACGCCCGTCATCAGTTCGCTCTCCTCGCCGGAGAGCGTTCTTTCTTTCAGCGCCGCGTTTGCATCCAGCATATACATCACGCCGTCGCACAGCGCGAACTTGAGCGCCACGCCCACGCGCGCCAAAACCTCGCGGCTTCCGCTCTGCGTGTTCAGGCGGATCACGCAGTCCTCGCCGCCCTCGCTGGCGACATAATAGAGCTTGCCGTTGGTCAGGTGCAGAAATCGCGGCACGTCGTAGGCCATCACGCTAGCCGCCGCGCCGTTATACGGCTTCTTCACCAAAATCCCGCCCTGCGACGCATCCGCGCAGTAGAGCGCGTTTCTGTCGCCCACGGCAATGCCGCCGCCCGCCAGACTCGCCTGATACGCGCCGTTCACGCGGTATTCGGCGCTCTGCCGCTCGCTGTTGTCCGCCGAGGCTCTGGCCACCTGCGCCGTCACCGCGTTGCTGGCGTACAGCCGCGACTGTGTGGCGCTGCCCGCCGCGCCGTCCGCCGTCAGCCCGTTCGCCTGCTGAAACTGCCGAACGGCCTGCGCCGTCGCCTCGTCGTAAACGCCGCTTATAAAAGAGGCGGACAGGTACCCCAGTGCCGCCAATCGGCTCTGCACCTGCCGCACCTGTTCGCCGCTCATGCCCGCCGTCAGCACGTCGGATACCGTGACGGTATCCGATGCGCTCGACAGCTTGTCCCCGACGCGCACGCCGTTTGCGTCCAGCGCGTCGCCCGAATAAATCAGCTTGAGGGACTGCGGCCCCGCCGCGCCGTCCACCTTCAAGTCGTTCATCGTCTGGAAGGCCTTCGTCGCCTCCACGGTCTTCTGGTTGAATTTGCCGGTCACATATTTGCTGTTCAGATAGCCCAGCTCGACCAGCCGCTGCTGATATTGGCGCACGTTGTCGCCTTCGCTCTCCCACTGGATCACCGTCGTCATATCCGGCACGGCTGTCGGCGAAACGGTCGTCGAACCGCCCGACGCGCCGAAATACGCATTGTAACTCACCGCGCTTCCGCTGTACAGGATGGAGAGCGTGCCGCTGCCCGCCACGCCGTCCGCCCTCAGCCCGTTCGCCTCCTGGAAGAGCTTGACCGCGCGCTCCGTTCCCGAGCCGAACTGCCCGTCCGGCGTGGTGCTCAAATAGCCCAGCGTCGCCAGATAGCGCTGCATCACTTCCACCTGATCGCTCTTGTCGCCGCGCCGCAGCACGGTGTACGCCGTCTCCGGCTGATAGGTCGTCTCCGGCTCGTCGGCGATGTCGTCGTCGGTCGTCTCCGCCGCAACCGCGTTGCCGCTGTTCAGCTTGTTCATCGTGCCCTTGCCCGCTATGCCGTCCGCGCCCAGCCCGTTCGCCTTCTGGAAGGCCTTGACCGCCGCCGTCGTCTCGCTGGAATAGCGCCCGTCGATGCGCCCGTTGTAATAGCCCAATTCAAACAGCCGCGCCTGCAGGGTGTATACGTCCTCGCCCGTGTCGCCCTCGCGCATGGTGCCGTTGCCGCTCGGCTCAGCCGTCGCGGCGGCCGGTTTGCAGCTTCCGTTCAGCTTTTTGAGCGTGCTTGCGCCCGCCGTGCCGTCCGCCGTCAGGCCGTTTCGGCTCTGGAATGCCGTCAGCGCGTTCTGCGTCTCCGCGCCGAATACGCCGTCCGCCACGCCGCTCAGATAATTCAGCTCGATCAGCCGCTCCTGCAAGGCGTAAACGTCGTTGCCCGTCATACCGACCGTCAGCGTGCGCGTTTGATCCGGGTTCGCCGTCGCCACCGGGCTGGCCGCATATTTCGCGCTGGCGGAATACAGCTTCGTCTGCGTCTGGCTGCCCGCCTGCCCGTCGCCGCTCAGGCCGTTCGCCCGCTGGAAGGCCTTGACCGCGCTGGTCGTCGTCGAGCCGTAAATGCCGTCCACGCCGCCCGCGTAATAGCCCAGCTCGGCCAGCCGCCCCTGCAGCTTGCGCACCTCGAGGCCGGACGCGCCCTCCTTGAGCAATGTGTAGCCGCTGTCCACAGCGCTCGCGCTGACCGTCTTGGGCTGCGCCGACGCGGAATAGAGCTTGTCCTGCGTGGCGCGGCCGGCGATGCCGTCCGCCGTCAGGCCGTTTCGGCTCTGGAATTCCGTCACGGCGCTCTGCGTGCCGGTGGAGTATTTGCCGTCAATCGTGCCGGTATAATAGCCCAGCTCGGTCAGCCGTGCCTGCAAATCGCTCACGTCGCTGCCCGTCGAGCCGACGCGGAGCACGGGATAGCCCGCGTTGTAATCCTGCGTGGAGGTCTGCCAGCTCTGCGCGCCCGGCGCAACGGTCGCCGCCGTTTTGGGCGTCGTCGTCGGCAGGCTGCCGCCGGACCAATCCTCCCACGTGCTCTGGTCGCTGGATTGCCACGTGTCCGGCGTGGGGGTCGGCGTGTTCTGCGGCACAGGGGTCGGCGTGTTCGTCGGCAACGCCTGCACCGTGCCGAACGGAACCGTCCCGTCGCTGATTTGCAGCGGGTCGAGCGTCGGGTCGGGCTGGATGAAGCAGCCCGTCAGGCCGCCCAGCATGCCCGCCAGCATCGCCGCCAGCGCCATTTTTTTGATGTTTCTCTTCACGCTTCCCCCTCCGTTCCGTCAAGAATCGCGTCCACCTCGTCCAGCGATGCGATTTCGTATGCAATCGGCAAGCCCTTGTCGTTTGCCGCGCCCTTCGGGTTGAACCAGCAGGCGTCAATCCCCGCGTTCTTCGCCGCCGCGATGTCGCTGGTCAGCGAATCGCCGAGCATCAGCGCGCGCCGCTTATCCGTCGCCCGCGCCAGTTCCATGCCCTTTTCCAGCATCAGCGGGTTCGGCTTGGCCGCGCCGACCTCCTCGCTGATGACCAGCCCGCTGATATACGGCTTCAGCTCACTTTTGGCCATGCGCCCGCGCTGCACCTGCGCGATTCCGTTGGTCACAATCACAACCGGGATTTTCGCGCTCCAGCGCCTGATCGCCTCCACCGCGCCGTCGAGCGGCACGCTCTGCTGACCCAGCGCCTCAACGAAAGCGTCGCACATCCGCTGCGCGTCGCCGTCCTTGTGGATCGCCGCCAGAAACTGTTCAAACCGCCGCACACGCAGAACGCTCTGCTCGATTTTGCCCTGCTCAAGCAGCTTCCAAAGCGCCTCGTTGATGGCGGAATAGGTCGCCAGCAGCTCCGGCGCAGACGAAAAGCCCATCGTTTCACAGGCGATGGCAAAGGCGTTTTCCTCCGCCTTGTTAAAATCAAAAAGCGTGTTATCCGCGTCGCACAGCAGCACGTCGTAGCGCATATTGTTACCTCTCTTACATTTTTTGGGCTTTGCCCCAAACCCCAGCAGGGGAATGATTCCCCTGCACCCCCGCTTCGCTTCGCGAAATCAAAGAAGATAGATTGATTGTATCACATTTATGGCATAAAGAAAAGCGGTGCAGGGTTCTTTCCTCCCCCCGCGCCGCCGGAAATAATTTCAATTTCGAATTCTGTTTTCAATACCGGATGCGCTGTAAAGCACATTTGTAACAACAACCCGATCTTCTTCGATCACACTCATCATTCACGCTTCTCTCTATACTGCGCGAACACCTCTGCCGCGTCGTGAAGATTGCCCTTCTCTGCGTCTGCAAGGCCGCGCGCCAGTTTCTCGTGAAGCTGCGCTTCCGTCATCTTATCCATGTTGATCGCGTTCGGCGCCTGCGGCAGCGTAACGGCGAATGGAATCCCGCCCGTGAGCGATATCTGATTCAGATACATATTGATCGCCGTTGACATCGGCACGCCCAGTTTGGAAAGCACTTCTTCCGCCCGCGCTTTCACCATCGGGTTCACCCGAACATTCAAGGTCGTCGCTTTTTCCATCTGTTTCTCGCCTCCTTACACCATCATTGTAACGCAAATGTCTTTACAATTCAAGTTCTTTCTTTTTATTTATCCAAAGAAAAGCGGTGCAGGGTTCTTTCCGCCCCCGCGCCGCCGGAAATGATTTCAATTTTGCTCAGTCGTCCCCCAGCAAATCGCTCCGACTGCCGGAGACCAGATCAATATTCTCGTAGCGTTCCTCGTCGTCGATCAGCTCGCTCAGCCCGTGTGCCACACAGAGATCCGGCTCGTCGGCCAGCGTCGTGCGGATCTTGAGCTGGTCGCTGATAACCCCGTCCAGCCCGAAGAGCTGCGCGCCGCCGCCGCTGAGGGTGATGCCCTCGTCAAAGATATCGCTGGCCAGTTCGGGCGGTGTGCGCTCGATCATCCGGTGCAGCGCGCTCATCAGGTCGCGCAGCGGCTCATCCAGCGCCTCGATCATCTCCTCGGAAGAAACCGTCACCGCGCGCGGCAGGCCGGAAACCAGACTGCGCCCGCAGGCGTCCATTTCCAGCTTTACGCCGCGCATCCGCGCCGAGCCGATGTCGATTTTCAGCTCCTCCGCCGTCCGCGCGCCGATGAGCAGGTTGTGCTTCTTGCGCAGATAGTCGATGATCGCGTCGTCGAACCGGTCGCCGCCGACGTTCAGAATATCCCAGACAATCTGATGACCAAAGGAAAACACGGATACGTTCGTTCGCCCGCCGCCGATGTCGATGTTCATCCGGCCATACGGCTGGTCGATGCGCATGCCCGCGCCGATCGCGGAGGCCACGCTCTCATCCACCGGCACGACGCTGCGAACGCCCGCGTCCACCAGCACATCCACCAGCGTCTGCCGTTCGCTGGGCGCCATGCCGCCGGGCAGCGCCAGCAGCAGCTTGGGGCGGAACGTCGCGCGCTTGCCGATCACCTTGCGCATAAAGTAGCGCAGCATTTTGCTCACCAGATCGAAACTGCGGATTCGCCCGTCGCGCAGCGGCCTTTCCACAATCAGCCCCGCCGGGGTACGGCCGTACATGCGGCGCGCTTCCTCGCCGACGGCGACCACGTTTCGGGTCTGCCTGTCATAGGCCACATAAGCCGGTTCGCTGAGCACAATGCCCTTGCCCCGCACGACGATGTGCAGGGTCGATGTGCCCAAATCCATGCCCAGTTCATCCACGCCAAACATTCGTTGTTCTCCTTTATGCTTCCATGCTTTTATGCTTCGGTCTTCGCGTATCGTCTCTTCGTCGCCTCGCCGCCGCGCAGGTGGCGTTCCGCCTTGTTTTTGGCCATCACGGCCGCCACTTCCCTGTGCAGCGGCGCGGACAGGCGCGCAAGCCGCGACTCCATATCCTTGTGCACCGTCGATTTGGATACGCCCAGCACGCTGGCCGTCTTTCTCACCGTAGCGCCCGTCGCAGCGATATATTCCGCCTCGCGCAGCACCCTGCGCTCCATCGCCTGATTCACGCGCATCCCCCCAGACAGTCTCGCTATTCCGGGCTATCCTATGCGGGGACGCAGCTTTTTTCCCTTGCAACCGTTCGCCTATCTTCGCGGCGATCAAAGCGTCGTCTGCAAGGCAATAACTTTATTATAATAACGCAGCGCGGGGCAATCGTCAAGTTTTGGCATAAACGATTTGAGGCTCTGCCTCAAACTCCGGCAGGAACCTGATGTTCCTGCACCTCCCACACCGCCTTGCGAAGATTCAGGTCGGGTGTTTTGCTTCCCGCCTCCCTCTTCGAGGGAGGTGTCGCCGCAGGCGACGGAAGGAGTGATGTCCTTGATTTCAAAAACCTCCCCGCGGTCAGGGAGGTTCGTCGATCTTTTTACGCAAAATACCCCAGCGCTTTTTCCTCGTCGCCGTCGTAGAGCACGCGCATCAGCGTCAGCCCGCAGGCGGGCGCGGTCTGTCCGAGCAGCAGGCGGTCGCCGGTTGCAATCGCGCGCGCGATGCAGCCCGGCTCGCGTTTCCCCGTGCCGACCTCCATCAGCGTGCCCGCGATGATGCGCACCATGTTGTAGAGAAACCCGTCGCCCAGCACGGTCAGAACCACGTCCTCGCCCTGCCGTTCCACCTGCGCGCGGTAAATCGTGCGCACGGTGCTCTTGGCGACGCTTCCGCTGGCGGCAAACGCGGCGAAATCGTGTCGGCCGCAGAGGCTCTGTGCTTCCTCGTGCATCCGTTCCGCGTCCATCGGCATGGGCGCGTGCGCCTTGTACTGCCTGCCGATGGCGCAGGCGTGGCGCGCGTTGCAGAATGTGTATCGGTACACCTTCCCGCAGGCGGAAAACCGCGCGTGGAATCCCTCCGGCGCGAGCATGCTTTCGCGGATGCGGATATCCGGCGGCAGCATGGTGTTGAGCGCGAAGCAGATTTTTTCCGGCGGGATGCGCGTCGCGCTGTCAAAGTGCGCGCACAGGCCGCAGGCATGAACGCCCGCGTCCGTCCGGCTCGAACCGACCACGCCGATCGTTTCGCCCGTCAGCCGCGCGAGCGCTTCCTCCAGCGTCTGCTGCACACTCGGGCCGTTGATCTGCCGCTGCCAGCCGCTGTACGCCGTGCCGTCGTATTCAATCGTCAGCCGGAAGCGCTTCTGCCCTTCCGGGGGATGGTCCGCCGGGCTGGGGATGTGGCGGCTGGTCAGCCTCAGCTCATCCAAGCAGCCTGCCCTCCGCCACGATGATGATGAGGAACGCCGCCATCGCCAGCGCGCCGTAAAGGTCGAGCTTGGTGTATTTCAGCTCGCGCAGGCGGGTGCGGTGGTCGCCGCCGCGGTAGCAGCGCGCCTCCATCGCCATGGCCAGCTCGTTCGCCCGGCGGAAGGAGCTGACGAACAGCGGCACAAGCAGCGGAATCATCGCCTTCGCGCGCTCGATCAGGTTGCCGCTTTCAAAGTCCGCGCCGCGCGCCATCTGCGCCTTTTGAATCTTGTCCGTCTCCTCCAGCAGCGTCGGAATGAACCTCAGCGCAATGGTCATCATCATCGCCAGCTCGTGCGCCGGGAAGTGAATCTTCTCCAGCGGGTGCATGATGCGCTCCAGGCCGTCCGTGAGCTGCACCGGGCTGGTCGTCAGCGTCAGCACCGACGTGCCCATCACCAAAAAGACGAGGCGCAGCGCGAAATAAATCGCGTTATTCAGCGCTTCCTTCGTCAGCGTGAAAAAGCCCAGCGTGAAAATCGGCGTTTCGCCCTGCACAAAGAACAGGTTCAGGATGAACGTGAAGATGATGATGAATCGAAGCGGCTTAACGCCCTTTGCCAGATACGAAAATTTGATGCCCGAAATGCGCACGACGATGTAGAGAAACGCCAGCGCAATCGCGTATCCCGGCAGATTCGCCACGATGAACACGCCCACGATGTAGAGAATCGTCAGAATCAGCTTCATCCGCGGGTCCATCCGATGAATCACCGAGTTGCCGGGGAAATACTGCCCCAGCGTGATGTCGTTAAGCATGGCGGCCTCCCTTCCCCACGATCGCCTCAACCGCCGCGCGGACTTCTTCAATCTTGTAAATGCCCTCCGGCACGTCAAAGCCCTTTTCGCGCAGCTTCTGCGCCAGCTCGACGGCCTGCGGCACGTCCAGCCCGATGGCGCGCAGCTCCTCCCCGCGGGAGAAAATCTCGCGCGGCGCGCCGTCCATCGCGACCTTGCCGTGGTTCATAACGATGACGCGCTCGGCCAGCGCCGCCACATCGTCCATCGAGTGGCTGACCATCACGATCGTCGCGCCGGATTCGCGGTGCAGATCGCTGATCAGCCCCAAAATCTCCTCGCGTCCCCGCGGGTCAAGGCCGGCGCAGGGCTCGTCGAGCACCAGCGTCTGCGGCTCCATCGCCAAAACGCCCGCAATCGCCACCCGGCGCATCTGCCCGCCGGAAAGCTCGAAGACCGAGCGCTGGGCGAACTTGTCGTAATCCAGCGCGACGCGGCGCATCGCCGTGCGCACCCGGCGGTCGATCTCTTCCTCGCCCAGCCCCAGATTCTTCGGGCCGAAGGCGATATCCTTGGCGACCGTCTCCTCAAACAGTTGGTTCTCCGGGTATTGGAAAACCAGCCCGACGCGGCGGCGGATGGCGCGCCTGTCGGTGCCCTTCTCCGCCAAATCCATGCCGTCCACGGTGATTTTGCCGCTCGTCGGCAGAATCAGCCCGTTGAGGTGCTGCACCAGTGTGGATTTTCCGCTGCCGGTGTGGCCGATCAGGCCGATGAACTCGCCGTCGTGAATCGTCAGGCTCACGTCGTCGAGCGCCTTCGTCTCATACGGGCCGCCCTGCATGTATACATAGTTCAGATGTTCGATGACAATCGACATACTTCCTCCACCATCTCGTCCACGGTCAGCACATCCGCGCGCACGTCCACGCCGTCCGCCCGCAGGCTGTGCGCCAGATCGGTCATCGGCGGCACGTCAAGCCCCAGCGCGCGCACCTTGTCCACCTTCGTGAAAACCTCGCGCGGCGTGCCGTTCATGGCGATCCGCCCGTCGTCCATCACGATCATGTAATCGGCCGTCGCCGCCTCGCTCATGTAGTGCGTGATAATCACCACGCTGATGCCTTCCTCCCGGTTCAGCCGGTGCACGGTGTTCATCACCTCGCGCCGCCCGCTCGGGTCGAGCATCGCCGTCGATTCATCCAGAATAATCACGTCCGGCTTCATCGCCAGCACGCCCGCGATGGCGACGCGCTGCTTCTGTCCGCCGGAGAGCATGTGCGGCGCTTTTTTGGCGTATTGGCTCATGCCGACAGCCCGGAGCGCGTCGTCGATGCGCACGCGGATTTCCTTGGGCGGCACGCCGTTGTTTTCAAGGCCGAAAGCCACGTCCTCTTCCACAACCGTCGCGACGATCTGGTTATCCGGGTTCTGAAAGACCATGCCCGCGTGCTGACGGATATCGAAAACGAGGTCATCGTCCTTCGTGTCCATCCCGCAGACCCAAACCGTGCCGCTTCCCGGCACATACAGCGCGTTGAAGAGCTTGGCCAGCGTCGATTTGCCGCTGCCGTTGTGGCCGAGAATCGCCAGAAACTCGCCCTTCTTCACGCGCATGCTCACCTCATCGACCGCGTTCTTCTCCGCTTCCGGGTAACGGTAGCAGAGGCTGCTGGCGATGATGCGGTTTTCCTCAACATTTGTCACCGATTTATCCTCCATACGGGTACATTCTGTTTTGCGTCTTATAACTCCCTCAGTCAGCTTCGCTGACAGACCTTCGGCGTGACGGAAGGAGACAAAAAACGGCACCCAAAGAACATGTCCTTGGGCGCCGTGAAAGCATAGCAAAAATCCTTGCCGTCTTCTTCCATCCAGACTATACTGTCGGTTTCGGAATTTCGCCGAATCGAAAGCCGCTTTGGCTCGTCGCGGACTATACCGCCGGTCGGGAATCTCACCCCGCCCCGAAGACGGATTGATTATAGCATAAAACCCTTCAAAAGGAAAGAGGAAATTGTTATTGATTAAACGTGACGACCTCTTCCTCCGGCGGTTCGCACGGCTCGAGCTTGGTGACGTAGAGCACCGGGCCGACGCCCTTGTACTGCGTCCGCTCCTCGGCCTTCACCTCGGCGGTAATCATCTGCCACGTCTTCGGCTCGGGCAGCGGCAGCCCGTTCGCCTTGGCGATAAAGCCGACGAAGCGCACGTCCTCCGCGCAGCAGACCATACCCATCCGGCCGGGAACAAACTCGTCCTTGCCGATGTTGCGGCCGCGGTAGATATAGCCCTTAAACCGCACGGTCTTTCCGTCGTATTCCTCCGGGTTTTCGGAAGCGTCCAGATAGAAGATGCCGAACTGGTGATCCTCAATCTCGACGATCGGCGCGTCCATGTCGTAGGGCGGCGGCATTCCCGCGCCGTAATCCTCGCTCGTGCCGTCGTCGTTTTCGAAGTAGAGGGACGCCTGCGGATTCATGCTGCGCACGTTGCGGTCTCGGATGAGCTGGCGGGTTTCCTCCGTCGCGCGGTTGAAAACCACCATGTCCGCGTCCGTGATGTGCTGGAGCATCCGCTGCCCCATGTTCTTGGCGTACAGGTCAAACGTCTCGGCGTTCACCGTCGTGATGATCTGGTAGATTTCCAGCACCTTCGGCGTGCGCTCAATCGCCGCGTCGAGATCCCACATGCCGTTCATCTCGACGATCACGCGGTCCGGGTGATGCTTGCGCACAAACGCGCGCAGCGTGTCGCCGTTGTATTCGTCCTCGTCCTCGATGCACTCCACGACGCTGTGCGTCTTTTTGAGCATATCGGGTTCGTATTCCGTCTCGCCCTCTTCGCACTGGATAATCAGCGTGCTCTCGTCGCGCGTAAATCCGGGGTCCTGCAAAACGCTGGCGATGAAGGACGTTTTGCCGCTTTCAAGGAAACCGGCAAACATGTAAACCGGAATGGCCATTTCGTTCCTCCGATCAGGCGACGCCGAACAGGCTCGCCAGCTTCTCGTCCACGAGCTTGCTGCCGATCACGCACAGGCGGCCGGTGTAATCCGCCGGACCCTTGCGGATGTTCTGCTCGCCCGGCGTGTAGTCAAAGTGAATCCAGCCGCCGTCGGTGCAGGGCACAATGCCCTTCGCGCGCAGCACAACGCCATACTCGCCGCCGTCGAGCTTGGCGAGCATCGCGGAAAGCTCGTCCTCGCCGAACTTGCGCACCGTCTCCCTGCCCCAGGAGACGAACACCTCGTCCGCGTCGTGGCCGTGGTGATGGTGGTGATGGCCGCAGCTGCACACGCCGTGCTCGTCGTAATGATGATGATGCTCGTGCTCGTCATGCTCGTCGTGGTCGTGATGATGCTCGTGCTCATCATGCTCGTCGTGGTCGTGATGATGCTCGTGCTCGTCGTGATCGTGATGATGGTGGCAGCACTCATCATGCTCATCGTGGTCGTGATGATGGTGGCAGCACTCGTCGTCATCATCATCATCATCATCATCGTCGTCGTGGTGCTCGGCCATCACCGTCGCCAGCATGTCCTCGGCGAGGCTGTGGTCATCCTGCATCGCCGCGAGAATCGTCTCGCCGCTGATGTCGTCCCACGGGGTCGTGATGATGCGCGCCTTCGCGTTGTGCTCGCGCAGCAGCGCGACGACGGCCTCCAGCTTCTCCTGGCTCATGCCCTGCGTGCGGCTGAGCAGAATCGTGCCGGCGTATTCAATCTGGTTGAGGAAGAACTCGCCGAAGTTCTTGACGTACATGCGGCACTTGCCCGCGTCCGCGACGGTCACAAAGCTGCCCATCTCGGCCTCCGGGATGTCTTTTTCCACGCCCTCGACCGCGCGGATCACGTCGGAGAGCTTGCCCACGCCGCTCGGCTCGATCAGGATGCGATCCGGGTGATACTGGTCGATCACCTTGCGCAGCGCCTTGCCGAAGTCGCCCACCAGCGAGCAGCAGATGCAGCCGGAGTTCATCTCCGTCACCTCGATGCCGGCCTCCTTCATAAAGCCGCCGTCAATGCCGATCTCGCCGAATTCGTTTTCAATCAGAACGACCTTCTCGCCGGAAAGCGCCTCTTTAAGCAGTTTCTTGATCAGCGTCGTCTTGCCCGCGCCAAGAAAGCCGGAAAAAATATCAATTTTCGTCATGGTAAGCATCTCCTTATGGGTTTGCATTTAGGGCTGCGGGGGAACGCCTGGGACGCTGTCCCAAGCCCTGCCAAGAGCCTGCGGTTCTTGGCACGCCCGCCCGATTCCAAAAGCATATTGTACACCGTTTTTTCGGAAAATACAAGGATTTCAGCCGAAAAAACAAAGTTGGTCAAATTATGCTTGTTCTCTCTTTTTCGCTGTCCGCGTTCAGATTCGCGCCGCGCCGGTTTCCCGCGCCGCCTTCGCCACCGCCTCGGCGACCGCCGGGCCGACGCGCTTGTCAAACGCCTTGGGGATGATGTAATCCGCGCTCAGCTCGTCTTCGGCCA
>ENA-ORTY01002809-ORTY01002809.1-human-gut-metagenome-genome-assembly--contig:-NODE-2809-length-15944-cov-3.010951_pt1 | contig 15944 bp, 16 predicted proteins | sample MGYA00241917_ERZ509198 | MGnify/ENA primary metagenome ERZ509198 (study PRJEB26280, sample SAMEA2338857) | human gut metagenome | biome: human gut; feature: human-associated habitat; material: faeces...
CGTTCCTCCTGCCGGTAGGATACCGGCTGCGTCTGCACCTCTTCGTGCGAGGCTACAGGAATGTTCGAAGCGTACCAGCTGAGAAGCCCCTTGTAAAGCCCCGTCACGCTGCTTCCGGCGTTCCCGGTAAAGAGGCTTCCGAGGTTTTCTTTAAAGAGAATGGAAAGATCATTGTCGACGTACGAAGCCATATCATTTCCATAGGCAAGATACCACTGCTCGGTGTCTGTGTCGATGAGCAGCAGCATATCGCTGTCTCCCAGCTCCAGATCCGCGCTCTCGTCCATGGCGTAATCTTCCATGGTCTTCCCGTCCAGACTGTCTGTGGTCACAAGCCCCATGATGCTGCCATAGGTATAGTCCAGCTGCGCGTTGTACTTCGCGAACGTCTCGAGCGTGGTATCGCTGAACAGGTCTGCGTCATCCTCCAGAAAATCTTCATACTGTCCGTAGTTCTTCTTTGCCCAACCGGCCGCGTCGGAGGACACCGAGGCTGCCGTCTGCGACGTGGTGCTCGTTGCTGCCTGTTTGGGGGCGGAGGTAAAGCCGATGACAAGCGCGATGGCGATCACCACCAGCGTGATGGTCACGGCAACGTTTTTGCGATTGAAAAAATCTTTCATTTTGAAACCTTTCGTGTCTCAAGCAGCTTCTGCTTGAGCTCTCCTTCGATGCGGCGCAGCTCCTGCTCGGCCTCCTGCCGCTTCTGTGCGCCCTCGGTCTGGATTTGCAGCACCTCGTCGAGTGTGGAGATGAGGCTCTCGTTCGTGTGCTTGAGCGTTTCGATATCCACAATGCCGCGCTCGGCCTCCCGCGCCGTCTCGACGGTCGCCATCTTGAGCATGTCCGCGTTCTTTTGCAGCAGCTGATTTGTCATATCCGTAACCTTCCGCTGCGCTTCCATGGCGCGCTGCGAGTCCTGAATGCCGAGCGTCAAAACCATCTGGTTTTTCCAGAGCGGAATGGTGTTCATGATGGAGGTCTGAATTTTTTCCATCATGAGCGTATCATTGTTCTGGATCATGCGGATCTGCGGCGCGGTCTGAAGGGAAATGACGCGCGTGAGCTCGAGGTCATGGAGCTTCTTTTCAAAGCGCTCGCATTTGTTTTCAAAGTCATTCGCCGCCTGCGCGTCCTCGGCAAGACCGCTCGTCTGCGCCTTTTCGCGGAGGCTTACCAGCGTCGTCGCCCGCTCTTCGGCGAGCTTCTGCTTGCCGGCCAGAATGTACATCGTGAGCTCCTTGAAATACGCAAGGTTCTTTTCGTACATCTGGTCCATGACCGCGACGTCCTTCATGAGCGTCAGCTTGTGCTTGTCCAGCTCCGCCGCGATCTTGTCAACGTTGGCCTCAGCCTTGGAGTATTTCGTTTTCATCTCCTGCGCGCTGACCTGCGCCTTGCGGAACAGGCCTGCGATACCCTTCTTTTCGGGCTCGTCCATGCCCTTGAGTTCCACGACAAGACTCGTGACCATGTCGCCGATCTCGCCAAGGTCGCGCGTCTGCACCTTCGAGAGCGCCGTCTCGGAAAAGTCCGCAATATTTTTCTGCGCCGCCGCGCCGTATTGGAGCACCTGCGACGTGTCGGTCAGGTCGATCTGCTTGGAAAACGCCAGAACCGCCTGCTGCTCGGCCTCGCTCAGCATCGAAAGATCGGGGCCCGCTTCGGGCGCTTTTTCCGATTTTTCGATCAGGTCCTCCTGTTTGACCGGCTCGAGAACCGGCGCTTCTTCTAAATTCGGGGTCAATGTCAACTGGGGAATTTTTTCTTCCATCGTATTCACTCCTTAAAAATCCTTGCCCGTCAGGCCTTCGCTCGCCATCATCTGCTCCATGACCTGAATGTCCGCCGTGATATCCACGACGCTGCTTTCAAACAGGCTGTCGAGCTGCCGCTGGAAGGCGACGATGACCTTGTCCAGCATGTCTTCGATCTTCTTCATGCCCTCGTCGATGTTTCCCATGCGCATGCCCTGATTTTGCAGCACAACGTACTGCTCGAGCAGCTTGATGGTTGTCGGCAGATAGTAATTGAGGAACTGCCGGATCTGCCCCATATCCTGCGGGTGCTCTTTGACGTAGGCGAAAATTTTCTCCGTCAGAATTTCGATCTGCTTGATCTGCGCGGAGAGCTTGAAATCGGGGATCTCGTCGTTGAGCGACTGAATTTTGGAAACCGACTGTGCCCCCTGCTTCAAAATCGCGTCGAGCTCCGGATTGCCCGTCGAGGGCTCGGACTGCTTTTTTTCTTCCGGCTTTGGCGTGGAATCCTGCTTAGGCTCCGGCTGCTTCTTTTCCTCGGGCTTGGCCACATTGGGCGCGGCCTTATCTGCGCCGTCCGTCTGTTCTACCTTGTCCGGGAAAAAGATTTTCAATACGCCGAAGGCTACAGCCGACAAAACGATAGTGCTGATAATTCCGCCGAAGCTTGAAAGATGGCCGCTGATGGCCCGCGACAGCCACACAAGTCCCACCGCGTAAATGGGAATTACCGATTGTTTCTTTTTCGTATCCATGCAAAAGCCCTTTCTGTCTCATCTTTTTTCCATCTTATCGCGTGCGGGATAGAATGTCAAGAACTGCAAATCCGTTGTGCGGCAAACCCCGCCCGCATTGACATCCCTGCGCCCGTCCGGTATAATATTCCCGGTTCCGATGGGGCTGCCCGCGGGCAGCCCCTATGATAAGCGGCAGATTCCAGTCGCGCGGGACGAGAGCTCTGCCCGGTCTCCGCCGCACATTCATACCTATGCGCGCGCACCCGGTCTGGTGCCGGTTTCAACAAATTTCGTATCGGAGGCAATCCTATGATCAAGGTATCCCCTTCCATTTTGTCCGCAGACTTTGTCAATCTCGAGCGCGATATCCGCGCGCTTTCTCCCGCGGGAGCCGATTATGTTCATATTGACGTGATGGACGGTGAATTTGTTCCCAATATTACGATCGGAATTCCGGTCGTGGCCGCCATCCGGAAAATTACCGAGCTGCCCTTGGACGTGCACCTGATGATCGACCGGCCGCTTCGCTATGTAGATGAATTCTGCAAGGCGGGCGCGGACATTCTGACGATTCATGAAGAAGCCGACACGCCGGAAAATACACGGCTTGCTCTGGAGAAAATCCGCGCGAACGGTGTGAAGGCTGCGCTGAGCGTTAAACCGAAAACGCCTGCGGAGGCCGTGCTTCCGTATCTTCCGCTTTGCAGCCTGATTCTGGTCATGACCGTCGAGCCCGGCTTCGGCGGGCAGTCGTTCATGGAAGACATGATGCCGAAGGTTCAGACCATCCGGAGCTGGATCGAAAAGGACGGCTTAGACTGCGAGCTCGAGGTCGACGGCGGCGTGAGCGAAAAGACCGCCAAAATCTGCACCGCCGCAGGCGCAAACGTTCTGGTTGCCGGCAGCGCCTATTTTAAGTCCCCCGATAAGGCCGCGTTCGTCAAGGCCATCAAAGGCTAATGCTCCTTACATACTACTCTATTACAGCCAACGCGTAGGGGTCGATGCCCACATCGCCCCATTGGGCACGAACGAATTCGCATTGGATTTCCGTAAAATCGGTTTGTACCGCCGGGTCGATGTGGGCATCGACCCCTACGAACTTTTTGGAAATCTCGCCGAAACAAACAAAACGGCCACGACAGAACTTCCTGCCGTGGCCGCTATTTGCTTCTGCTCAGTCTTTTTACTTGAGCCGTTTGCTGATGGCTCTTGCAGCCTGCACGCCGGAAGCGCCGGCCTGTGCAAGACCTCTGGTTACGCCCGCGCCGTCACCCGCCGCAAAGAAGCCGGGAAGCTTCGTTTCGAGGTTCTCGTCGAGCTCGAGGCGCGCCGAGTAGAACTTGACCTCCGCGCCGTAGAGAAGCGTGTCGTAGTTCGCCGTGCCCGGGGCGATTTTGTCGAGCTGGTAGATCATCTCGATGATGTTGTCGAGCTGCCGCTTGGGAAGCGTCAGCGAGAGGTCGCCCGGAACCGCTGCCGTAAGCGTGGGGCGGACGGTCGACTGCTTCATGCGGTGCTCGTTCGTGCGCTTGCCGTCGACGAGATCGCCGAAGCGCTGGACAAGAACGCCGCCCGCGAGCAGGTTCGAAAGGGACGCAATGTGCTTGCCGTAGCGATACGGCTCGTTGAACGGCTGCGTGAACCGGTTCGAGACGAGAAGGGCAAAGTTCGTGTTTTCGCTCCGGAGCGCGGGGTCCGCATACGAGTGGCCGTTTACGGTATTGATGCCCTCGACATTTTCCGCGACGACATGGCCGTACGGGTTCATGCAGAACGTGCGCACCTGATCGCCGTACTGCTTCGTGCGGTAGATGAGCTTCGACTCATAGACGACGTTTGTGATGTGCTCAAAGACCGTCGCCGGGAGCTCGACGCGCACGCCGACGTCAACCTGATTGTTCAGTAAGTGCAGCCCCAGCCCCTTGCACACGTCGGAGAACCACTCCGCGCCGCTTCTGCCGGGGGCGGCCAGCAGGTATTTGCAGAACAGCTCGTCGCCGTTTTTGAGCGTGACGAGATAGCCGCCGTCGGCCTGCGCAATCGTCGTCGCCGAGGTGTTGAAGCGGAACTCGAGCTTGTTTTTCAGGTCCTCGTAGATGTTTTGCAGGATCATGAGATTCTTTTCCGTGCCGAGGTGCTTGCATCTGGCCTGCAAAAGGTGCAGATCGTAGCCGAGCGCGCGTCTTGCCAGCGCCTTGGCCTCTGCGGTTTCGGTGGAGTAGACCTCCTCGGTCGCGCCGTGGGCGACGTTGATCGCGTCAACGTATTCGATGAGCTCCATGACCGTTGCCGGGTCAATGAAATCGGTCAGCCAGCCGCCGAAGGCCGTCGTGAAGTTGAACTTGCCGTCAGAAAATGCGCCCGCGCCGCCGAAGCCGCACATCGTGTGGCAGATCGGACAGTGGATGCACTCGCGCACCTTGCCGGAGACGATCGGGCAGCTCCTGTGGTAGATGTCAGGGCCCTGGTCAATGGCCAGCAGTTTCAGACCGGGGTTCAATTTTTCCAGCTCGTAGGCGGCGAAGATACCTGCCTCGCCGCAGCCGAGAATCACAACGTCAAAGCTTTCTCGCATGGTGATGCTCCTTCCGGATTTTACGTAAAATTTTGTCGTAATCAGGGAAATATTCTCCTGTTTCTCTCATTTTCTCCGCCGAATAGTATACCAGACGGAGCGCATCGCCGCAAGGCGTAATTTTCACAGAAAACGCGAAGCATCTTTCCCGGACGCTTCGCGTTTTTCATAAGAAAAATTACTTGTGATTAAGATTGCTATAAGTTACTCTAATGCCTCCTGCGTATCCGTCGTTTCCTCGGGCTCCTCCTGTACAGGGCGCTCGTGGTGATAGCTGAGGATCGGGATGCCGTCGGTCACATTGTCGTAGATCGTCTTCATGGCCTCCTCCGGTGTGTTGACGCAGCCATGCGAGCCGGCATAGAGATAGTAGTCCCCGCCGAAGTTCGAGCGCCACGACGCGTCGTGAAGCCCGTAGAGGTCCGTCATGCTGACCCAATATTTGACGAAGACGTGATAGTCCGGCCCGTCGAGCCAGATGTCGGTCGCCTTGTAATACGTGTAGTAAAGACCCGTGATCGTCTGGTGTCCGTCGGGAAGGCCAGTGACCACGTCAGTGAAGACAATGCGCTCGCCGTCTTTGTAGAACGTCACCTTCTGGTTCGTGATGTCGACCTCAATGTACGTATCCTTGATGTCGAACGGCTCGCCGTCGCGGTAGCAGGCGATCTCCGGTACGACTTCCTCATCGTCCAGCGTCCGCAGCTGCTCAGTGACCTGCTTCGTCAGCGCGTCGCAGTCCACCTTGTAGCTCACATCCAGGAACTGAATCGGAACGTAACCGTCAACCTCGGATTTGAACTGATATTTTGTGTTGGGAATGTCATAGATCTCTGCCCAGCCGTCTGCCAGCGCGCGCACGCCTGCCTCATCGACCAGCACCGTCCCGTCGGCATTCAGGGTCACAAGTGCCTGCGCCTGTTCCTGAGAGATGGTCTGCGTGGGCTGCTCAAAAGAAAGCTGCGGCGCGGCCTTTTCGAAATTGACGGTGAGGGAAAAGCCGTCAAGCGCCTCTTCGAAGCTCTCCTGCATATCAAACGCCGTATTTTCTTCCGTGATCTCCGGTACTTCGTAGCAGTCAATGTCGGTCAGCTCTGCCTCGATGGTCTGCGGCTCCTGCCCCATGTTCACTACGCCCGTGAGCGCCTGCGCGATCGCGTCGTGTACTGCGCCGTCTCTAAGGGTGTTGCCGCCCGTTTCGGCTTGCAGCGTGAATTTTCCGTCTTCAAACGAGACCCTCGCGTCCTGTGGAGCGGTCCGCTCCACTCGATTTGCATCGGCCTCGGGCTTTGCCGTATCGAGGCTTGCCGCATCCAACGTCACGTTCTGCGCGCTTCCGCGGCCCCCAAGACTCCACGAGATCCGCTCGCGAAGACCGAGCGCTTCAAATTCCTCCTGCGGCAGAAGGTCAACCTGCGTGAGTCCCACGGTGATGTACGAGCGCGCAGATTCCACAAGACCGAGATCGTCCAGCGTGTAGCTTCCGAGCTCCGCGCCGTTTTCCGTCAACCGTACACGCGTATCGGAAAGCCACGTTTCCCGCGCCGAAATGGCGCGCTCCAGCATTGCATGCTGCTCCTTCGCCCTCGTATCCAGCCGCAGCACGACTGCCGCGCCCGCACCTGCGAGCACAACCAGCACTGCCAGCACAATCAGCAAAACCCGTCCAGATCGTCTCATGTCCCGTTCTCCATTCAGGCGGAACTCCCGCCAAGCCTATGCGCAATATTATATCAGTTTTCCCGCCAATTGCAACCGAAAGCGCCCATTTATCCAGCACTTTTGCAGCTTCAACGCCCTCGTAGAGGCGGGCGCCTCTGTCCGCCCGACAAATTACACATTCAAAACGCGAAAATCACTGGCGAATTTGATACTTCCCTTGGGCGGACAGGGGCGACCCCTACGCGTTAACCGAAGAAAATGCCGTATTGCATGAAGAACCGCCCGCCGACGAAAAGTCGGTGGGCGGTTTGTATGTTTTACGTTACGGAGGAAGCGAGCGCTTCCGCGGGGGCATGCTGCGTGATCTGGATTTCCTCGATGCGGTGGTTATCGACCTTTGTTACCAACACGTCGAGTGGGCCTGCGGTGATGCGTTCGCCGCTTTCCGGTACGCGGCCGAACTGCTCCATGACCCAGCCGCTGACGGAGGTCATCTCCGAGTCGGTTTTGAGCTGGAAATAGGCCGCGAACTCGTCAAAGTCCATGCCAGCGTCGACGAGGAACGTATTCGCGCCTGTCTTGCGGATGAAGACCTCAATCTCGTCGTGCTCATCCCAGATTTCGCCAACGAGCTCCTCTAAAATATCCTCCATCGTCACAATGCCGCACGTGCCGCCGTATTCGTCGACGACCACGGCCACATGCGTCTTGGCCTTCTGGAGCGTCTTGAGAAGGCGGCTGATCGGCTCATTTTCCAGCACAAAAAGCGGCGGCACGATAATTTCCTCCAGCGGCTTTTCCGTAATCCCGCAGCCGACGTAGAAATCCTTCTGGTGCACCGTGCCGAGAATGTGGTCGATGGAATCCTGATAGATGAGAAGGCGGGAGTATTTCGTCCCCGTGAAGAGCGCCGCGACCTCCTCCTTGCTCGCCGTGATCGGAAGCGCCGCGAGGTCGACGCGGTGAATCAGGATATCCTGCGCCTGCTGCTCGGAAAAATCGATGGCGTTCTTTAGAAGCTCACCTTCATTTTTGTCGATGCTGCCGTCCTGCTGCACCTCGTCGACGAGCATCAAGAGCTCCTCCTGCGACAGTTTGCTCTCGCCGTTTAAGCGAAACACCTTCGCCAGCAGCTTTTTCCAGAGCGAAAACAGGAAATTGAGCGGCGTGAGGACGAAGAGGAAGACTTGCAGAATGGGCGCGGAGAACATCGCAAAGCGCTCGGCGCAGTCCTTGGCCACGCTCTTGGGCGAAATCTCGCCGAAGACCAGCACAACGACGGTCACCACGACGGTCGAGATCGTCGCGCCCGCATCGCCATAGTGCCGGACAAAGAGCACCGTGCCGATGGAGGCCATGAGGATGTTTACAATGTTGTTGCCGATCAGGATCGTGGAGAGCAGTTTGTCGTAATGCTCCAGAAGCTCGCAGGCAAGCTTCGCTTTTTTGCTGCCCTTCTCCGCGAGCGTCCGGAGCTTTGTGCCGTTGGCCGAGGAAAACGCCGTCTCGGTGGCCGAAAAGTAGGCGGACAGGATCAGACACGCCGCCATGATAATCAAACAGGTTGTGGTAGACAATGTGGGTAACTCCTTTTCTGTCAACGTTTTGTGTAAAATCAAGCCGTTATAGACGCAAAAAAGCACGTCCGCCCTGACTCTCGCAGCGCAGATATGCTCGCAAAACCGTATGACAGATCAACGTGTTACCGGGATTGTCGCCGTCGGTATCCATATCCGAAGAAAACCTCCTTTATGTCAATAAATTGTATGTATTATACCGGAAACGTGCCTGCCTGTCAAGCATTGTGCGCCTTGACACGAACGCATGCGAGGCGTATGATCACAAGGCCGCAGGCGCTGCATTTGATCGGAATGATGGTTAGATAAATCTAACCACAATAGACACGCGGGAGGGATTTTTATGCTGCTTCGGCTGCTTTTGGAGGGAGTGGGACTTGGGGCGCTTTTGGTGCTCATCTGCGCGCTCGGCATTCGGAAGGGCGCGGTCGGGATGGTGCACCTGTACCACGAGGACGTGCAGTCGCGCGCCATCGCGCAGGGGCTCATTACGAAGGAACAGATCCGCAAAAACAGCCTCCGCTTCAAGCGCCTGTGCATCCCGGGCTACCTTGCCTACGTGCTCGTCTGCGTGTATGCGCTCAACGGCGCGCGCGGGTTTTTGCCGGGCTTCTGGCAGCTGTTTGTGATTTTGTCGATCATGAACGTCATCGACCGGCTTTTGATCGACGACTACTGGGTCGGACACACGGACGCGTGGATCATTCCCGCACGGAGGATTTGCGGCCCTACATTACCGCGCAGGACAAGCGCAAAAAATGGTGCTTCGGGACGCTCGGCATGGCCGCCATTTCCGCGATTCTCTCCGGCGTGATGGCGCTGATTTTACATTGAATCCGAATTGAAAGGGGAATCTTCCATGTCATTTCTGGATAATACCCGCAAGCCCGACGGGCTGGGCGGCAAGCGGATGGTCCGGCTGATGAACCTCGGGCACGGCGCGGTCTCACGTTGGGCGCTGCGGTTTTTGTCGGTCTCTCTGAGCAGCACCGCGTGATACGCCCGGGCGGAACGTTTTTAATCTGCAACGAGCTCGGCGCGCGCACGGGAGAAAGCGTCTGGACGGAAAAAGTATCCGGCATGACGGTCTACACGGCCGAACAGCTGACGAAGCTTCTGTTGGAAGCAGGCTTTCATGACGCGCAGGCGCACGAGGCGAAAACCGGCTGGCTCTACCTCACGGTGCGCGCCTGATGCTGCTTGCAAGCGTCCGCGGTTCATGGTATGATGCTGAAAACGAACACAGTGCTGGACGAGGCAGGAAATGTGGATGTGAGAAAGCTCAACGCCCTCGTCTACGACCAGGTGCAAAGTGGCTACTACACGATCGGAGAAAAGGCCGGGCAGGCTTGGGAAACGGGAAAAGCGCTGATGACTGGTACAAGGGACTGAGTATGTAAAAAATAACGCCGGCAGATGCGAGTTTGCGTCTGCCGGCGGTTTTATATCATGCTCAGAGGGTTTTGCAGTACGGGCAAATGTCGGCGTAGCTGCCGTCTTTGAGGCGGAAGCCGCCGGGAATCGTGCCGAGCTGCTGAAAGCCGACGCGCTCGTATAAGTGCCGCGCGTGGATGTTGGTCGCGACGACGGCGTTAAACTGCATGACGCGGAAGCCGAGCGCCTTCGCGGTTTTCAGACTGTGGAGCACGAGCTGCTCGCCGATGTGAAGGCCTCTGGCCGCGCTGCCCACGGCGTAGCTTGCGTTTGCGATATGGCCGCACCGGCCGACGTTGTTGGGATGCAGAATATAGAGCCCCAATACCCGGCCGGTCTCATCGACAGCCACGCCGCACGAAGACTGGGCGGCAAAAAATTCTGTGCCAGCGGCCAGATCCAGCTCGTTTTCCTGCGGGTAGGCGATGCCGTCGCGGACGACCTCGTTCCATATTTCAACCATCGCCGGAACATCGGCGGCAGTATAGGCTCTGACAGAACAATTTATGAAGATCCTTCCTTTGCAAACCGCATGTGCAGCAGAGTATCGGAGTTAAATTTTGGACAGCAGCCGCACCAGCGTTTCTGCGGCCTCGCGGAGCTCAAGCTGCTCGGGCTCTGACAGGGACGCGCTGACACGGGCTTTCAGCTGCGAAGAGAACTGCGCGCGAAGCTCGTCTGCGAGTGTTTTTCCGTCGGCCGTCAGGCGCAGAAAGACCCGCGTCCTATTTTCCGACTGCGCAAAGCGTTCGACAAGACCAGCCTCGACCAACGGCGCGGCTGCGCGCGTGGCCTGCTCCTTGGAAAATGAGAGGTAGGACGCGAGTTGGGACATGTGGAAGCTCTCGTGGTACGAAAGCGCTGTCACGATCAGAAGCTGCGTCTTCGTCAGCCTTGCGAACAGATGCGCCGGGGGTGTAAGGAACCGGGAAAGCAACGGCAGAAGCAACAAAAGCGGCGACGGCGTATCATCTGAAACAGGAACCGGCATGCGGCACCCCCCTCCTTCCCGACATTTTAGCAACCGCATCATACAACATAGCCCCGCAAATGTCAACACTTGCATTTCATCAATAATTGACAAATGTCAAATATTATAGTATGATACGATTACAAAATATTTTAAAAGGAGATGCGCGCATTGAAAACCGTTGGATATGTCATCAGCCATAAGAATGGGGAGAACCGAAGAGCACTTTTTCCGGCCCAGTGCACGCAGCTGAAATTTCCGGAGCAGGCGATTTTTGAGACGGGCTACGGTCTCAGCCTCGGCTTTTCTGACGCGGACTATGAACGCGCGGGTGTGAAGCTTGCCGCCCGGGAGGAGGTTTTGCGGGCGGATGTGATCGTAGACGTGAAGCTCGGAGATGCGGAGTATCTGGACGCGCTTGTGCCCGGAAAGATCCTGTGCGGCTGGGCGCACACGGTGCAGAAGACGGACTTTGCCGGAAAAGCCATCCGCGCGGGGCATACGGTCATCGCACTCGAGCACTTGCGGGAAAACGGGCGGTATCTTTTTTACCGCAACCGCGAGATTGCGGGCGAGGCTGCAATTCTGCATGCGTTCCGCTATTGCGGCAAAATGCCCTACGACTGCAAGGTCTGCATCGTCGGCAACGGCCAGACGGCCAAGGGTGCGATGCGGATGCTGACGGGGCTCGGTGCGGAGGTCGATATCTTCGGGCGGAAGATGGAAAAGACGTTCCGCAAGCTCATGTTCCAGTACGATGTGATCGTCAACTGTGTCTATTGGGACACCTCACGCTCCGACCGGCTCATCTACCGCGAGGATTTAAAGAAGATGCGCCCCGGGACGATGATCATCGATGTGAGCTGCGACCCGTATCTGGAGATCGAAACGTCCCACCCAACGACGATCGACCATCCGGTCTACACCGTGGACGGCGTAATTCACTACGCAGTCGACAACACCCCTGCGATGTACCCCTACACAACTTCTAAAATTTTCAGCCGGAACTTTTTAAAATATGCCGATGCGCTGGCAAGCGGCAGCTACCCTGAGAATCTCCGCCGCGCGATTGACATCGAAAACGGAAGGATCATAAACCCGGAGATCCGCCGTTTCCGTGAGGAGCGGGGACTGTTCTGCGAATAAAAAAAACCGGCGCAGCAAAATGCTGCGTCGGTTTTCTGCTTGACCCTACGGAATTTTGAAAATCTTCCGGGAGGTTCGTAGGGGGCGATGTCCACATCGCCCCATTGGGAAGTTACGAATCGCCGAAAAATAACGTATAATCGGATTTTCTGCCGGGGCGATGGTGGGCATCGCCCCCTACGCGTTGGTTGGAAGTTTCGTGCAAAAACGGGGGACGCTCAATCGTCAACGGATTCGAAGTCCGCGTCCATCGCGTCATCCTCGAAGGAATTGTTGGGGTTTTCATAGGAGCCCTGATAGCTGTCCGTGTCGTCCATGTTCACGCCCGTCTGCTGGAGTAACGACTCCAATTGATCCGCGGCGGAGACCATCTGCGCGCTGTCGCGGGATTTGATGGCGCGTTTGACAGCTTTGGCCACTTCGGCAATTGCCGCCTTCTGCTCCTTGTCCGCCGGTTTGGCATTTGCGGCCTTGTAGAGAAGATGCTCACAGCGGTCCTTGGCGACGGCCTCGGCCTTGAGCTTTTCATCTTCGGCAGCGTACTGCTGCGCGTCGCGCACGGCCCGGTCGATCTCCTCGCGGCTCATGTTGGAGGTCGCGGTGATGGTGATGGCCTGCGCCTTGCCGGTATCTAAGTCTTTGGCCGAGACGTTTACAATACCATTCGCGTCGATCGAGAACGTGACCTCGATCTGCGGAACGCCGCGGGGCGCTCTTCGGATACCGGTGAGCTGGAACCTTCCGAGCTCCTTATTCTGCCGCGCCATCGGGCGCTCGCCCTGCAAAACGTGCACGTCGACGGAGGACTGGAAGTTGGAGGCGGTCGTGAAGATCTGGCTCTTGCGGATGGGAAGGGTCGTGTTGCGCTCAATGACCCTTGTGCATACGCCGCCGAGCGTCTCAATGCCAAGAGACAGCGGCGTCACGTCCAGAAGGAGAAGGCCCTTGACGCTTCCGGAGAGCACGCCGCCCTGCAAACACGCGCCCATGGCGACGCACTCGTCGGGGTTGATGCCCTTGAAGGGGTCGCTGCCGGTGAAGTTCTTCACGGCCTCGACCACGGCGGGGATACGGCTCGAACCGCCGACCATCAGCACCTTGGCCAGGTCAGAGGGCTTCAGACCCGCGTCGGACATCGCCTGACGCACGGGGCCCATCGTGGCGTCGACCAGATGACCGGTCAGCTCGTTGAACTTCGCGCGGGTCAGCGTGACATCCAGATGCTTCGGGCCGGTCGCGTCGGCGGTGATATAGGGGAGGTTGATGTTGCTGGTGGTCACGCCGGAGAGCTCGATCTTCGCCTTCTCGGCGGCCTCCTTCAGGCGCTGCATGGCGACCTTGTCGCCGGAGAGGTCGATGCCGTCGGTGCGCTTGAACTCGCTGACGAGGTACTTCATGATGCACTGGTCGAAGTCGTCGCCGCCCAGACGGTTGTTGCCCGCCGTGGCCAGCACCTCGATCACGCCGTCGTCGATCTCCAGAATGGAGACATCGAACGTGCCGCCGCCGAGGTCATAGACCATGATCTTCTGTGCCTGCTCCTTGTCGACGCCGTAGGCCAGCGCGGCGGCCGTCGGCTCGTTGATGATACGCTTGACGTCCAGACCCGCGATCTTGCCGGCGTCCTTCGTCGCCTGACGCTGCGCGTCGGTGAAGTAGGCGGGGACGGTGATGACGGCCTCGCTGACGGTCGTGCCCAGATAGCTCTCGGCGTCGCTCTTCAGCTTCTGCAGGATCATGGCGCTGATCTCCTGCGGGGTGTAGCTCTTGCCGTCGATGGTGACCTTGTGGTCGGAGCCCATCTCACGCTTGATCGAGGAGATGGTGCGCTCGGGGTTGGTGATGGCCTGGCGCTTGGCGACCTGACCGACCATACGCTCGCCGGTCTTAGAGAACGCGACCACGGACGGGGTGGTGCGGTTGCCCTCTGCGTTGGGGATAACGACTGCCTCGCCGCCCTCCATGACGGCCACGCAGGAATTGGTGGTACCCAGATCAATACCGATAACCTTAGACATAATGATTGCCTCCTGAAAGATATATAAATTTATTTATTCACTGCTTTGTGCTTATTGATAGAGATTGCTGTCGTCGCGGGGGATGATGATCGCGGCGAGGATATAGGCCAGCAGGCCGCTTCCGCCGAGCAGGCTGAACACCACCCACGCCAAACGGATCAGCGTCGGGTCGACACCGAAATACTCCGCGATGCCGCCGCAGACACCGGCGAGCATCTTGTTTTCATCGCTGCGGTAAAGCTTCTTTCCGTTCATGATGCGGCTCCTTTCAGTTTGCCACCTTGACCATGGCAAAACGCAAAACCTTGTCGCCCAGCTCATAGCCCTGCTGGAAGACCTCTACGATGGTGTTCTCGCCGACGCTCTCGTCCTCGACGTGCATGACGGCGTTGTGCTTCTGCGGATCGAAGGGCTGATCCTGCGCGGGAATCTGCGCCACGCCGAGCTTTTCGAGCACGGCGGAAAACTGCTTGCAGATCATCTCCATGCCCTGCCGGTGGGGGTCGCCTTCTTCAAACTGCTGCGTGCCGCGCTCGAGATTGTCGAGCACGTCGAGAAACGGCTTGATGGTGTCGGCCTTGGCGTCGGCGTAGGCGTTTTCCTTCTCGCGGGTCGTGCGCTTGCGGTAGTTGTCGTATTCCGCGGCCAGACGCAGATACTTGTCGTTGACGTCGGAGACGAGCTTGGACAGTCCCTCCATCTTCTCCATCTGCTCTTTCGTCACGGTGAAGGTCGTCTGCTCCTCGGCGGGAGCGGCGGTCTGCTCCGTCTTAACCTCCTCAACGGGAGCGGCCTGCTCGGCGGCGGGCTGCTTCTGTTCGTTCTTGTCCTGACTCATGCTTTGTTATTCTCCTCTCCTGGGGGCAGCTGCTGCTTTCCGAACATGCGGCTCAGGCTCTCGGCAAAGTAGCTCAGCCGGGCGGCCACGGCGGCGTAATCCATCCGCGTGGGACCGACGACCCCGACGAGGCCACGCATGTTCTCCCCAATATCATAGCTGGCGATGACCACGCTGCTGTCCTTCAGCGCCTCGTTCACATTTTCGGGGCCGATGAGGATCTGCATGGGCGCGTCGCCCTTGGGAACCGGAAGGTTCTCCTTGTTGTCCACCATGAAGCTCATTAGATCGTGCGCCTTTTCGGCGTTCTGATACTCCGGGAACCTCAGAAATTCTTTCGCGCCGCCGGTGAAGATCTCCTGTCCGCCAGCGCTGCGGAGCATGTCGCCCGCGTACTCAATCACCTGATTGAGCAGCAGGAACCACTGGCCGGATACCTGCTCCGACAGGCTCATCAGCCGCTGGTTCATCTCCTTCGGCGAGATACCGGTGAAATGCGTGTTGAGCAGGTGGCTCATCTCCGGGAGGTTCTCGCCCTCCACCGCGAGCTGCAGCTGCATGAGCTGGCTCTTGACGCGGCTGTCGGAGAGCATCACCACGGCGATAAAGCTCGCCGCGTCGACGGCGATCAGCTCGAAGCGGCGGATCGTCACCTCACTCTTGTGGTCGGCCACGGTATAGGCCGGGTAGCCGACGAGCGTGGAGACCATCTGCCCCGCCTTGCTCATCACCTGATCGAGCTGCTTCATCGGCCCGCTGAGCGAGGCATTAATCTTGTCCTCCTCCTCCTGCGGGAGCGTCCGCTTTTCCATCAGCTCGTTGACGTAGAGCCGGTAGCCCTGCGCCGACGGGATGCGCCCGGCGGAGGTGTGCGGCTGCTCGAGATAGCCCATCTGCTCAAGATCGGCCAGCTCGTTGCGCACGGTGGCGGAGCTGATCTTGCCGGGCATCTTCTCGACGATGGCCTTGGAGCCAACCGGCTCGGCGGCGGCGATATAGCCCTCCACCACGATCTTTAATATTTGCTTTTTCCGGTCGGTCAATTCCATAGCACTTACTCCATTAGCACTCCATCTTCCTGAGTGCTAATGGAAGTGTACCACCGCGTGTCCGCAAAGTCAATAGCGGCGATTTGAATTATTTGTGAACAAATGGAATTTTAAGAAAATCAAGGGATTCCGCGCGTGTCCTGCGGCGCGAGATCCCTGTAGGGCGGGGCCTGCG
>ENA-ORTY01002832-ORTY01002832.1-human-gut-metagenome-genome-assembly--contig:-NODE-2832-length-15864-cov-6.843127_pt1 | contig 15864 bp, 13 predicted proteins | sample MGYA00241917_ERZ509198 | MGnify/ENA primary metagenome ERZ509198 (study PRJEB26280, sample SAMEA2338857) | human gut metagenome | biome: human gut; feature: human-associated habitat; material: faeces...
AGGCTCTGCGATACCGCTTAAAGCCCTTGACACTCTTGCAGTGTACTAAATCCGCGCCCAGCAGCGCGTGCACCGAACAGCGTCCGTCCGGCAGATGCAGCGGGCAGTCGCCCGCCCACGTCGGCGCAATCTGCGCGTAAGCCTCCGGCGTGGGATGCAGCGAAACGCGGACGGCGTTATCCAGCCGCTCCCGCATGGCCGGGCCGCACGACACGCTCAGCAGGCGGAAATAATCGTCGGTGGAGATCGAAATCGGCCAGCCCTTGCAGCAGGGATGGCGGCATTCGCCCATTTTGCAGGCGAATTTCGGAAAATAATCCGGCACAAGATAGCTTTCTTTCATGGCCTTTTCGCGCTTACCAGCCCAGTCTGCGGTAATAATTCAGGAAGTTGTTGCCCGCGATATCGGCCAGCGCTTCCTCGCTGTACCCGCGGCGGCGCAGCTCGTCGAGGATCTTCGGCACATCGGCCGGGCTCTTGCAGTCCACCGGCGTGGTTTCAATGCCGTCGAAATCGCTGCCGAAGCCGACATTCTTCTCCGCGCCGAGCTGGCACATGTAATCAATGTGGTCGCAGATCGTGGAAACGCTCGCCTTTCCATCCGGCGACAGGAAGGACGGATAGAAATTCACGCCGATCCAGCCGCCGCGCTTCACCATCGCGCGAATCTGCTCGTCGGTCAGGTTGCGGAAGTGGCTGCACAGCGCCATCGCGCAGGAATGGGAGGCCATCGGCGGCTGGCTGTGCTTGTCGATCAAATCCCAGAAGCCCGCTTCGTTCAGGTGGCTCGTATCCGCCGCCATTTTAAGCTCTGCCATCGCGCGCAGAATCTCCCAGCCGACCGGCTTGATGCCCTCTTTGGAGCCGCTCTTCGCGGAATGGCCGATCTCGTTTTCGTTGTTCCACGTCAGCGCAGCCATGCGCACGCCGTAGCCGTAAAACTCGTGCACCCGCTCGACCTTGCCCTCGAAGATTTCGCCGCCCTCGACGCTCAGCAAAATCTTCACCTTGCCGTCCTCCGCCTCCAGCGGCGAATCCACGCGCGTCCAGCCCTCGGTATCGCGCAGGTGCTCAAAGGCGCGGTATTCGGCCATCGCCTTGTCATACGGGTGCCCCGCCATGCCCGCGTTGCCCGCGTACAGCGTGCAGGTTTGCAGGCTCATGCCGCCTTTTTTCATGGCCTCCATCGTCACGCAGGGCGTTTTCTGCGGCTGGAGCGCGCGCATATACAGGGTATCGCAATGCGTATCGCAAATCATCATGGTGCTTCATCCTCCCGTTTTGCAAGTTAATCTTGTTTCACCATCGGTTTAATCGGATTACGGCATGAGGATATCACAATTCTGCATGAAATGCAAGATACAAATGAAGTGACTGTCAAGCTTAACCCGAACATTTCAAGAAACAAATGTCTAAGCATTTTGAGATATGGGGCTTTGCCCCATCGCCCCACCAAAGGGCTTTCCGTTTCCGTTTGTTTGTTTCTGCCACTGGCAGCAACAACCGAAAACCTCTTTGGAAACCTTCGGGCAAAAACACTTAGTTTTACGCTTGAAATATCGGTTTTGTTAGCTTGACAGCCACTTTTATGTTGTTTTGTGCGCCTGAATATCGCGCGGCGGTCTCGCCCGATCCGTTTACCGGATCACGGCTTCCACGCGATGCCTGCACGGCGCGGCGTCCGCCGGAATCACGCAGCCATCGATCGGCTTGCCGTCCACGGTGAGCTGAATCTCGCCCTTTTCGTCCCCCGCGCGGTTGAGGATGTTCACCTCGTATTCGCTGCCGCGGAATTTGCGCGTCACGGTCAGTTCCCCGAGCTCCTTGGGCAGGCACGGGTCGATCCTCAGGCCGTCGTAATCCGGCTTAACGCCCAGAATCCCCTGCGACGCGGTGTAGAAGCTCCACGCCGCCGTGCCGGTCAGCCAGCTGTTCTTCGCCTCGCCGAAACGCGGCGCGTAAGGCCCCGCGACCATCTGGCTGTATACATACGGCTCGGTGTGGTGCAGCTTCTGATCCTCGATATAGGCCGGGCAGGTGCGGCGGTAGACGTCATAGGCGCGGCCGCCGTGGCCGAGCGCCGCCTCCGCCAGCGCAATCCACGGGTTGTTGTGGCAGAAGATGCCGCCGTTTTCCTTATATCCCGGCGGATAGGAGCTGATTTCACCCAGCTCGACGTGATAGCGCGTGTACGGCGGCGTGAGAATCGCTACGCCGTGCTCGCTGAGCAGCTTTTCGCGGACGGAATCCAGCGCGCGCTGCGCCAGACCTTCCTTCACGCCTACGCCCGCCATGACCAGGAAGCCCTGCGGCTCGATGTAAATCTGCCCCTCGTCGCACTCGTGCGAGCCGACCTTGTGGCCAAACGCATCATACGCGCGCAGGAACCACGCGCCGTCCCATCCATGCTCGAGCACAGCCTTTTCCATCGCGGCCTTGTGCCCCGCAACGGCTTCCGCCTCCTCGTTCCAGCCGAAGCGGCGGCAAAGCTCGGCGTAATCCGGACATACGCCGACAAACATGCCCGCGATGAAGAGCGATTCCGCCACGCCGGATTCAAAATTCGCCGTCGTTTGGAAGCTCTCGCCCGGCGTCTTGGAGAAGCAGTTGAGGTTGAGGCAGTCGTTCCAGTCCGCGCGGCCGATCAGCGGCAGTCCGTGCGGGCCGAGGTGATCCACCGTATAATGGAAGCTGCGGCGCAGGTGCTCCATCAGCGGCTCGGCCTTGCTCTCATCGTTGTCAAACGGCACCTTCTCCGAGAGAATCCCGATATCGCCCGTCTCCTTGACGTAGGCCGCCACGCCGAAAATCAGCCAGAGCGGATCGTCGTTGAAGCCGGAACCCACGTCGAAATTGCCGCGCTTGGTCAGCGGCTGATACTGATGATAGGCGCTGCCATCCGGGAACTGCGTCGCCGCGATATCCAGAATCCGCTCGCGGGCGCGCGCGGGAATCAGGTGCACAAAGCCGAGCAGATCCTGTGTGGAATCGCGGAAGCCCATGCCGCGGCCGATGCCGGATTCATAATAGCTGGCCGAGCGCGACATGTTGAAGGTCACCATGCACTGATACTGGTTCCAGAGGTTGACCATGCGGTTGAGCCGCGCCTCGCCGCTGTCCACCCGGTAGATGGAGAGCAGCTCGTCCCAATATTTCGCCAGCGCGTCAAACGCCGCGTCAAACTGCGCTTCGCTTTCAAACGCTTTCAGCAGCGTATAGGCAGGCGCTTTGTTGACGACGTTCGGCGCGGAAAACTTTTCCGCCTCCGGGTTTTCGCAATAGCCCAGTACAAAGATGAAGCTCGCGCGCTCGCCCGGTTTCAGCGCAACGCGCAGATGGTGGCTGCCGACGGGCGCCCAGCCGCTGGCGACGCTGTTGCCGCTACTGTTTTCAAACACGGCGCGCGGCTCGCCAAAGCCGTTGTACGCGCCGAGGAAGCGCTCACGGTCGGTGTCGAAGCCGTCCACCGGCGCGTTGACCGCGTACACGGCAAAATGGTTGCGGCGCTCGCGGTATTCCGTCTTGTGATAGATCGCGCTGCCCTCGATCTCGACCTCGCCGGTGGAGAAGTTGCGCTGGAAGTTGGTCGCGTCGTCCTGCGCGTTCCACAGGCAGAACTCGACGAAGCTGAACAGCGAAACCTCCTTCGCCGCGTCGGAGCGGTTGGTCAGCTCGACCTTGGTGACCAGCGCGTTCACACCGCGCGGCACCATCGCGGTTTCCACCGCCTCAAGGCCGTTCTTTTCGCCCGTGATGCGGGTATAGCCGAGGCCGTGGCGGCACTCGTAGCGATCCAGCGGCGTTTTGACCGGCATGAACCCCGGCGTCCAGACCACGCCGCCGTCGTTGATGTAGAAATACTGCCCGCCCGCGTCGGTCGGCACATTGTTGTAGCGGTAGCGGGTCAGGCGCAGCATGCGCGCGTCCTTGTAGAAGCTGTAGCCGCCGCTCGTGTTGCTCATCAGGGTGAAAAACGCTTCGCTGCCCAGATAGTTGATCCAGGGCGACGGCGTTTGCGGCTCGGTGATGACGTATTCCCGCGCCGCGTCGTCAAAATAGCCGTACTGCATGAGGTTTCCTCCTTTTTTATGGATGCATCGAAACGGCATGAGCTCCGCCGATTCGAAATCGGTTTCGTAACATTTCATTTCTTTCCGATGGATTCTATGACAACTATATCCCATTTATGCCGAAAAATCAAGTATTTTCAGTGATTTTTCGTCTTTTGATTTTTGAACTGTCTTCGGCGCGCCCGCCTTTTTTGAAAACGAATTCGCTTTCTTCCTATATATACCATTGTGAAAATGTCAACGGATTTGAGCATTTTGACTATTCAAGCCGCTTGCTTTCAGAAAAAATTTCTATTTTCTCGAAAAAAGTGCTTGCAATTTTGGAGAACCCGTCGTATAATGAAATCACGAAAACGATTTAGAGCATTTCGAATCCACCAAATTTAACAAACAGGAGGATGGAAACATGGCCGTAACAATCAAAGAGCTGTCCGCTCGGTGCGGCCTGTCCGTCTCGACCGTCAGTAAAGCCTTAAACGATTATCCTGACGTCAGCGAGGAAACCCGCCAGCAGGTTCGCGCCGTAGCCGACGAAATGGGCTACCGCCCCAACGCCATCGCGCGGAGCCTCAAGATCGGGCGCACGTTCAACCTCGGCGTGCTCTATTCGGACGACACCGAGAGCGGCTTCACCCACAGCTATTTCTCCCCCGTGCTGCAATCCTTCAAGCAGGAGGCCGAGCGCCGGGGCTACGATATCACCTTCATCACCCACAACATGGGGCACTCCAAGATGACCTACCTCGAGCATTGCCGCTATCGCAATGTGGACGGCGTTTGCATCGTCTGTTCCCACTTCGACGACGGCGAAGTGCTCCAGCTCGTCTCCAGCTCGCTTCCGCTGGTCACCATCGACCACGTTTTCAACAACAGGGCGTGCATCCAATCCGAAAACAGGCAGGGCGTCGAGGCGCTCACCCGGCACGTTCTCTCGATGGGGCACAAGAAAATCGCGTTCGTCTACGGCGCGGAGGACACGGTCAGCGACATCCGCCTGACCACCTTCCTGCGGACGATGAACGAGGCGGAGCTCTCCGTTCCGGATGATTACCTCGTCGCCTCCCCGTATCACGATCCCGCCTCCACGAGAGAGGCGACGGCGCAGCTCCTTGCACTGGCGGATCGCCCGACCTGCATCCTGATGCCGGATGACTACTCCGCGCTGGGCGGCATGGACGCCATTCGCGCCGCGGGTCTGAGGATTCCGGAGGATATTTCCATCACCGGATACGACGGCGTGGCCATGATTCAGATGTGCCAGCCGCAGCTCACCACCGTGGAGCAGGACGTCTCCCGGATCGGCCGCGAGGCCGCGCGCAAGCTCGTTCACCTGATTGAGCAGCCGCGCACCACGCTGCCGGAAATCATCTCCGTCCCCTGCCGCCTGATCGCCGGCAAAACCGTCGCGAAACTGGGTTAACACGCGATTCCCCCTCCGCAGGAACGAGGGTGAACAATAAAAAGGAGGTTCTTACCATGAGGAAACATTTGTCTAAGGCTTTGGCTCTTACGCTTGCGATGAGCTCTCTGGCCAGCGTCTCTCTCGCCGAAGGCAGCGTGCTGAACGTCTGGTGCTGGAACGACGAATTCCAGTCCCGCTTCAACGCCTACTATCCGGAAGTCAAGGAAGTTGCGGAAGATAAGTCCACCACGACCCTGAACGACGGCACGATCGTCAAGTGGACGATCAACCCGAACGCCGACAACAACTACCAGAATAAGCTGGACGAAGCGCTCCTCGCGCAGGAATCCGCCGCCGATGACGACAAGATCGACATGTTCCTCATCGAGGCCGACTATGCGCTCAAATATGTGGATTCTCCGTACACGCTGGATGTCCGCGCCGACATCGGCCTGACCGACGGCGATCTGGACGGCCAGTATAAGTACACGCAGGATATCGCGACAGCCGACGGCGTGCTCAAGGGCGTGACTTGGCAGGCGACTCCGGGTCTGTTCGCCTACCGCCGCTCCATCGCCAAGGATGTGCTCGGCACGGACGATCCCGCCGAGGTGCAGACCTACCTGAGCGATTGGGATAAGTTCGATGAAGTCGCCGCGAAGGCCGCCGAAAAGGGCTACAAGATGCTCTCCGGCTATGACGACAGCTACCGCACCTTCTCCAACAACGTTTCCGCTCCGTGGGTGGACGGCACGACCGTCAAGGTTGACCCGAACATCATGAAGTGGGTCGAGCAAACCAAGGATTACACCGATAAGGGCTACAACAACAAGTCTATCCTGTGGGATAACACTTGGGCGGCCGATCAGGGCCCGGACGGCAAGGTCTTCGGCTTCTTCTACTCCACTTGGGGCATCAACTTCACCCTGATGGGCAACTCCCTGGCCGTTCCGGTCGCTGAGGGCGGCAAGGCGGAAGTCGGCAACGGCATCTTCGGCGATTACGCGGTTTGCGAAGGCCCGCAGTCCTATTACTGGGGCGGCTCCTGGATGTGCGCCGCGGCCGGCACGGATAACGCCGAGACCATCAAGAACGTCATGCTGAAGCTGACCTGCGACAAGGCCATCGACAAGCAGATCACCCTCGACACGCAGGATTACACCAACAACATCGAAGCCATGAACGAAATCGCGAACAGCGATTACGGCTCTGATTTCCTCGGCGGCCAGAACCACATCGCGCTGTTCGCCAAGTCCGCTGAAAAGATCGACATGAGCAACGCCGGCCCGTATGATCAGGGTCTGAACGAGAACATGCAGACTGTGTTCCACGACTACTTCAACGGCGCTGTCGATCTGGAGACCGCGAAGGCCAACTTCGAGGCGAAGATCAAGGTTCTTTATCCGGAACTGACCGACTTTGTCTGGCCGGAATAATCCTCTAACCCATACAGTCAATGGGGCGGGCGCTCTGCCCGTCCCATTTTCTTATCCTTTAACCGCTCTTATCCCCTTTATCGCGTGGCGATAAAGTCCCTCGTCTACAATCTAAAAAAGAAAGGTGATTCGCATGCAAGCGCCCGCAAAAGGAACCAAGCGCCGCTCAATCAGCTACGCGAAATGGGGCTATATTTTCATCGCGCCGTTCTTCATCTCCTTTGCGATTTTCCAGCTGATTCCGCTCGCTTCGACCATCTATTACAGCTTCTTTGAGTATTATCGCAGCGGCTTGAAGGTTATCGGCCCCAACTTTACGGGCCTTAGCAACTATGTCAAATTGCTCAGCCTGAACCTGCCGAAATACATGGGCAACACCATGCTCATGTGGATTCTCGGTTTCGTGCCGCAGATCGTCGTCTCGCTGCTGCTGGCCGTCTGGTTTACGGATAACCGCCTGCGCATCCGCTGCCAGCCGTTCTTCAAAACTGTGATCTACATGCCGAACCTGATTATGGCCTCCGCGTTCGCCATGCTCTTCTTCGCCCTCTTCTCGGATAACGGCCCGGTCAACGCCGCGCTGGTTTCCGCGGGCATCATCAGCGAACCGTTCCGCTTCCTTTCTACCGTGGTCGGCACACGTGGTCTGGTTTCGCTGATGAACTTCCTGATGTGGTTCGGCAACACGACTATCCTGCTGATGGCCGCCGTCATGGGCATCGACCTGAGCCTGTTCGAAGCGGCGGAGATCGACGGCTGCACGCCCAGCCAAATCTTCTGGAAGATCACCATGCCGCTCATCCGCCCCATTCTGGTCTACGTGATGATTACCTCGCTGATCGGCGGCCTCCAGATGTTCGATGTGCCGCAGATTTTGACCAACGGCAAGGGCAACCCAAACGATTGCGCTACGACGATGATCATGTACCTCAACAACCACATGTTCAGCAAGAACTACGGCATGGCCGGCGCGGTTTCCGTCATCCTGTTCATCATCTGCGCCGTTCTGTGCGTCGTGATTTATCGCTCGACCAATGAAGACGAGGGGAGGAAAAAGAAATGACTACGCAAGCCGTAAGGGATAAGGGCGCCGAGCAGAGCAAGCACGAGCTGCTGACGCGCCGCATCGTGAGCTATCTGGTGCTGGCGATTCTCTGCTTTCTCTGCCTGTTCTTCTTCTATGTGCTCCTCATCAACGCCACGCGCAACCATTACCAGATTCAGCGCGGCTTCTCCTTCCTGCCCGGCAAGTCGTTCACGACGAACCTGAAAAACGTGCTGGCGGACGCGAACATCCCGATTCTTTCGGGCATCAAGAACAGCCTGCTCGTCGCCGCCCTCTCCGCGGCGCTCTCGATCTACTTCTCCGCGCTGACGGCCTACGGCGTGCACGCCTACGACTTCAAGCTCAAGAAGATCGCTTCCGCGTTCATCATCCTCATTATGACGATGCCGACGCAGGTTTCCGCGCTGGGCTTCCTCCGCCTGATGACGAACATGAAGCTCACCGACACGCTGATTCCGCTGTTCCTGCCGAGCATCGCCGCGCCGACGGTGTATTACTTCATGGTTTCCTACATGAAGAGCAACCTGCCGATGGAAATTGTGGAGGCCGCACGCATCGACGGCTCCGGCGAATTCCACACCTTCAACTACGTCGTTCTGCCGATTATGAAACCGGCGCTCGCCGTGCAGGCGATTTTCACCTTCGTCGCCTCGTGGAATAACTACTTCGTCCCCGCCCTGATCCTGACCAGCAACAAGAAAAAGACCCTCCCGATTTTGATCGCCCAGCTTCGCAGCGCGGACTTCCTCAAATTCGATATGGGTCAGGTGTACATGCTGATCGCCATCGCGATCATGCCGGTCATCATCATCTACCTGTTTCTGAGCAAGTTCATCGTCGCGGGCGTCGCCCTCGGCGGCGTGAAGGGCTGACCTTCGTGCCCTTTGCCTCCCTCTTTTTCGAGGGCGGTTCAGACTGTAGACAAAAAGCTATTCTCCCCCCCGAAAGGGGGGGAGAATAGCCCTTTCCGCAAATGAAAGAATAGCGGAATTTCTTGATTTTGCTATCCAAGACAAGTTTGCTTATGTGGGCAAGCTGCGCCTCCCTCTTTTTCGAGGGAGGCTTTTTCGTTGCCGGTTTTAACGGCTGCACGACGGTTTTCTCTGCATCTCCGCTTATATGCATCCCGCTTGAGGGAGGGCGTCATTCCGCGTCGTAGCTGTACACGTGCGTACCCGTCGTCTGCGAGGTCACGCCGTTGATAAATGCGTCGGCGTTCCAGTGCGCGCCCGCTTCATCGACGTATTCAAACATGAGGGTTACAAAGGGAATTCTCCTCCAATGGCCGTTCGCTTTCCCGTAATCGTAAGACGTATTCATATAGGTCAGCTCCATGCTCAGCGGGCAGCCGTTCTTTTCCCGCAGCGCCAGCCGCGCGTTCCGCTCCGCCGCAGGCAGGTTGATGTCTTCGCTTTCATTCTTAAACCCGCTGAGAAACAGCATATCCAGCAGCTCGTCGTCGTTCAGCCTTCGATACGGCGTAAGGATGAATTTTCCGTCATACGAGCCGAGAAACGAATTCTCGTCCAGCTCAACCGCCGTCATCGTCTCCGGCACGTCCTCCCGCCGGATGATACCGCGTTGAATCAATCCTTTCAGCCGCGCACGGCGTTCTTCATTATCCCCCTCGCTTGTGCCCATAAAGGTGTGGCCGCGCACGCAGTTTCTTTCGTTCAGCGCGTCCGGGTCGAAAGGCTCGCCCAACTGACGATACGCGTCCAGAATCGCCAGCATTTCCTCGTCCGTCAGGCAGTTGCCCGGCAGGAGCAGCAGCACCCGCTCCCCGTCGTATTCCGCCGGGTCGAGCGCATACACGCCGACGCGGACGTTCTTTTTCGCCTCCAGCACACTCGCGCCGTCGCCCGTCCGTTCTCCCGCCGCATAGGCCGCCATCAGCTTTTCCATGCGCTTGCGCTCGCCCGTCGTCAGGCGGCAGTTGCTCGTCAGATTCGCCCGGATATCGTCATACGACATCTCCCTCGTGTCGATCTCGGTATAGGCCTCCTCCAGCATCCAGCCGGTTTCCTCGACGACCACGCGGTGCATCGGCAGATAGCTGGTCTTTCTGCGCGCCTCCACCATCGGCGCATCCTCGATAACCCCTTCGCGCACCGCCAGCGCGCCCATCGGCAGACAAAGCAGCGCCATCAGCGCGACCAAACCCATCCTTTTCATGCCCAAACCCTTCCTTTCGCCGTCCTTTTGCCGTTCTTTTGCCGTCCTTTCGCTGTCCCTTTCGTGCCTTTATGCTACCCGATTTCGCGTTTCCATGTCATCACAGGGATGTATCAAACCTGTAACAAACGCGCGTGCCTTTGCCGATTTCGCTCTCGATGCGAACGTCGCCGCGATGCAGCCGCGCGATCTTCCGGCAGAGTGAGAGCCCCAGCCCCGCGCCGCCCGCGCCCCGCGTGCGCGCCTTGTCCGCCTTGTAAAACGGCTCGAACGCATGGGCAAGCTGTTCCTCCGTCATGCCGCATCCGCAGTCCGTCACGTCAAACCCATCGGGATGGAGCGTCACGCAGACCGGCGTTTCCCCGCCCGCGCGCTGAGCGTTCACCACCAGATTGCGCAGCAGCAGGATGGTCAGCTCGCGTTCGCCGACGAACGCCGCGCCCTCCCCCTCAAGCCGAACGCCGTCAAACACACGCAGCGCCTCCTCGGCCATCGCCCGCGAATCAAACGTCGTCCATTCCGGCCGCTCGTGCCCGAGCCGCGTGAGCAGCAGCAGCCGCTCGTCCATCGTCGAGAGCCGCGCCGCCTCCCGCGCGCCGTCCTTCTTCTTATTCCAGATCATCATGTTCCTCCTATCAGATTCAGGCTCGCCGGGGGCGGCCTGTCAGATTCCTTTCCTATGTATAGATGTAGTGTATCGCATTTTATCCGGATACACAAGCGTCCAAATTTCGTTTGCACGCTTTTCAGCAAATTTTCACAGATTGTAAACCTTTGTGCAAATCGCAAGTTGACCTGTCCGTCGCTTTCTGGTTTAATCGGGACGTTGTTTGTACCAAATCAGAGGAGGATTTTTTACCATGAATCAGACCAGTAAGTTCTCGGTGCGCGATATCTGCTACGCGGGCCTGTTTGCCGCCGTCATCGCCGTGATGGCACAGATCTCCATCCCCATGCCGCTGGGTGTGCCCATGACCATGCAGACCTTCGCCATCACGCTGGCGGCTGTGGTGCTGGGCTCCAAGCTGTCCGCCATTGCCACGCTCGTTTACCTGCTGCTGGGCGCTGTGGGCGTGCCGGTGCTGGCCAACTTCTCCGGCGGCATCGACAAGTTTGTCGGCCCCACCGGCGGCTTCCTGATCTCCTTCCCCATCATGGCCTACATCATCGGCCTGGGCGTGGAGCACAGGGATGCCTTCAAGGGTGCTTTCCCCGTGGCGGTTGTCGTGGGCACTGTGGTCAACTATATCGTGGGTGTCATCCTGTTCGTGATCGTCGCCCACAGCACCGTGTCTGTGGCCGTTTCCGCCTGCGTTCTTCCCTTCATCCCCACCGCCATCATCAAGGCTGTGCTGGCCTGCGTGCTGGGCCTGAACATCCGGAAGCGGATCCCGGGGGTAAAAAAGGCATGAGCATCGTACTGCGCCCGCATCACCTGCTCTGCACCCAGGGCTACTCCGGCCATGGCTACAGCGAAGCCTTTGTGGAGCACATGAATGATGTCGTCCACCAGCTGCGGGAGGTGCCCGGGACGAAGATCCAGCTCACCTTCTCCACCGACACCCTCTGTTCCTGCTGCCCCAACAAGCTGGGCACTGACCTGTGCGACACACAGGAAAAGGTCAAGCGGTACGACCGCAAGACCGTGGAGTATTTCGGGCTGGAGGAAAAGGAATACGACTACCAGGCCCTCATCCGGGAGATCGATGCCAAAGCCACCCCCGAGATGCTGGCCGATATCTGCCGGGACTGCTGCTGGTTCCCCATCAGCGCCTGCTGCAAGAATATCTGCGAAGGCAAATACGTGAAATAACATTTCCCCTTATACAACAGGCCGCCGTGCAGGAGATGATCCTGCACGGCGGCCTCTTTGTTTTATTCTGTTTCTGCGGCCTGCACCGTTACATAGACCCCGGCGGGGACACAGGCGGCCCAGGCATCCTGCTCGCTCAGCCAGCCGAATTGCTCGCACACATGGTCCGGGCACTGACTGTCGAGGAAGGCGATGGCCCCATCCTTTACCTGCAGATGCACGATGTAATCGCCCACATCATACAGATAATCGTGGTCCTCGTCCAGCGGGATCGTTTCGGTGATGCCGTCGCCGAAATCGACCACGGCCACCAGCGGCTCCGCTTTGGGGGCGTTGGCGCGGTACAGCACGAACAGGAGTGCTGCCGCGGCCAGCACCACGGCCGCAAAGATCAGATTTTTCTGCCAGCTTTTCAGGCGTTTCATGCAGCGTAATCGCTGGCAGCCTGGCCTGCAATGCGGCCAAAGACGGTAAAGTCGGCCACAGCGTTGCCGCCCAGACGGTTTGCACCGTGGACACCACCAGTCACCTCACCTGCTGCGAACAGGCCGGGGATGATCTCGCCGTTCTCGTTCAGGACTTCGGTGTTGGTGTTGATCTTCAGGCCGCCCATGGTGTGGTGCACGCCTGCGGTGACCTTGATGGCATAGTAGGGAGCGGTATCCAGCTTGTCTGCAAAGCTGGTGCGGCCAAAGTCGGGGTCGTTCTTGGCCTCAACATAGCCGTTCCAGGTGTTCATGGTCTCGGCCAGAGCGGCACCGTCCACGCCGATCTGCTCAGCCAGCTCCTCGTAGGTCTTGCCCTCGAAGGTATAGCCCTTCTTGATGTAGCCCTGGATGACGCTGGAATCATCGACCATCTTCTGATCAATGATCAGCCAGCTGTAGCTGCCGGGCTGAGCGATCTCAGCGGCGGAGACAACGTCACGGGTACTGACTTCGTCAATGAAGCGCTTGCCCTCGGAATTGATCAGCACAGCACCGTCGCCGCGCAGGCCCTCGGTGATCAGAGAAGCGCTGTCGTACTGGACAGTGGGGTGGATCTGGATCTGGTCCATATCCACGGTGTCAGCACCGATGGCCTGTGCCATCTTGATGCCCTGGCCCAGGATGCCAGGGGCGTTGGTGGTCATAAAGCCCTTCAGCTCGGGCTTGTACTCAACGACCATATCCATGTTTGCGCCGAAACCGCCGGAGGTCAGGATCACGGCCTTGGCGTTGATGGTGATGGTCTCACCGGAAGCGCCGGTGGCCTTGATGCCAACAGCAGCGCCGTTGTCATCGGTCAGGATCTCGGTGGCGGTGGTGTTCAGCATCATCTGGACACCAGCCTTCTGGCAGTCCTCCTCCAGCAGGGGCACCATGTAAGCGCCCACAGAGACGACCTTGCCCTCCTCATTCACAGGGCGGTGGATCCGCTTGACAGATGCGCCGCCTGCAGAGGAGACGCTGTTCAGGGTGATGCCCTGCTCACCCAGCCAGTCGATGGCATCAGCGCTGTTGGAGCACAGGGTCTCCACCAGAGCAGGGTCATTGACACCCTTGCCGCCGATCATGGTATCCAGCTCCATCAGCTCAACGCTGTCAAAGTAGCCGGTGGGGTTGGCCTGGTAGGCAGCCCACTGCTCGGCCACGGTAGCAGCCAGAGCGGTGATGGTCTCGTTGTCAGCATACTTTTCAGCAGCGGCCTTCAGGGTCTTTTCGACACCTGCGCCCTCAGCGAACTCGTTCTCATCCTGATACACGGTCTTGCTGGCGTTCATGCCGCCGGTAGCGCGCACGGAGTTGCCGCCCACCACGGGCTGGCTCTCCACGATGACAACGCTCTTGCCCTCGCTGGTGGCAGTCAGGGCAGCGGTCATACCTGCGCCGCCTGCACCCACAATGACGATGTCGGTATCAACGGTAGAGTCCTCAGCAGGCTCAGCGTTGTTCTCCACAGCGGTCTGGAAATCCTCAGGCTTCAGACCAGCAGCGGTAATGGCAGCAGCGGCTGCCTCCTTGATGGCATTGGAGGTGATGGTAGCACCGGACACGCCATCTACTTCGATGCTGCCGCTCTCGGCGATCTCGCCGGGCAGCTGCTCGATTGCCTTGGAGCCCACGCCCTCGGTTTCATCGGCACCCTCAGCGGTGCAGCCGGTAATCTTGCCGTCGGTCAGGGTCAGGGTAACGGTAACATCGCCGCCAAAGCCCTTGGCAGTGCCGGTAAAATCGCCGGTAGCACCCGCGCCGGTGGTGGAGGCGGACTTGCTGCCGCAGCCGTAGCCCAGCAGGCTCACTGCAACGACAGCGGCCATAGCCAGCGCTGCAATGCTCTGTTTCATCTTCGTGTTTTTCATGGTTTCTTCTTTTTCCTTCTTAGTTGAAGCAACGTTGCAGGCAGTTAGCCTGCGCGAACATATCTCAGCATAAAAAGGGGGCTGCCCATTCGGAAGGCAGCCCCCTTTGCCGAACTAGGAAAAGATCAGGCGTTGGCCTGTGCAGCAGCAACAGCGCAGGCAACGGTAGCGCCGACCATGGGGTTGTTGCCCATGCCGATCAGGCCCATCATCTCAACGTGTGCGGGCACGGAGGAGGAACCTGCGAACTGAGCATCACCATGGACGCGGCCCAGAGAGTCGGTCAGGCCATAGCTTGCGGGGCCTGCAGCCACGTTATCGGGGTGCAGGGTACGGCCCGTGCCGCCGCCGGAAGCAACGGAGAAGTACTTCTTGCCGTTCTCGATGGCCCACTTCTTATAGGTACCTGCAACCAGGTGCTGGAAGCGGACGGGGTTGGTGGAGTTGCCGGTGATGGAGCACTGAACGTCCTCCTTCTTCATAATGGCAACGCCTTCCATAACGTCGTTTGCGCCGTAGCACTTGACAGCAGCGCGCTCACCCTCAGAGAAGGGGATCTCCTTGACGACGGTCAGGGTCTGGGTGGGGATATCGTACTCGGTCTGCACATAGGTGAAGCCGTTGATACGGGAAATGATGTAAGCTGCATCCTTGCCCAGGCCGTTCAGGATAACACGCAGGGGGGTCTTGCGGACCTTGTTTGCGGTGCGTGCGATACCGATAGCACCCTCAGCAGCAGCAAAGGACTCGTGGCCTGCCAGGAAAGCGAAGCAGGTGGTGTCCTCGCTCAGCAGACGAGCGCCCAGGTTGCCGTGGCCCAGACCGACCTGACGCTGCTCAGCAACAGAGCCGGGGATGGTGAATGCTTCCAGACCTTCGCCGATGGCAGCAGCGCACTCGGCAGCGTCGGTCAGGCCGCGCTTGACGGCGATGGCGGTGCCCAGGGTGTATGCCCAGACAGCGTTATCAAAGCAGATGGGCTGCACGCCGCGCACGATCTTGTCGCAGTCGATGCCCTTAGCGAGGAGCATCTCGTTGCAAGCGTCCAGAGACTCCAGGCCGTTGGCCTTCAGGCATGCCTCGATTTTCGGCATACGGCGATCCATAGATTCAAAAGTTGCCATGAGTTGTTCCTCCTCTCTTATTCCTCACGCGGGTCAATGTACTTGACAGCGCCCTGCTCCTTGCTGAAGCGGCCGTAAGTACCCACGTTCTTCTCGTAAGCCTCGTTGGGGGTCTTGCCGTGACGGATATCCTCCATCATCTTGCCCAGCTTGACGAACTGATAGCCGATGACCTCATCGTTGGCATCCAGAGCCAGCTTGTTGATGTAGCCCTCGGTCAGCTCCAGGTAACGGACACCCTTGGCCTTGGTGGAGAAGATGGTGCCGGTCATGGAGCGCAGGCCCTTGCCCAGGTCATCCAGACCTGCGCCGATGGGCAGACCGTCCTCAGAGAAAGCGGTCTGGCTGCGGCCGTAGACGATCTGCAGGAACAGCTCGCGCATTGCCACGTTGATGGCGTCGCACACCAGGTCGGTGTTCAGAGCTTCCAGAATGGT
>ENA-ORTY01002847-ORTY01002847.1-human-gut-metagenome-genome-assembly--contig:-NODE-2847-length-15794-cov-2.946820_pt1 | contig 15794 bp, 12 predicted proteins | sample MGYA00241917_ERZ509198 | MGnify/ENA primary metagenome ERZ509198 (study PRJEB26280, sample SAMEA2338857) | human gut metagenome | biome: human gut; feature: human-associated habitat; material: faeces...
TATTAGACATTACGCTGAGCATATAATAAATGAACTATCTTACAAAGATTTAAAAACATATTTAGAAAACATATATAACTTTTTTGGAGAAGAATTAACTTTAGAAGCCGATAAATTAGGTCTTTTAATAGAGGGAAAAGCGTCTCGAGATATATTTATCCATAATAATTCAGTAATTAACGATGTATATTTAAACAGAACAGGATCATATGCCCGTTATAAACACACAGGAAAAGAACTTGAAATTGATTTTACCTATTTAACGGAGATAAAAAATTGTATTGAAATTTTATCTAATGATTTTAAAACACGTTGTTTAGATAAGTACAGAAATGATAACAAAGAAAATATATTTAAGAAAATGTGGGAAATGTCTTCATTGAATAGGATCGTTCCTTTTGAAAATGTTTGGGATTTAACCAATGGTCATTTATATTTTAATGGGGATTTTCATTATTTGTTTTCTTCTTCTGAAAATGCGTTATATAGATTCTTCAGATATATCTTTCACGGAGAAGATCCAGAACCAGAGCATTCTATATCTAGTAATTGTATAGCTTATGCATTACAACGTTGGCGTGGTACTATAAATGAGCGAATTATCTTCTCATGGCTTGAATATCCTTTTTATTTATGATTAATAATCGAAATAACAAATGCCTCATTTTGCAAATAAATACATAGGCCTACCGTGGGTGGCAGGTCAGCAAGGCCCTGACAGTTTTGACTGTTGGGGCTTTGTTCGTTATGTGCTAAAGGAAGAGTATGGATATGACGTGCCTTGCGTGAATGTTAATCCTGAATGTTTGCGCGATGTATTGGTGGCGTTTCGGACGGATTTGGCATTTACAGCCTTTGAGGAAGTTGATGCGCCACAAGATGGCGATGTGGTGTTGATGCGACAAGCAAAACATCCCGTTCACGCAGGCTTATGGCTTGATATTGATGGCGGTGGCGTGTTGCACTCAGTACGCGGAAATGGGGTGGTTTTCCAAAACGTTATCTCCCTCAACGCAACAGGATGGTTTCTTGATAGCTTTTATAGAGTAAAGACAAAACAAGTTTAATTCAATGATTTATTTTAATTACTTCACAAATCCCTTTAACCCCGATAAAGGGAAGATAAGCCGTATTGTGCCGACTTTACAGACAATTTCTCAGATTACTGAGGCTTATAATGTTGACTTATCTCGTCCGACTGTTTGCTTGGTTGATGGCGTTGCTGTGCTTCGGAAAGATTGGGACGCGCCTCTTCATCCAAACGCGGTGGTGAGTTTTATAACGCTTCCTTTAGGCGGTGGCGGTAAAAGTTCTAATCCGCTAAATGTCGTTTTGATGGTAGCATTAGTGGCAGCGACAATTTACACCGGCGGGGCTGTCGGTGCCGCATACGGCGCGGTTTGGGGCGGTGTTGCGGCGGCAGGTGTTTCGGTTGGTGGAACTATTCTTATCAATACGCTTGTGCCAACTCCGAAGCCTGCTTTAAACGGAATGACCTCGTCTGCCTACACGCAAAGCCCGACATATTCTTTGCAGGCGCAAGGAAACGAGGCGCGGCTTGGCAGTCCTATTCCTGTTATTTATGGCAGACACTTGATTTACCCCGATTTTGCCTCACAACCTTATTACAAATACAAAAATGATGAGCAATACGTTTATCAACTTCATTGCATTGGCCAAGGTGAATATGACATTGAGCAAATCCGCATTGAAGACACTCCGATTGGCTCTTTTGAGGAGATAACTTATCAAATTATCAGACCGGGAGAGAAAAACACGCTTTTTGAAGAGGATGTGGTAACCTCAAACGAGGTGGCAGGGCAAGAACTCCTCAAGGGTACGATTTGCGGGCCATTTGTGCTTAACCCGACTGAGAGTGTCGTCAATAAAATCGAGGTTGATATGGCGTTTCAACGTGGGTGTTATTATGCGAATGATAATGGCACAATGGGGAGTAAAAGCATACAATGGCGTGTTGAGGCGAGGCTGATTGATGATGAAGATAATGCGCTTGGCGGTTGGTTTACGCTTGGCACAGAGAGTTTGACTTCAAGCAATCACAATGCGATGTATCGGACTTACACCTATACTGTAGCGCAAGGACGATACGAGGTTCGGGCAACCCGTTTGGACGATAAGGACGGGAGTGCGCGGGCGGGGCATGAAATCCGTTGGGGTGCGGCCAAAGGTTACATTGTTTCTTCTAAAAACTATGGCAATGTTACGCTTTTGGCGGTTATTATGCGGGCGACTGACAACCTCTCGCAACGCTCTTCACGTATGGTGAACTGTATCGTTACGCGCAAATTGCAGACTTGGTCGCCTGATGGTGGCTGGAGTACTTTAACCCCAACTCGTTCAATTGCGTGGGCGCTTGCGGACATCCTAAAAGCCAATTATGGCGCAAGACTTCTCGATAAATCTATTGATTTGCCGGCACTGTATCAACTTGACCAGATATGGAGCAAGCGTGGCGACACGTTTAATGCTGTTTTTGATAGCAAATTAACGGTTTATGAGGCTTTGTCGCGAACGGCTAAAGTTGGACGGGCTATTTCGTTTATTCACAGCGGAATTGTGCGCTTTGTGCGCGATGAGCCGAGAACCATTCCTGTTGCCCTTTTCGGATCGCGCAATATTGTCAAAAACTCACTCTCCATTCAATACGTTATGCCGTCTGAAGATACGGCGGACAGCGTTTGCGTGGAGTATTTCTCGGAACGGACATGGAAAACCTCGGAAGTTACGGGAACATTTGAGGGGTCGAGTTCTGATAAAACGGCAACGGTGGAGTTGTTTGGCTGTACAAATAAGGCGCAAGCTCAGCGTGAAGCTGTTTATATGGCTCTCGCGAACCGCTATCGGCGGCGCATTGTTACCTTTACGACCGAACTTGAGGGGTTAATTCCAAGCTATGGCGACCTTATTGCGATTACCCATGATATGGCCAAATGGGGGCAAGGTGGCGAAATTTTGGCGCAAGACGGCTTAAAACTCACACTTTCCGAGCCTGTGTCGTTTATCGACGGGAAACCTCACTATCTTGCTCTGCGCAAAAAGGATGGCTCTTTATCTGGTCCGTATGTTGTGATGCCGACCGATTATGACACCGAGGTTTTATTGGCAGAGACGCCCGAGATTGAGATTTTGACAGGAACGGACAAGGAGCGCACACACTTTGCCTTTGGCCTTGCCAATAAATGGAGCGTCTTGGCTAGGGTTACTGGCATTCGTCCTCGGTCAACAAAAGTGGAGATTACGGCGGTGATTGAAGATGAACGTGTACATCAAACTTAAGGAGAACATTATGGATTGGCTACAATTTTTGCAAATTGTGTGCGTACCTGCTTTTATATGGCTTGTATATAAATTCGGGGAAGTACGCAAGGAGTTAAATGACTTTAAGGTTCAAGTCGCCAAAGAATATGCAACGCAGGTGCATATCAATCGGCTTGAACTCAAAATTGATGAATTAAGAGAAATGATATGGAGTTTACACAATGAATCAACCTCGCGGCATAAGAAATAACAACCCTGGCAACATTCGATGGGGAGCGGACTGGCTTGGGCTTAAAAAGGACGGAAAATTACAAGATCCGTCCTTTTGCGTTTTTAATACGCCAGTTGCGGGCATCCGAGCGCTCGCAAAGGTGCTGATTAACTACAAGAAAATCTATGGTTTAAAAACAGTACGGCAGATTATCAGCCGTTATGCGCCGCCTAACGAAAACCAGACAACAGCCTATGTGCAGTCAGTCGCCAAACAACTCGGCGTATTGCCCGATATTGTGATTAACATTGAAGAACGCGGCGTTTTGACCGTGTTTATTAAGGCAATTATCCGTATGGAAAACGGCACTCAGCCGTATTCGGACGAGACAATCCAACAAGGAATTGACGCTATTTATTAACCGCCCGAACAGGGCTTTTTTTTATGAAAGGAACGAAAATGCTAAAACTCATAGAACTCTTAAAACTTAATCAGCCCTCAACGTGGCGCGGTTTAATTAGCCTTTTATCTGGCGTTGGCGTGGCTCTTAGCCCCGAACTTGTCGAGCATATCGTTGCTTTGGCGGTTTCTGCGTTCGGTATCGTGGAGATTGTCCGGAGCGAGAAGAAGGAAAAATAAAATAGTCCCCTGTGTCACATTGGCGCAGGGGAAAGTTTAAAATATATGAAATTAAATATTTAGGTCGATTTAGTTATGGTAGATAATAACAAGTTTGTAAACTATCACTTTATCTCTAACTTAAAAATTGGGTATAATGCAAAATTTATACCATCAACACCGCGGATGCGATCGATTTCATCTTCGGCTTCAACATCTATTCGCATCTGGTCCAAGTACAAAGCATCTTCCTTATGTTTAAGCTCTTTTTCTAATACATTCAATTGTTTTTGAATTTTTAATTCCATAAGTCTGTCCGAAGCAGAGGTTAAAGAATCTCTAATTTTTTTAACTTCTTGCCTTGCTCCGGCGATGTTTTGCTCTAATGCAGATTTTTTTCGGCTTGTTTTGATTTTAATGATATCCACATCTTCATCAAACTTGCAGGCATACTCTCTAACATAGCGTTCCTTCAAATCTTGTTTTACGTGTGAATCTAAAGTGTCATTTGAGTCTCCAGTTACTGTTTTTAGCCAATATGATTTTGCCTCAGAATCTGGTATACATTCTTTTATGGGGAGATTGATAATTTTGCGGCACTCTTCTTCGGTTAAAGGGTTTCCACTTTCAGTATTACCAGTTAAAACGTCATACACTGCCAAATAATGTCGTTGGCTATTTTTTAAGACTACCTGATAAAAATTAATATTACATGGTTCTACAGACACAGAGCTTTTGATATTAGCTTTGTCAGCACATGATAGTTCTTTCAATATTCCTCGTACTAATGGTGTCGTAAGGGAAATACGGCCGCCAGCAGGTTTAAAGTTTTTGCTCATTCCGTAGGTGCGACGACCTGTATATGGAACATTTCGTGTGTTTGTGGCATAATAAAACAAGTGTGGCAATTCCATATCATCCGGTAAGGTCAGCGTTTGATTGTAGTCATCTATGATATATTCCGGATGTTTTGTCGCAAAATACGCCTTAACAACTTCCCACAAATCCTGATTGATAAATTCAGCCTGTTCCTCAATATATTCTGGCGAAACAGAGACTTTCTCAGCAATATCCTTAGTAAAAGTGGTAAAAAGCGAACTTTCTGCCGTTGCAATGATTTGCTCGTTTGTTTTACGGTTTGTTTCCAAATTCTCTTCAAAGTCGGTGCGAATATCTCCTAAACTGCGCCTTTTCTTCAATACATCTTCAAGTTTGGTATCAAAATTGCCGACAATATCATCCGACATACCGAAGATTCCCTCAAATTGCAGGGTGCGTTTGTTTATCAACTCTAAAATACGCACATCGGCGATATTTTCCTTGCTTAAGAGATTGATAACTAAAACATCGGATTGTTGTCCTTGGCGGTGGCAACGGCAAATTCGCTGTTCCATTTCCACGGCATTATACAGTAAATCATAATTGATGACTACCGGACAGTATTCAATATCCAAACCTTTGGCCACAGCATCATTACAAATTAAAATCTGCAAATCTTTTTCAGTACGAAAACGAAGCAATGCCTCATTTTCAGTATGTGTGATTACACGATAACCGGCATTGATAAGTAAATCCGCTAAAACTGGTACGGTGGCAAGATTATCTACAAATACAATCGCTTTTTGTGTTTCTTTACGGGTTTTTAGATGTGCAAATGTAGTTTTGACAGCCTTTAAGAATTCTTCCATTTTTGCCGTTTGTGTGATTTTAGATGCCATATCGCGCATTGATTCTAAAATAACCCGTTCATCACCAAGAGTGCGTTCAATCGGTGCATTGAGCATTGACGCAAATGCTTGCGGTGATGAGGCTAAAATATGGTAAAACATCAATGTCAATTGATAAGCATCCATTTGCGGATATGCTTGCTTTTCTGCCAGACTTAGGTATTTATCACACAGATTATAAATTTTCTTTTCATCGTCTTTGGGCAAATAATTAAGCACAACAGGTAAACGCCGTGTAAAGTTTACATATTGACTAGCTTGGCTTTTGAGTGTTCTAAAGGCAAATTTTGATACCCAACTGGCAAGTTCCGGATAATTTTCCGTTTTTCTAAAATAGCGGCGGTAAAAACTGTCTGCATCGGGCAAAACGCTTTCGTCAATAAAATGGATAAGCCCATAAATATCCATAATACTCATGGTTATCGGTGTCGGCGTTAAGAGTAGCTTGAAAGCATCTCCAACAACATCTTTGATGGTTATAACAGATTTGTTTTCGGGCTTAAAAAGAAAATCTGCCTCATCAAATACGGCCAAATCCCACCGAATGGCCTTAAATTTTTCGGCTTCCCTAATAACATCATCATAAGTAACAAGACAAATTCCCTTGCTGTCTGCATTATATTCTGCCCATTTAATAACCGGGAGAGTAAATTCTTCATCAAGTTTTTGTTGCCATTGTGACAAAAGATTTTGTGGCAAAACTACCAAAATATGTTCTTTTCCTTCGTACCAACGCTGTGCGACAACTAACAAGGCTTCATAAGTTTTACCAAGTGAACCTTCATCGCATAAAATACAGCCTTTGAGCACAGAGGAGCGCAAAGCAAAACGTGCCGCTGCTATTTGATAAGGCAATACTTTAATTGCCGAAGAGGCATAAACGGCCAATAAATTATCGTCATTGCAAAGACTGGCCAATCGTCTGGCTTCCGCCACGGCGGCAAATTCTGTTGGAAAACGATATGGTCTAGTCTCTTGCATGGGTTATACCGTCTTTTTGAATTCTTGCCAATTGCGAACGGGCTTTTCTGAAAAACCAACGTCATCCAAAGCTTTGAAATGGCGTGCGCCACAATGGATTTTCTGCTGCTCTTCTGGTCTTAAGCCATAGAAATTGTCTGTTCCTTTTGTTTCCAGAACAAAATAGAGCTTTTGTTCGCCATTTTTATCCAAATATACGGCCCAGTCCGGATTATATGTACCGATCGGCGTATCAATTTTAAAACGACTTGGTATTTTGAAGAACATTTTAACGTCAGGATCTTCATCCAAAGCAACTGCAAAAGGTCTTTCAACTGTCGAGCTGTCATAAATGACATAATCATAAACGCTATTTTTAACAGCCACAGCATTTTTATCCAAGTTTGCTGGCAATTCATCATTTGAGAAAATTTCCATAACTGAATATTCTTCTCCGGCGAGCTTGATATACTTGATTCCATCAATGGCCAACTTATGACGATTGCGTTGGATAATTTCCAAAACCTTTTCATAAAACTCCTGCGGATTTCTTAAAAAGTCAGCGGCACGTCCGCTTTCTTGAATAATCTTATTTACGGTAGAGCGTTTCAAAAGCGTTTTATCGGAAATAAGGCGCAAGATATCAGGCAGAACATCGTAATTCTGTTCTAAGTTCTGCATATATGTTGAACCTGCCTGCGTGGTGACACCTGATTTTTGTACATCCAATTTTGCAGATTGACTGATGAGGCGCGCTGATGCAATTTCAGGCATTTCGCGAATATCATTAATACTGTCAGCAATTAATTTTTCTAGGTCAAATTGTACGCGGTATGTTGTTTTTTGCTTAATTTTATTCCAAAGCTCCAGGAATTCCGGCGAGATAATGGCGCGTTTGTTAAGTTTAACGGTCACTTCTTTTGAGGCTTCGCGAATATTGAGTTTATTGTCGCTCTTATTCATAGATTGCAAGACAGCACGTTGTGCGGCTTTAGACCAACGTTCGCTTAAGTTTAGCGTACCGGCCGCTAGCTGTGCTTTCATTGTATCTTTGATTTTACCTTTGTTATCAATAACTTTTTTATCTTTCAACTCATCCATGATTGCGGTGGCTTCTTCATAAGAAAAAGTCTTTTTCTCAACAACAGTTTCTTTATAAGTTGTGCAGGCGAGTGTGGCTACTGATACCGGTTTAGCCGCTTTTAATGTTTGGACGACCTCTTGTTTCAGCGGCTCAGGCATAGGAATGCTGTCAATTTTTATCTCTTCCGCCTTAATTTCCGGCTTGATCAGTCCAGTTTCATCAATCAAACCGAATTTTTGTAAATCTTCAACGATAGCGGTAGCCTCATCTTCGCTGACTGTGCGTTCAACCTCGACTTCTTCGTCATAAGTATAGCCGATCAGCATATCCAGTTCAAAAATACCGAATTTAACGCCGGTTTCATCTTCAATTTCTTTTTGCAATTTCTCGGCAAACTCAGCAAAACTTTCGTTGGCGATTACGTGCAACACATTGATGTCTTTATCTTCAATCCGCTCACCGTCCTGATTAACGCAAAGACGCAAACCACGGCCGACCTTTTGACGACAGGTGAAAACTGACTTTTGCTCAATGAGTGTGCAGACTTGGAATACATTCGGGTTATCCCAACCTTCTTTTAGCGCGGAGTGCGAGAAAATAAAGCGAAGCGGACACTCAAATGACAATAACCATTCTTTATCTTTCATAATTGTATTGTAGGTATCGTCATCGGCCAAAGTATCTCCTTTGGTATCTTTATATTTACCTTTTTTATCCTGGGAGAAGTAACCGTTGTGTGCCTTATTGACATCTGTATCAAATTTTGTTTTCAGAATTGCATATTTGGGCTTATTTATAAGCTCATTGTAGCATTCTTCAAACATTTGGGCATAAATACCTTGGCTACCATCTTCTTGGCGATATTTTTTAACTTCATCAATAAAAAATAGCGACAATACTTTAATTCCCATATCGAAATAACGCAATTCTTTATCAAGGTGGGTTTTAATGGTCTGATAAATTTGGGCGCGTTTGATTACATTTTCATCAACACTTCCGATGGCTTTACCCAGAGAAACATATTCCGAATTTGAGAACTCCACACCTTCAAAACCGCTTGTACAATCAATACCGGCAACAACATAGCCTTCATAAATTTTGCGGTGGCCAGACTTCAGAAATAAATCGTCATTTGGCTTAACTGTTATAGTTTTGCGTGTAATATGGCTGTTATTATCTTCTACATCAATTTCCACTTTGGCCGAAAAACCATTGGCAGTTGAAACATCTTTTAAGGCAATGTAAGGCTTATTTGAATCGTTCAGTACCGAATTTGAGATAACACAAATCTGTTTAACTAAGCCCATTTGGTAAGCATCAACCGGCGTTAAACGGTAAACAAGGTTTTGTTTTTCGCGGTGGGTGGCTGAATATCTGAGCACGCACAGCGGATTTAATGTTGCGATAGCTTCTTTGGCTTTAGGAGTGTTGTCAACACTTTGCGGCTCGTCAATAATCACAACCGGATTAGTGTCTTGGATATAGCGCATGGCCGTTTCGCCATTAAGTTTATCTTGTTCCTGATTAATAATATTTTCGGCCTTTTTGAACGCATCAATGTTAATAATCATAATCTCGATATTGTTTGATGTGGCAAAAGTACGCACATCTGACAATTTGGCTGAATTATAGATGAAATAACGATAAGGCACGCTGTCATACTGATTTTTGAAATAATCTTCGGTAACTTGCAAAGACTTATAAACACCTTCACGAATAGCCACACTAGGCACAACAATAATAAATTTTGTAAATCCGTAAAGGTTGTTCAACTCTAATATGGTTTTGGTATATACAAAAGTCTTTCCGGTACCGGTTTCCATTTCAACGGAGATAGGAAAAGCCTGAGCAGAATCGATTTCGGTTTGAGGCAAAGCATGAGCCTTCTGCACGGCGTTTAAGTTTTCTTGTAATGTTTTGGTATCAATCAAAAGACGATTGCCTAAGCCAAACTCATTTTCAAGCAAATTATATTGAGCCGAATTATCCGACACGGAAAAAGTCGTATTCGCCTTTTCTTGCCCTTTGAAAAGCCTTGCCACCGTTTCCACGGCATCATTTTGAAAATCTTGATTCTTAAACTTTAGTTTCATGAATTTTTCTCCAAAGACTTATTGGGAAGGGCTTCATTTTTTACTTGTGTTCCTTCATATGGAGTATTAAAAACAGTCTTTTTCTTACCTTGATTTAAATATTCAACAACACCAAGAATATAATCTGCTCCGTCTATTGTTATTGTTTCAGTACATGGTTGAGCTATTGAATATATAATATGAAGCTTTTTTAGTTTTAGTCTGATATTTTGCTTAACAATATAAGCATCCTCAAATTCAATATCTTTTTCATGAAGTCCATAATCATCATTTTTATTTGCAATTTTTTGTTGTAATTCATATAAGGAATATTTTTCATTTTTAGTTTTATCTTCTATAAAAACTTCAGTATTTAACGGATCTGAAATATTAATCTGTTCTATATCTATATTGTTTTCGTCAAGGTATTTCTTATCAAGAAAAGTCTTACATTTTATAATCACAGGCGATGGACATATCGTAATATTTAAGGATATTTTTCTTACTAAGGGCTGCCCTTTTTCATTAACCCAATCACTATCATCAGATTTTCTAACACACAATAATTCGATACCATTATTTTTGGCTTTTTCTTTAGCTCCTGATTGATAACCTTTAGTGGTCGCAATAATTCCTCTAAAATTTGGATAATCTTTTAATTTACCAATTAAAGCGTCTATTTTTTCAATGGATATGGGGGAATTATAATCTTTACATTCAATAACTGTATTATAGACGATTCCCCCTAATTCATATTCCCAGAGTACATCAAACTGCCGTTCAACACCAAATTTATCAGCGATTTTTTCATTGTGTCTTACTTTAATGTTTTTCTGCCCGCCTTGATTTTCAGAATTAAGTATAGCTTGCATTAAATTTTGCACAAAAAGTTCATATTCAATTCCGGTATTTGTCATTATCTTATCTTTCTGTATTACCTTCACAAGAGTAAGTTGCTATATCTTCCCAATTAGGAAATAAATCAACCAATTCCTTAAATTTTTGCGTAAAGGAGAATTCATTTTTATACGAATAACCACTCCAGCCCATACTATTTTTGACAATCAAACCGGTCCTTTGCAAACCGACTAATAATGCTTCATATTTTTTATCCGCAAATTTTTCTTCTTTTTTCTCTCCAAAAATCTCAATCAAAGCATTATCTAATGCCTTATCATACATTTTGAATTCATTATTGTACTGGTTTATGTATTTTATTGAAGTGGCTAGAAATACAATTTCATTTTCATCTAAATCTGCTAATATTTTTGCATATTTTTGAAAGTTATTTGCCGTTAATTGACCATTTTTATTTAATCCACAAATTAAACGAGCCATTAAACAAAGATTATTTTTTGCGACTCCCTCCATGGCATCATGCAATAGGCGATAGCATATAGCTATCATATCATCTTCATTAACACGAGAAAAGTCTCCTTGGCGTATTTCAGATAAAATAACACTGCGTAAGAGTTCTTTTCTTTTTTCAAAAAAAGATTTTATCGTATTTGTAGGGATACCATAAAAGCCCACAACATCATCACATATTGCTATCCATGTATTTGTCATCATAACTCCCTACAACAGCTCTATTTCAATACCTTTGTCTTTACTGATGTAATATGCGTTAGAGAGGGCCACGTCATCTTTGAAAGCATTTTCAGCGGCAACAATTTTGGCTGGAGCCAAATCACACATTGCGGTTATTTCTTCCGGTGTAATTCCGCCGTTTGATTTATCCAAGCAGACCAAAACCAAACCATCTTCACCGATTGAATATACCTTTCTGCCATTTATTTGAGTTTCAGAAATTTTATAAGTAACCGGAATACCGAGTTTTAACATAACCTCATAAACAACATCTAATTCTGTTCGGTCTGTTTTGATACTTTCAACCATATTGTTCATACGGGTAAACAAATCTTGGGTGTTATTATCTAAAATCGGCGTATCGTCCCATTTTACGAGATTTGAAGTATCTAATTTGAAAACCTTAAATCCCGTATCAACTTCTGGGTGTTCGGCTTTAATCTTAGCTCCGGCACGGCGGATACGTTCTTTACCGATTTCACAAATGTTAGGTGCTTTCCCAATAGATGATAAAAACTTATATGCTTCAGATTCTTCCTCACAAACTTCCGGTAATTGTACCATTATGAATTGCCTACTATCTTTACTGGACGCATTAGATTGCATAACAGCATCGGCACAAGAAGATGAACCAGAGAAAAAATCTAAAATAATATCATCAGATTTTGTGAGATTTTCAATAAATAATGAAAGTAATTTTGTTGGTTTAGGAGTTTGAAAAGGTAAATCTCTTGTTTGCACGATACCAAACAAACTTTTTAATTCTTCCTTTGCTTCATTGTTATTTGATACTTCTATAAAAGAAGGTATTTTAATATTACCGCCACCATCTTTTTCGTAAAACTTTTTATATACGGGATATTTACTGTTTCCACAGTCCTTAAATTCAATTCTTCCCTCTTTTTTAAGTTGTTCAAAAGTATCTTTGGCACAAATCCACTGTGTCGTAACTGTTTTTCCATTAGGTAGCTCGATTGGATATACTAAAGTAGGTCTTGGGTCTAAATTAGATTTAAGCGGACGAGTATAATATTTCCCTCGTTCATTAACATATTCATCTTGCAATATGAATTTTTCTTTTTCTTCTTCTGGGCGAGCCATCGAAATTTCCCCGAGACTTTCCAGATTTTTGCAATAAGCAACAATGTATTCATGATAATCAGCAAAGGTATTTGTACCCTTACCGCCAGTATATTTTTTCTTCCAAACTAAAATAGCTAACTTATTTTCTTCTCCGAATACTTCATCACAAATACGGCATAAGTTAGTTACTTCGTGATCATCAATACTGATAAAAATTACACCATCATCACGGAGCAAATTAGCCGCCAAACGCAATCTGGGATACATCATATTCAACCAGTTTGTGTGATATCTGCCCATAGTTTCGGGGTTAGATTTTGTTGTTTGCGATGTAATTTCCTTATATTTTGCCAAAGGGGCTTTGAAGTCATCTTCATAAACAAAGTCATTTCCCGTATTATATGGCGGGGCAATATAAATCATCTTAACCTTGCGATAATAAGCTGATTGTAAGAGTTTCAAAACCTCAAGGTTATCACCCTCAATATAGAGATTGTTTGTTTTTTCAAAGTCAACACTTTCTTCCGGACAAGGGCGGAGCGTGCCGGTGGAGCGTTTACCTGCGATACGGTAGCATTCAGATTTGCCTTTCCACTCAAACTTATATTTCTCAAAATCATTATCAATAAACTCGCCGCATAGGTTCAAAAGCTTGTCTATGTTCAACTTTCCCTCATTAAAACACTCGGGAAATACAGCTTTAAGCTTTTCCTTTTCTGCCGCTGTAATGTCCATACTCTTGCCGTCTACGCTTGGAATCTCGATATTTTCTGCCATTGTAGTTCCTTTGAAATATAAAATCAGTTAGGCTATGTTAGCGGCTAACTCTTAATAAATCAAGTCATTTGGATAAAATATTGTATTTTTTTATAAGATACTTATTATCATATGCTTATAAGCAAATTTTCATTAAATCCGCATCGTTCCCCCAATTTTACATACCCTCTGGGATTACAAAGTACACGGCAGTTTCCGATTTGATAATCGCTTGCGGTATGAATATGTCCGTGACCCCAGAGTTTAATATTGGGATGCTCTAAAATAAACTGTTCCAAATTACTGGCAAAGGCAGGCGTATTCTTTTCAGTTAGATAAATCTCTGGTATAGACTTGATGCTCGGTGCGTGGTGGGTAACTACAACGATTTTTTTATCCGGAAAGTACTCACAAATGTTTTTAATGCTTTGCAAAGTGTTTTCAAACATTTGCTCAGTATCGCTCGGGTGCAATTTGCGAATCTGCTGTTTTATTAGTAATTGCTTAAAATTTTCTTCGGTTTCTTTATCAAGGTATTCCGTATTGGAATAATTGTATCGAAAATCATTCATTAACTGTGATGCGTACATTTTATAAAGCGTTTTCCATGCGCTGCCGTTAAGACAAAAATCAGTCCATAAAATACCGCCGACAAAAACAATATCATCGACTATTTTATATGTATTATTTAGATATGTTACAGGCGCGGTGGTTGGAAATTGTTGTGCTAGTAAGCCCTCAATATATTGAATAGAATGCTCCGATGCGTAGCCAATGTGATTCCCCTCCACAAAAACACCATGTGATAAATTCTGCTTAATCCATTTAATTGTTTGTGCCGGCGTCCCAGAAATATCGCCACAAATGACAGTAAACACATCATCCTTGGGTAATGAAAACGATATATCTTCGTTAATATCAAGGTGCAAATCAGATAAAATGCGTATTTTCATTATAAGTTTACAACCTCTTCTACTCGGTCTACTACGTTGATTCTGATATTGTAGGCCGCATGCTTGCTATTATAAAATAACAAACCATCCATTATAGAATATAATAAATCTTGCATAACTCTGCACTCGTTCAGGCGTTTTTTATCATCATCTATGTCGCCTTGCTTTTCATAAACATAAAATGTCTCAGTTACTACACCTTCTGCATTTTCGTCACGTCCTGATACAACCGCCACAATCCATCCATTTGTACAGGGATATATTTTAATATTATATGTATCTTCCAAAGCCATTGCATTTCCTATATAAAGCTATCAATTGGAGTGTTAATATTTTCTAACTCGGCAATTCTTTCAAATTGGCGAAAAATATCGGGTTCATACATTCTTAAGTAATTGCAAACGTTCTGATTGGCAAAAATACTGCGGATATATCCTTTAACCAAGGTTAGGTTCAGAACATCTATGCCATATTTATCTTCCATAAGTTTATACTCGCCTTGCACTCTTGCTACCTCATCTTCAAGACGCCCCAACTTGTCAACGTCTAGCGTATTGGCGCGTTTAAGTGGATTAAGAAGCTGTTTATCAGAACTCGCTTGCCATATAGCACGTGCGAATTTATTGGTGTAATTGTTCATATCATTCATAAGTGTTGCTGCTTCAATTTGTCGCTGTGGTTTCATTTTTTTCAAATATCGAAAGACATCTCCTGGCACAATCTTATCTTTCAACAACTCAGCGACTTCAGAGCAAATTCCGTCTAACAGGTTTTTCTTTTGCATAATAGATTGGACATCAATGTTAAGTACCTTGGCCAATCGTTCTGCTGGCACGCCGCGATCAATAGCTTTCTCAATCATTTTATGTTCCTGAATGTTAGACAAGCGATTAACGTGTTTGTTATATGTAAAGGCCTCATCATCGGTTGATAATAAGCAGGTAACCTGATTAATCTTTAATTTTTTCAAAGCACAGATACGTAGGTGTCCATCTAAAAGTAAATAAGAACCGTTTTTGTTTGTAACTACAGGTGGTTCAATAATTCCCACCTCTTCAATAGATGACAGTATCACTTTAAATTTGGTGCTGTTTAATATTTGTTTATTTATCTCTTTGAAGAAAGTTATATCTTTCACATTAATCGTTATGATTTCATTTTCAAAAGCTGGAAGGAGTAATTGCTTAGACATCTGGGTTTACCTTTTCTGATATAAATTGAGGGACTTTTTCTAAATGTTCAGCCTTTAAAAGATTGGTGAAATTTACATCATTCAATAGCTTGCGAAAACTTTCGATAAGGAAAATTAAAGTGCTTTCAACTTTGTCGGCTTTACGAATAAGTAGCATTTTTTTATTTATCTCTTGTTCATAAATTTTATTCAAGTCGGCAGGCGATAGAGGTTTGTGCGCACGGGTACCTGGTCTAAAATTTTTCCCGCTGCGCTTTCTTATTTCAATG
>ENA-ORTY01002852-ORTY01002852.1-human-gut-metagenome-genome-assembly--contig:-NODE-2852-length-15785-cov-4.700381_pt1 | contig 15785 bp, 17 predicted proteins | sample MGYA00241917_ERZ509198 | MGnify/ENA primary metagenome ERZ509198 (study PRJEB26280, sample SAMEA2338857) | human gut metagenome | biome: human gut; feature: human-associated habitat; material: faeces...
GATTTAATATCAATTGGAACAATAGGATTGATGAAAGCAATAAATACATTTAATACAGATAAAAATATAAAACTTGCTACATATGCATCTAGATGCATAGAAAATGAAATCTTAATGTTTTTGAGAAGAAGTAATAAGATAAAGGGAGAAATCTCAATTGATGAACCATTAAATCAAGATGGAGATGGAAATGAACTTTTGCTATCAGATATACTAGGAACAGATTCGGATGTGACTTCAAGACAAATCGAAGATGAAGTGGATAAATCACTTTTAAGAGCATCTATTGCAAAACTTAATAATCGAGAGAGAAATATAATGGAACTTCGTTTTGGATTTATTAGTGGGAAAGAAAAGACACAGAAAGAAGTTGCAGATATGTTACGGAATATCACAAAGCTATATATCTAGGCTAGAAAAGAAAATAATAAATAAAATGAAAAAAGAAATTATGAGTAAAACTGGATAATTCTACAAAAAAGTACAAATATTTTAAATAAATATTTGTATTTTTTTTATCTTATGATATAATTGAATCGAAAATACTAAAGAATTTAATGGGGGACACAATGGAGTTATTAGATTTTTTAAATCCATTTAAAAGGAGAAAAAAGGAATACTTAAGTTTAGAAACAGGATTGAATATAAATGTTGTACAAGGTTTTTTTGAAAAGATAGAAGATATAGTTTGTATAACAGACAATAATTATGAAATTGTCTACATAAATAAAAAAGAATTAAAAGAAACATATTCTTCATTATTACAGATAATTGACTATAAAAACAATAAAGAACTGCTAGAAGAAATAGATAAGCAAATTCAAGATGAGGGTTTCTTTTCTGACAATATTGAAATAATGCAAGGACAGGAAAAGACATGTATGTATATTTCTATGTATTATGTTCAAAATATACAAAAATATCTTGTATATATAAAGGACACTAATAAATACATAGAAAAGGAAACAAGATTAAAAGAAGAACTTAGTAAGTCAAATGATGAGCTAAGAAATAAAGACTTATTTGTTGCCAATTTATCACATGAGATAAAAACCCCAATAAACATAATAGTTGCTATGATATACTTTTTAAAATCTACTTCTTTAGATGAAAAGCAAAACCAATATGTGAAAAAGCTAGAAGAAGCAGCTGGACTGTTAACAGAGTTAACTAACAATATATTAAATGTAACAAAAAGTAATAAGGTTACTAATTTAATAAATACGAAAGAAGTATTCTCTTTAAAAACAGTTATAGATAAGGTTTATATGATGTTTAAAGAAGAAATAGAAAAAAAGGGAATACAGTGGTCTATAGAATCGAATTTTAATTATGATATAGAACTCTATGAAGACAAAACTAAAATAGAGCAAATATTTATTAACTTAATAAGTAATGCGGTTAAATATACAGATAAAGGATATGTAGAACTAGAAATATCAAAAACAAAAGACAATATAGATTCATATTTAATTAGATTTTGTGTAAAAGACACAGGAAGAGGAATAAAAAGAGAAGATACAGTAAAAATATTTAAGGAATTTGAACAAGTTAATGATCCAACAATAAAAGAAAGAGAAGGATTTGGACTTGGATTGCCTTTAGTAAAGAAAATAATTGAAAGCATGGGAGGAAAAATTTGGCTTGAGAGTAGTTATGGATTAGGTACTAAATTCTTTTTTGAATTAGAACTTGCTAAAAGTACACAAAAGGATATGTTAAGTGTAAAAAATGAAGCTGTAAATAATAACTTTAGCAAGAGAGAAACAATCAAAATAAATTCTAATAAAGTCTTACTTGTAGATGATAATAAAACAATAAATGAAATTACTTCTCAAATATTATCGGAAATAAATTTAGAGTGTGACATCGCTGATAATGGTATGGAGGCAATAAAAAAAATAGAAGAGAATGGAACAGACTATTATGCAGTAATACTTATGGATATTCATATGCCAAAATATAATGGGTATGATATATCTAGAATAATGAAAACAGAGCTTGGCGTTCAATCACCAATAGTTGCACTTACAGCAACTAATATTACAGAGAAAGTTATAGAAGATAACAAAAATTATATACAGTCATATATTCAAAAACCAGTGAAACCAGAAGATTTAAAAAATATAGTGCAGGGTATAATAGGTGAAAACTGTACTTCGGGAAATGAAAACAAAAAAAGAGAAACAATATTATTTATAGCAGATAAAATTAGAAACTGGGAATTGCTAGAAAGTTTGAATAATAATTTTAATGTTATATGTACATTGAATACAAAAGATATAAACATAATAGTGGAAACAAAGAAATTGGGAGCAATTTTAATTGATAAAACTGATGAAAATGCCAAAGAAGAAGCGGCATACAATTCAAAAGAAAACCTAGTGTTGTTTTTAGACTATAAAGTTAATAATCAAAAACAAGAAGACGTAACAATAACAAGCACAGATGGATATATAAGAAGAATAGACAATGTTAAGACTATAGGATTAGTACTAACTGATATAATAGAAAAAAAGGACAAAGAAGAGAATATTGAAAACACAATTCAAGGATATAACAATGAGATTTCAGACATATACAAATTTTTATATGAGAGTTTAGTGAACTTAACATCTGTAAGGAGTAAAGAAACAGGAGCGCATTTAAAAAGAACACAAGAGTACATGAAAGTAATGTTGGAAGAATTTGAAAAATCTTTTAACACAGGAGAATTTGAACAACAAAAGACAATTGAAGATATAGGAGTTGCGGCAACATTACATGACATTGGAAAAGTTGGAATACCAGATGAGATATTAAACAAACCTGGAAAATTAACAGATGAAGAGTACGAAAAAATGAAGCAGCACACTGTAATAGGACATCAAATTCTGGAAAATACATATAGCGATAAGATATCTAATGACATTTTAGAATATGCAAAAGAGATAACTCTGCATCATCATGAAAAATATGATGGAACAGGATATCCTGACGGGTTAAAGGGTGACAAAATAGATATTATATCTAGAATAATGGCTGTTATAGATGTGTATGATGCATTAGTAAATGACAGAGTATATAAAAAGGCAATGCCATATTCGGAAGTAGAAGACTACATTATTTCTCAAAGTGGTAAAGCTTTCGATCCTAAGATTGTTAACATATTTATAAATTCTAAGGAAAAATTAAAAGCTATAAATGAACAATATAAAGAATAAAAATTCCTCTTTTGGAAATACTTTTAACAAGTAATTCCAAAGGAGGTTTTCTTTTTGATAAGAAAAGTAGAGATAAGTGGTGTTGATACATCAAATTTACAGGCATTATCAAATGAAGAAAGAAATGAGCTGTTAAAAGAACTAAAACATGGAGATTTGGAAGCAAGAGAAAAATTTATAAATGGAAATCTAAGATTAGTATTAAGTGTAATTCAAAGGTTCTATAACAAAGGAGAAAATGTTGATGACCTGTTTCAGGTTGGTTGCATAGGATTAATAAAAGCAATAGATAATTTTGATATGAGTCAAAATGTACAATTTTCAACATATGCAGTTCCAATGATAATAGGGGAAATTAGAAGATATTTAAGAGATAACAATTCTATCAGAGTAAGTAGATCAATAAGAGACTTAGCGTACAAGGCACTAGGAGTAAAAGAAAAAATATATAAGGAAGAACAAAGAGAGGCAACAATTGAAGAAATAGCTAAACAATTAGAAGTTAGCAAAGAAGAAATAGTAATAAGTTTGGATGCTATTCAGGAACCGATATCACTTCAAGAACCGGCCTATAGTGAAAACACAGAAAACATATATATAATAGATCAAGTAAAAGATAAAAAAAATACAGATGAACTATGGACACAAAACATCACAATTGCAGAATCAATGAAAAGATTAAATGAAAAAGAAAGAATGATAATAAATAAAAGATTTTTTGAAGGAAGAACACAAATAGAAGTTGCAGAAGAAATAGGGATTTCACAAGCACAAGTATCAAGATTAGAAAGAACAGCAATAAATCACATTAAGAGAATATATAAATAAAAAATACACCTCCAAATGTTAAATTTTTGTCTAACATTTGGGGTGCACTTCAAATAGGTGCATTTTTTTTATAAAATAAACATATTATATAAGAAGACAAATACAGGAGGAAAACATATGGGACAAAAAGGAATGGATTTCAAACATAAAGAAGTAATAAATATACGAGACGGAAAAAGATTGGGATTTGTTCAAGATGTATGCGCAGATTTGGAAACAGGGACAATTACATCAATAATAGTGCCAGGAAGTAATAGACTCTTAAGTATGTTCTCTTCAAACAACGATATTGTAATACAATGGCAGAACATAAAATGCATAGGGGATGATGTTATATTAGTGGAAATTTGACCAATATCTTGAGATTAAATTTAAGAGAATTAGCTAGAAATATATAAACTTATAAAAAAATATAAAATAAAATGTTATAAATAATAAAGCAAAAAAATAAAATATGATAAATAAGTGAAAAATATTTAAGTTGAATAAGTATTGCAAAGAAAAAAGATAGGCATATAAAGTTATTAAGATGCAAATTGTAGAAATTCCAATTCTTAATTTGAAATTAAAAATATCTAAAATAGCTTTTAATATATTTGGAATAGATATTTATTGGTATGCACTAATAATAGTAGTTTCTATTGTTAGTGCTTTATTTTATTGCAAAAAAATAAAAGGAAAATATGGAATAAAATTTGAGACAATTTTAAATGTTTGTATATTAGTAATTCCTATAGGCATTATTTGTGCAAGATTATATTATGTAATATTTAATTTAAAATATTTTATAGAAAATCCGATGCAAATTTTAGATATTAGAGATGGTGGATTGGCAATATACGGAGGCATAATTGGAGGAATTGTAACAATTATTTTATATTGTAAAAAACATGAAATAAATTTATTTGATTTGCTAGACTATTTGGCTCCTGCCGTAGCTTTAGCACAAAGTATAGGAAGATGGGGAAATTTTGTAAATATAGAAGCATATGGAACACAAACAAGCCTGCCATGGAAAATGTGCATTATAGAAAATGGAATAAAAAAATGTGTACACCCTACTTTTTTATATGAATCACTTTGTACATTTTTAATATTTTTATTGCTGTATAAATTACAACAAAAAAGAAAGTTTAAAGGAGAAATTTTCTATTTATACTTAATATTGTATGCTTTTGTAAGATTTTGGATAGAAGGAATAAGAATTGATAGTTTAATGTTAAAAAATTTCAGAATTTCGCAAATTTTATCTATAGCTATTTTTATACTTTTTTTAGGGATTTTTACGTATGCTGCTATCAGAAATCATATAATGTCGAAAAAGGTAAAAAAATAGAATAAAAAGTCATTCAAAAATCGACGCAAATACTGTCAATAAAGGGCAAATCCGTTGACTAACATGTAAAAATATGGTATTTTTAATATATACAAAATGAAAGGTGCATAAAAAGGAGAGTGATTATATGTTAAATGATGATATTTGTAAATTAAGAGAGAGACTAAACGAAAGCATAATTAACAACGAAGACTATAACATTACATATAAAATAAGCGTAGAACTAGACGAACTAATTGCAAAATACTACAGAACAACAATAACACTAAGGCCGAAACCAAAGAAAAAAAGAACAAGTATAAGAGAAATACAAGAATTATTTAGCGAAAAATGAAAATATTAGGGAAATACATATAAAGAGGTTTATTATTTTATTAGTAATAAGCCTCTATTTTTTACATTTTTATTACAAATTAAAAAAATATGTAGAAAAATAAAAAAAAGTATGTTATCATATAAATAATACACTAAAAAGGAGTAATTATGAGTAACAATACAAAAAAGCTAATTAACAGAATAATAATGGTACTTACATGTTGTATGATTTTATTTAGCTTATCATGTGTGTATGCATCTCCACAAGGAAGTATCAATCCAGACAATTATAAGCCACCAACTTTAACAACAGATGATGCACAACCAGCAATGAATAAAATTAAACCTATAATAGGTGTAATAACAACAATAGGAATAATAGCTTCAGTTATTACTTTAATAATATTAGGTATAAAATATATGGTTGGTAGTATTGAAGAAAAAGCTGAATATAAAAAAAGTATGGTTCCATATTTAATCGGAGCATTTTTTGTATTTTCGGTATCAACTGTAGTAACTTTTATAATGAACATGAGTAATAATTTATTTCCCAATACTTGAAAATTATAAAGGAATATAGTATATTAAAAAAAGGAGGAAAATATGCAAATAAAGAAAGTACTAAAACTAAAGAATAAATTAGTATATATTTTTTTAGTATTTTTTATCATTTTTTCTCAAATAAATTTTGTATATGCAGATACAGATGAGATGGAAAAGAAAAGAGACCAGAGTATAAGTGGCATAATACAAGATGGAAGTAGTTTTATAGATTTACGGGGAAGGACAAGAATCACCAATAGCACAAAGTGATACTAAAACTTTATCAAATAATGTATATAATATATTATTATTTATAGGTTTAGCTATAGCTATAATTATAGGACTAGTGTTAGGAATACAATTTATGGTAGGAAGTGTAGATCAAAAAGCAAAAGTAAAAGATTCATTAATTCCATATATAGTAGGATGTATTGTTATATTTGGAGCTTTTGGTATATGGAAAATAGTACTTACAATACTAGAAAATGTATAAAAATGATATTATAATTATCTTATTATAAAAGATAAAATTATAGATACAAATAAAAAGGGAGGAAAATAAATGAGCAAGATAGCAAAAAGAAATAGAATAGTAAAAATATTTTGCGGAATATTAGTTGCAAGTATATTACTATTTACGGCAAACGTAGTATTTGCTAATCCAACAGGACCAATAAATCCAAGTGAATTAACTGGAACTTTTGACCAAACATCTGGAATAACTACTTTAGGACAACAAATTATAGGTATTATAACAACAGTAGGTATAGTTGTATCAGTAGTGGTTTTAGTAGTACTTGGTATAAAATATATGATTGGTAGTGCTGAAGAAAAAGCTGAATACAAAAAGACAATGATACCATATATAATTGGTGCTATTTTAGTTTTTGCTGCTTCAGCAATTGCTTCAATTGTTATGGGCATATCAAAAAATATTAAAGCAGAATAATTATATTACAACAAGATTACAAAAATATTAAAAGTGCATGACAATGCACTTTTTTTTATTTTTTATCTACCTTTTTTCTACATAATTTGCTATAATTAATATTAAGTATAAATGGGCATACGAAGGAGGAATTTATGGGAACATATAATTTACCCAGAAATGTGAAGGGCGAAGGTAGAATTTTATTTGTATTCACAGGAAAGAGTTTTATATATGCAATTGTAGGCGGAGGAATAGGACTATTATTTTATGGAATATTTTCTCTTGTTGGATTAAACATTGTAGGAATAGCAATAACAGTATTACTTGCTTTAGTTGGTTTTGCTATTGGAACATTTAAAATGCCAGAAATATCAGGGTTAGGTTTTACTAAAAAAGTTGGTGGAGAAAATTTAGATGATATTATAAAAAGAGCAATAATGTTTAAGACAAAAGGAAGCAAAATATACGTTTATAAGGAGGGAAAAAACGATGCTAAATGATATTAATACAATTACAATAATATTAGCTGTTGCTTTAGGAATTTTTTTACTATTATTAATAATATTAGTAGCCGTATATTTTTCTTCTAAGTCAAAAGAAAAAAAGGAAGAACAAGCAACAAAAACATCATCAAGTAACGATGTTAAGAAAGATTCAAAGAAGACTTATACTGTAGAATCTGTATTTGACTTTATGGATTTTGACAAAATTGAAGATAACATGATTTCACAAAAAAATGGAGAAAGATACATAATGGTCGTAGAATGTCAAGGTGTGAATTATGACTTAATGTCAGAAGTAGAGAAAAATGCTGTAGAAGAAGGATTTATTCAATTTTTAAATACATTAAGACATCCAATACAAATATATACACAAACAAGAACAATAAACTTGGAAAATAGTATACAAACATATAGAGATAAGGTTAAAGAATTAGACGATAAATTAGAAAGACAGAGAATGCAATATCAAAATATGGTTGATTCTGGAAAATATTCAAAACAACAATTAGAACAAGCATATTATGAGTTAACTAAACAAACGAACTTATGTGAATATGGAAAAGACATAATTTATACAACAGAAAGAATGAGCTTAAATAAAAATGTACTTAATAAAAAATATTATATTGTTATTCCATATTATACATCAGAATTAGGACAAAACGATTTTGACAAAGGTGAGAAGAAAAATTTAGCATTTTCAGAATTATATACAAGAGCGCAATCCATTATAAGAACATTATCTGTTTGTGGTATAAATGCAGGAATATTAGATTCAAATGGATTAGTAGATTTGCTATATGTAGCATATAACAGAGACGACGCAGAAGTTTATGGGCTAGATAAAGCTTTAAAAGCAGGATATGACGAATTATACTCAACAGCTCCAGATGTATTAGACAAGAAAATGAGAGCATTAGATGCAAAAATAACGCAGGAGGCTTTTGTCAAGGCAAATAATGCAGTTGTAGAGGCAAAATCAAAAAAACAAAAAGCACTTGAAAGAAAAGAAAATAGGATGGACGACTTAATAGAACAAATGGCACAACTTATTATAGATGAAAATAGAGCTGCAATTGGAAATAAAGTTGCAGATGAGGCACAAGATGTTATAAAAGAAGAACGTGCAAGAAGAAAAGGTAGACCAAGAAAAGAAGAAGGAGGTACAAAAGAAAATGAGCAAAAAGAACAAACTTCAAAAAAATGATTTTAAGGAACAACGTAATGATTACACAAAACCAGATGAATACGAAATTTTAAAGAAGAAAACTATAAAAGAACTTATTGCTCCATCTGGAATAGATGCTAGCAACATAGATCACTTAGAAATTATATCTAATGTTACTAGATATGCTAGAAGTTTCTTTGTATCTGCATTACCAAGAATGTGTACATTCCCAGAATTGTTTAGAGATATGTACATGTTTGGAGATATTAATACATCTATATACATAACCCCAATTTTAGAGTCAAAATCACAAAATGACCTAAACAGAACAATAAACGAATTAGAAACAGAAAGAATTGTAGCAGCAGATAGAGGAAACATAAACAGAGAAAGTAGCTTAGCACAAAAAAGAATGGAAGCTGAACAATTAAGAGATGAAATTGCAGCAGGATATAATAAATTATATGAAGCATCTATTATATCAACTTTATTTGCATATAGCTTAGACGATTTAAATAAATACACAAAATTGTTATCAACAGAAGTTGCAAAATCTTTAGTAGGAATAAAAACAGCATGGGGTATGCAAGAAGATGCATTTAAATCTAATCTTCCTTTAATGGAAGATAGGATAAAGAAAACACATACTTTTGACCGTAGGTCTATGGGAACAGTTTTTCCATTTACTACATCGGAAGTAGGACATCCAACAGGAATACCTTTAGGTATAAATAAGCAAACTGGGGTGCCAATTTTATTTGATAATTTTCATAGTAGTTTAACAAACTATAATATGGTTATATTTGCTAAATCTGGTGCTGGTAAATCTGTTACAATGAAAACGCTAATTTCAAGATCTTCTGTTCTTATGGGAATAGAAAGTTTGGCACTAGATGCTGAAGGTGAGTATACAGTAGTTGCAGAGGCCCTTGGAGGAATAAATGTAGTAATAAGCCCTAATTCACAAACAATTATAAACTTATTTGATATAGAAATAGAAAAGGTAAAAGATGAAATAACAGGGAGAGAAAGGCCTATATTAAATGTAGAGAACAAAGTAGAGGACGTAACACAAGCACTTTTAACAATGGCGAGAGGAAGTACAAGAAGTACAGAAGTAAACGAACTTACAAAACAAATAATATCAGAATCAGTGGCAGAAGAATATGCAAGAGTGGGAATTACAGCAGATCCAGCAAGTTTATATGAATCAGATAGTGTAATTTCTGGAGATGCTTTAGGGAAAAGAAAAAAAGAAATGCCAACAATTGGTTCTTGGTATAAAAGAATAGTAGAAAAGGCAAAGCAAAATGATAATTCAGATTATAGATTCCATTACAGCTATTTAATAAAAGTTATGAAACAATATGTAAGAGAATTAAATGGACAAATGGCATATTTCGATGGGCAATCTACATTTGAACTATTAGATGGAGCACCATTTATAAACTTGGATATATCTCAATTGGAGGAAAGATTTGCAAGACCACTTGCACAACAAATATTACTTTCTTGGATTTGGGAAAAATATGTTAAAAAGAATAGTGAAGATAGAACAAAAGCAACTAAAAAAAGAGTCTTAGTTGATGAAGCTTGGATGCTTCTTCCATATCCAGAAGCAGTAGATTTTTTAAACACAATGGCAAGACGTGCAAGAAAAAGAAATGTATCACTTGCAATAATTTCTCAAAGATTCCAAGATTTCTATGAAAAACCAGAAGCACAAGCGGTTTTAACATCATCAGATACAAAACTATTTTTAGCACAAGATAAATCAGAAATAAACTACTTAAAAGAGGTATTTAAGTTAAGTGAAGGAGAAGCTGGATTCTTAGTAACTTGCTTAAAAGGTGAAGGATTACTTAAAGTAGGAGCGGATACAGCAATATTACAAATTAAGCCTACAAGAAAAGAGTTTGAGTTTGTAGAAACAAACTTAAATAAAATAGCACAAATGAAACAATCGAGAGAAAGTTAAAATATAGGAGGAAACAATGAAAAATATTCTGGTGCTTGGTATCGGCAATCTGTTGCTTACTGACGATGGCGTCGGTGTTCACGCCGTCCGGCAGCTGCTTGAAGAGGTCTGGCCTCCTTCCGTAAAGCTGCTGGACGCAGGAACCTTCACCCAGGATATCTTTTACCTGTTCGAGGGGTATGAGGAACTGCTCATTCTGGATATTGTCCATGCGGGGAAGGAACCGGGAACATTGTATCTTTTGAACGAGGAACAGCTGGTGCGCGATGAAAGCCGCAGGTTGTCCATTCATGACATCGATCTTCTTGATTCCCTGGATATGGCGGAAAGATTGCACGGCAAGAGACCTCGTCTGGTGATCATCGGCATGGAGCCGCAGGATTTCACGTCATGGAGTATGGAGCTCTCCCCAGCCGTTCAGGAAAATTTTCCCGCTTTTCTCGAGCTGGCCAGACGGGAGATCCGTGCCAGGCTGACGGATTGAAGACAGCGGAGGTCTGCATGGGCAGTGCGTATTGGTTCGGCCTGGAAACCCCGATTGGTCGTGTGACGCTGGTAGAGGAAGAAGGAGCGATTACGCAGCTGCGCTTTGGAGAATTCTTTCGCGGCACGGCCGTTCAGGAGGAAACGCCCCTGCTGCATGAGTCCATCCTGCAGTTGGAGGCTTATTTTCAGGGTAAACTGCGAGTGTTTGATCTCCCTTTGAACCCTCGGGGTACGGCTTTTCAGTGTAATGTATGGAAAGAACTCAGGTGCATCCCTTATGGTCAGACCCGTTCGTACGGTGAAATCGCCCGTGTCTGCGGCAATACCAGGGCAGCGAGGGCGGTGGGAATGGCCAGCAACCGCAATCCTGTCGCGATCATCATTCCCTGCCATCGCGTCATTGGAGCGGACGGCAGGCTGGTCGGCTACGGCGGCGGCCTGGATATCAAGACCTATTTGCTTGAACTGGAGAGAAGGGCGGCAGAGAGGGGACAGTGCGGATGATTCTTCTCATCGGATTGGCCGGAGCCATGGGCGCAGTCACCCGCTATCTGCTGTCTTCTTTTGTTACGGGGCTGTTCGGGGCAGCCTTTCCCTGGGGGACTTTTCTGGTCAATGCCGTCGGGTGCTTTCTTTTTGGCGTTGCGGTCGGGCTGGCCGATCATTTTGAGTTGGTCAGCGACACCGCGCGCCTGATTCTGCTCACCGGATTCATGGGGGCTTTCACCACTTTTTCCACTTTTATTTTTGATATCCATATTCTTTTCGCGGAAAGTCGGTGGATGCCGGGCCTCTTCAACATGACAGGACAGATCATGATCGGCCTGATCTGTCTGCGGGTCGGACAGAAACTTGTTGATGTGCTGAATTGAGTGGCTTTTGTCGGGACAGTGAGGTGACGGCGTGCTGGAAGTTTGCGATCTGACGGTGTCCATTGATGGTTTAGCCATTGTCCGCCGGGTGAATTTTTTACTGCGGCGAGGAGAAACTCTGTGCCTTGTGGGAGAATCCGGTTGCGGAAAAAGTATGACAGCCCTGGCGTTGATGGGGCTGTTACCTGAAAACGCCTGCATTCTTGAAGGGGAGGTTCGCCTGAACGATATCCGGCTGACGGGCATGAGTGAGCGTGAGTTGTGCGCAGTCAGAGGAAGACAGATCGGTATGATTTTTCAGGAGCCCATGACCTCTCTTAACCCAGTGCTCCCTATAGGCAGGCAAGTGATGGAGGCGGTGTTGCAGCATGAGCGGATTTCCCGCAGAGAAGCACGGGAAAGGGCGGTGGAGCTTCTTATGTCCGTGGGATTCCCCGTTCCGGGTGAGCGGCTGGGTGAATACCCTCATCAGCTTTCCGGCGGTTTGCGGCAGCGGGTTATGATCGCCATGGCGCTGGCGTGTTCTCCGGAGTTTTTGATCGCTGACGAGCCGACCACAGCCCTGGATGTGACCATTCAGGGGCAGATACTGGTTCTGCTCAAACGTCTGGCGAGAGAACGAGATATGGGGATGGCCCTGATTACGCATGATTTGGGAGTGGTATTCGACGTGGCAGATCATATCGCCGTCATGTACGCCGGGGAGATTGTCGAACACGCCTCTCATGACGATTTTTTTGCCCGCCCCCTGCATCCCTATGCCCAGGGGCTGCTGGCCTGCCTGCCGGATATCGGAAATCCTGACATAAAACGGTTGCCCACAATCCCTGGAACGGTTCCACCTCCTGCGGCGCGCGGAACCGGCTGTCTGTTCAGGGAACGCTGCCCCAGGGCGATGTCCCGCTGCTCCAATCCTGTCCCCAGCGTTGAGGTGGAGCAGGGGCATATTGTATCCTGCCATATTTATATATGAAAAAATGCTTGCCAAGAAGGGGAAGTTCGGATAGATAAATGTCCGCGCCGAAGTGGTGGAATTGGTAGACACGCTAGGTTCAGGGTCTAGTTCTCGCAAGGGAGTGGGAGTTCGAGTCTCCCCTTCGGCACCAACCAAGAATCCAATCAAGTCCCGCAAGGTTCAAAAAGCCTTGCGGGACTTGGCTTTTTGGGCAATGCTATGTCCAGCGAGGTGTCGTGGGAAACGGGGAGAACCAACAAAAATGACGGTATTTGCAGCGGTATGAGCCAACATGGAGGAAACGAGGCCCGAAAAATACCGTCACCCTGCAACCCCTTGCCAGCAAAGGATTTCAGCCATGCCACTCATCGGTACTGCGCTCCGCAATTTGAAGTCTGACGGTACTCCGACAAAACTGGCCGACTCTGAGGGCTTGTGCCTCTACCTCTCCGTTTCCGGCGGAAAATTATGGCGGATGGATTACCGCTATGCCGGAAAAAGAAAGACGCTCAGCTTTGGCGCGTATCCCGCCGTCTCCCTGAAGGATGCCCGCCGCAAGCGCGACAAGGCCAAGGAACTGCTTGCCAACGACATTGATCCCGGCGCTCAGAAAAAGGCCGCCAAGGAAGAAGCCGAAGCGGCGGCGCGTGAACAAGCGTTGACCTTCTCCGTCGTCGCTCAGGAATGGTTCGCCACAAAGCAGGATTCCTATGCGGCGGCCAATATCAAGAAAAAACAATGGCTCATTTCCCTGCTCAATGAGCGGATTGGTGAAAAGCCCATCAGCAAACTTGTGCCAACCGATATTCTGGGCGCAATCAGACCGGTGGAAGCCGCGGGTCATTCGGTAACGGCGCATAAACTGGCCGAAACCGCCGGGCAGATATGCCGTTTTGCCCGCACCTGCGGCTATATCGTCTTCAACCCGGCTGACGGTCTCAAGGAAGTCCTCAAGCCAATCCAGACAAAGCACCATGCCACCATCACCGATCCCATCTCCTGCGCTGCATAGACGAATACTAGGGCGGAGCCGTTGTCGGTTATGCCCTCAAGATTCTGCCCTATCTGGCCTTGCGGAGTGCCGAGCTTCGCGGCGGCAGGTGATCCGGGATTGATCTGGACAAGGCGCTCTGGATTGTGCCTGCCGCCAGAAGGGAAAACGCCAAGGATGGCGGCGGCATGAAGATGCGCATTGCCCATGCCGTGCCCCTGCCCACTCAGGCGGTCAGGCTGTTCCGCGAACTGCATCTGCTCACAGGTACAGGCGAACTGTGCTTTCCGGGACGGCATTCAGCCTCGCAATGTATTTCCGATATGGCGCTTTTGAACGGTATCCGCCGAATGGGTTTCAGCAAGGAAGAAATGACCATCCACGGTTTCCGCGCCATGTTCTCCACCATCCTGAATGAAAAAAAGCTGGAATGGGGCTTTGACGGCGACATCATTGAGGCCCAGCTTGCCCACAAAGAGCAGAATACCGTTCGGGATGCGTACAACCATGCGTCATATCTGGATAAACGACGTGAATTGCTTCAGAGGTGGGCTGATTATCTGGACGAATTGCGAAATCAGGATACATCCAATTCACTGAAATAATTCAGTAAGCAAAACTTTCAAATTTATGGCGTGGCGTTGCGGCAGATCGGCTGCGACGCCTTGCCGTTTTTATCTGCGCCCAAAAATTGCTTGCCACAAAAATTTTTCTCTTTTCCCTGCACCTCTATCGAACTGTATCGGACTGCATCGAACCACATAGCACGGTATCGTACTTCATCAACAATGTGGATTAATTGAATAAAAATGCTATAGCACTCCGTAAAGACCATTTTGATACGGAGGTAATGCTATGGCAACTCAAATACCCACCACAGGTTTTCTCAGGCTTCACCAGATTCTTGAATTTTTCCCCATCAGCAAAAGTGCATGGTGGAAAGGCTGTGCAACCGGCCGCTATCCAAAGCCATTGAAGCTTGGCCCGCGCACGACCGTCTGGCGCGCCGAGGACATCAAGGCGTTCATTGAAAACGCCGGTAAGGAAGGAGAAGGCCATGAATGATCTTCTCCACACTTTCCATGATGTGCTTGGTCAGCATGGCCTTGTCCCTGAAGAAATTTTTGCTGACGGCAATCTTCATCGTTGCCCCACAGAAGGCAAGCCCCATAAGCGGAATGGCGCGTATATAGCCCATCTGGACAAACCGGCCACTCTCTGGTGGTGCAACTGGGAAACCGACGACCAGGGCACGTTCTGCGCCGAAGAAAAGCAGACGCTTTCATTTGCGGAAATGTCCGCATGGCAGGAACGCCAGCAATCCATCCGGCGACAGCGGGAAGAAGAATGTACCAGACGCCATGCGGAAGCGGCCCAGCAGGCCAGACAGGAATGGAATGCGGCAAGAGCGTGCGACGCCAGCCATCCCTACTTGCGGCGCAAGGGCATTCCAGCTTTGGAAGGCATACGGCAATCGCGGGACGGTACTCTGCTTATCCCGGTTCTGGATGCCGCAAACAATCTGCAAAGCCTGCAACGCATTTACTCTGATGGAACCAAGCGTTTCCTCGTTGGCGGCAAGGTTTCAGACGGCAGGTTCATCATTCCGGGTCAGCCGGAAAAGTCGATAGCCATCTGCGAAGGCTTTGCCACTGGCGCAAGCATCCATCTTGCCA
>ENA-ORTY01002863-ORTY01002863.1-human-gut-metagenome-genome-assembly--contig:-NODE-2863-length-15745-cov-3.421033_pt1 | contig 15745 bp, 12 predicted proteins | sample MGYA00241917_ERZ509198 | MGnify/ENA primary metagenome ERZ509198 (study PRJEB26280, sample SAMEA2338857) | human gut metagenome | biome: human gut; feature: human-associated habitat; material: faeces...
TTTTGCATCAAAAAGCCCCGGGAATTCTCCCGGGGCTCTTATAACGCATATATTTTTTAACAAATTTTCATGAAAAATCAGCTGTATTCCATTTTTGTTATGCAAAAAGTGGATTACTGACTTTTTGTACCTGTTTTAATACATAAGCTGACATATTTATCTCAGAATCACCGCACATCTTCGCGTAGTGTTTATCTCAGGAAACCGTTGACAATCTGCTCTTCTGCCTCTTCCTCTGTCAGACCTAATGTCATAAGTTTGATGATCTGCTCACCGGCGATTTTTCCGATGGCTGCCTCATGGATCAGCGCTGCGTCCAGATCATTGGCCTCCAGCTGCGGAATCGCAAGGATCCGTGCTTTGTCCATAATAATGGCATCACACTCGGTATGACCGCTGCATGGTGCATTTCCGATGATCCTGGAATCAAATTTCTGATAGGAGGTATCTTTTGCCACGGAACGTGAAATGACATCTGCACTGGCTCCCTCACCATTCAGGCTGACGGAATATCCACTGACTGCATGCTGGTCACCATGTGTCATCAGACGCTCACGGACTACCAGCTTGGCACCTGCTGCCAGCTCTGCCTTCGTATCACGCTCTGTAGAATCCACACCTTTGATCTGGACCATTTCCATCTCCATGTAGCTTCCTTCTTCCATATACACTTCCGTGCCCGGATTCAGGATACGTTTTCCTTTTCCGTCACCTGCACCGTAATGCTTTTCCACATATTTTACTTTTGCATTTTTCTCGATGAAGAAACGGTGGATACCATCATGCTCTGCATCCTGATCCCCACAGTTGTCGATACCACAGCCAGCTACGATGACCACGTCACTGCCTTCTCCGATATGGAAATCGTTATAAACCATCTCTTTCATGCCGCTCTGGCTCAATACAACCGGAATGTGTACACTCTCATTTACAGTACCCGGTTTGATATAGATGTCGATACCGCTGACATCTGTCTTGGATACAATATCAATATTTGCCGTTGTATTTCTGGCTGCCATCTGACCGTTTGCACGGATGTTGTAAGCTCCCTCCGGAACTCCATGCAGATCAGCGACTTCCGCCAGAAGTCTTTTCTGAATCTCATCCATCATATCTATCTAATCCTCGTTCTTTCCTAATATATTTATAGATTGGCTAAATTTCAACTAACACCATTCGTTATTCATTTTTGATCACTTCTTATTCCTAATACCATTAGGGTTTCTCTTTTCAACTAACAGTGTTAGTCCTTTATTCACAATATAGATTTCTACTTGTTAAATTTATCACACATATTCACTGCGGAAGAGGTACCCAGCAACTGCGGAAGTATCTCATCCTTCGGACCGTGATTGATGATCTGTCCTGCAGAAATCACTACGATCTCATCTGCAATATCAAGGATACGCTCCTGATGAGAAATGATCAGGATAGAACCGTCTTTTGTTCTTTCCTGCATGCGCTCAAATACCTGGATCAGATTCTGGAAGCTCCACAGGTCGATACCGGCTTCCGGCTCATCAAATACGGAAAGCTGTGTACCTCTTGCCAGTACCGTAGCAATTTCGATACGTTTTAACTCACCGCCGGAAAGGCTCGCATTTACTTCACGATTGATGTAATCTTTCGCACAGAGTCCTACTTCAGACAGATACTGACAGGCATCTGCTGCGCTCATTCTGCGTCCTGCTGCCATACGGATCAGATCCAGCACCTGAATTCCTTTGAATCGTACCGGCTGCTGAAAAGCAAAACTGATACCCATTTTTGCTCGTTCCGTAATACTTTTTTCTGTAATGTCCTCACCGTTAAATAAAATCTGACCGGAAGTTGGTTTCTCAATACCAACAATTAATTTTGCCAGGGTGGATTTTCCACCGCCGTTCGGTCCTGTAATGACTACAAACTTGTTGTCGTCAATTTTCAGATTAATTCCTCTGATAATCTCTTTTTGTGCTTTTTCGTCTGATACTTCAAAAGACACATTTTTCAATTCCAGCATCTTGTTTCTCTCTTTCTGTTTTTTTAATCATTCCATTCCGTCTTTTTCGGAATTTTTTATTCCCATATCGGATTTTGGTTTTTATATCCTAGCGTTTTTCTTGGTTTTCCAATAAACGCAAAGAGCAGTGAAAAGACTTTTGTCCTCTCACTGCTCATATTTTTTAATTTTCATACACTTTTCATGCATGTTGCCTGCTATTTTTTCTGCAGCATCATCATATCAATGCACGAACGAAAACAGCATATCTTAGTCCAGTGGTCTTCTCGGAATAATGACCGCTGCCAGAAGATAGATCAGTAATCCGCTTCCTGCTGCAAATGCAAGTACCACCCAGATCAGTCGGATGATCGTCGGATCGATACCAAGAAACTCTCCAAGACCGCCGCATACGCCACACAATACTTTATTGTCCTCTGATTTGTATAATTTTTTATTCATTCTTTATCCCTCTTCTGATTTACCTTCATACAGAAAATTACTGTATGTCTCCTGCGCATTTCTGATATATTTTACTATATAAGTATTTTTTTCGCAAGAAGATTCTGTGCTTCTGACTTCACTTAACCATCTGGTGAATCTGAATTTACTGTTCTTCCATGCAGATTTATTGCAATTCTCCGGTTTCAAAAAATTCCGGCCTGTGAAAATCCGGTTCTGGCACATCTACCGGCGAATAACTTGCATAATGAATCTGTTCGGCATTACCGCTTTCACACACTTTGTAAAAGTTACAGGCAATTTTTGTACCGGCAATTTGCGGAATCGGACCACCAATTTCTTCCAGAAGTTCTAACGGCAGAAAGAAACAGATTTTCCAGCAATTCTTTTCAATAACCGCCTGTGGCTGACAAATTCTGATCTGCTCTTCTGTGAAAAATGTCCGATCCGTACGCTCTGTCCCAGACTGTATCAATGTGGCTCCGTTTGCATTCATCTCCACATTGACATACAAAGGTGTCTGTTCTGGCCAGAAACCAAGAAATGCTTCCATTCCACTGTCCTGGCTCACCGGATCGTTCATTTTGAGATAGGTCCGGAGCGGATCTGCTTCTTCACAGGTCATTTCCACCAGAAATCCATGCTCTTTCCAACAGGCAATTTTTCCATATGTTTTTGGAATTGCTTTTGTCCCCCATAAAAGATGTGTGATTTCAAATGTTTCACACTGTGCAAATTGTTCTTTTTCGTCTATGATTTTTATATTCATTCTTTATCGTCCCCCGATCAATACTATTTTTCCCTCAAATGCAAATCCATAATGATGAATCTGCTCCGGTTTTATATGAAGCTCCAACAACTCCGCATCATACTGTTTTTCCTGAATCTGCATTAATGCCGCCTGAACTGTTTCCTGCAAAAAACCAGCTTTTAAACATTCCGGTAAACATTCCAAGTGTTTCCAGATTTGTGATTTTCAGATGATACCACGGTTCCAGCAAAATGCCACGTTGTTCCACTTCCAACACTTTCAGATATCCACTGGCAAGCAGCAGACTCCAAATTGCATTTTTATCCTGCTGTAACTGTTCGAAAACAATCTGTTCATCAAAGGTAACCAAAATCTCTTTTTCCTGCAAAAGAATTTCCATTTTTTCTTTCATATCGGTTGCTGATTGCTGAATCAGGCTGTTGATCAGCGTGTTGGAACTGGTCGCTGCCCAGTACGCCCCGATTTTCTTTTTATCCAGATAATTTGTGATTGACCATGGATTATAAATATCCGTATGATTACCAAATATAAATCCATCATACCACTGTTTCACCAGTTCTTTTTTATCTGCCAGGCCAAATTCTTCCAGTGCCTGAAATACTTCCTGTTCTGTGAAACCAAAAAAAGTGGCATATTCATCCGACGTTGTCGTGATCACATTCAAATTATTCAGATCAGAAAAAATAGACTGCTTTGATACCCGTGTAATTCCTGTCAAAACTGCACGTTCCAGATATGGATTTGATTTGAATGTCGCATTGAAAAGACTTCTTAAAAAAGAGGTAAACGTATCCCAATAACCGTGTACATATGCCTCCTGCATGGGCGTATCATATTCATCTAACAGCACAATCACTTTTTTCCCGTAATAGCGATACAGATACTGGCACAATAAATTGATTGAAAATGAACTTTCCGCATCTTCCATATACATCGATACGTTTCGATACATTGCTTTCTCATTTTCACTAAGCAAATTTCCATCCAGAAGATAGCGGTGTTCCTCATATAACCGTGCAATCTGCATATTGATCTGTTTTTTCACCTCTGATAACTGATCTGCTTTCACTGCCGCAAAACTCAGGAAAAGTACAGGATACGTGCCCTGCAATCCCCTCCATTTTTCTTCGGTCCAGATAGAAAGACCTTCAAACAAATCTCCTCTGTCAGCATACTGATTTGAAAAAAAACATTTTAGCATATCCATATTCAGAGTTTTTCCAAAACGTCGCGGACGTGTGATCAATGTAATATCATCCTGTGATTCCCACCATGCCCGGATCAAGTCCGTTTTATCAATATAAAAACTGTTCTGTTCTCTCAGACTCGCAAAATCCTGTTTTCCTATACTGACTGTTTTTGTCATCTCAGTGCTACACCTGCCTTTCTGTATTATTATCAGTATAACATTGCGTTTCCAGAAACACAACGGCACATAGCAAAATATGTCCCATAGTAAAATATTAAAATGTGCTATCATAACTTTCATAAGAAAAGCTATAAATAGCACATTTTTCAGCTATTTCAAGGGATGTAGACGATACATTTCTTTCAAAATAATCTTGCTCCGGATGTATTTTCTACATTTTGCACATATACAATAATATGAAAGCACGGAGCAATCCGTATAATCAAGATTTGGGTGTTTTGACACCCAAATCATATGATTACAGTTTCTAAAACTTTCAGGAAAGGAATCCACTACCTTGAATAATGAAAAATTAGAAAATCTCCTGAATCTGGCATTGAACGCCACACCGGAAGAACGCGAAAAATCTTTAGAACTGAATGTTGGATATGATACTGCTTCCCGCAGCTGGGAAGTGATTGTGAAAGCCTCCGGTGGCTTTGATATACTTCCGGAGCTGTTTCCACAGATCACGATCCATCCGTTATTAAATGGATATGGCATTCTGACAGTACCTGCCGCTCTTCTGGATGCCTTATCAGAACGCCCGGAAATTGAATACATGGAAAAACCGAAACGGCTTTTTTTTGCTGTCAATAGCGGGCGATCGGCTTCCTGTATCACGCCACTTCAGACAACACCTGCTCCAGAACGAAACAATCTCTATGGTTCCGGTATCATCACTGCCATCATCGACTCCGGCATTGACTACGCCCACCCGGATTTCTGCAACGCAGACGGCACCACCCGGATCCTTGAACTTTGGGATCAGAGCCTTGACCGGATTTTCACGCAAGCTGAAATCAACGAAGCCCTGCAGGCACCCTCGTCTCAGGAACGGTACCAACTTGTCCCAAGCCGGGACTTATCCGGCCACGGCACACATGTAGCCGGAATTGCTGCCGGAAACGGACGTGCATCGAACGGCCAGTACCGCGGTGTTGCCCCACTAAGTTCCCTTTTGATCGTAAAACTTGGCATTTCCGATCCGGATGGTTTTCCCCGCACTACGGAACTGATGCGTGCGATAGATTATGTCCTGCAAAAAGCGTTTTCATGGCAGATGCCCGTGGCCATTAACTTAAGTTTTGGCAATAATTACGGTTCCCATGACGGTGCAACCCTGCTGGAAACTTACCTTGATAATGTATCTTCTTATTGGAAGTCCTGCATTGTCACCGGCACCGGAAACGAAGGTGCTTCCCGGATTCACACTTCCGGATCATTTCTCCCAAATAGTTCCCCCGTCACCATTCCATTTTCGGTCAGTGATTATGAATCCGGTCTGAATCTCCAGCTCTGGAAATCTTACGCGGATGAAATTGAAGTAACCCTGCGCCATCCGAACGGCACGATTGTCGGGCCATTTCAGGAACGGCTTGGCACCTATCGATTTAGCGCCGGAACGACCGAACTTCTGGTGTATTACGGAAAACCAAGTCCCTACAGCATCAGCCAGGAAATCTATCTGGATTTTATTTCCCAGGGAAGCTACATAGATGCTGGTATCTGGGAACTGACGCTTAATCCCCGCCGCATCACCGCCGGTTCCTATGACCTGTGGCTTCCGGGAGAATTCGTAATCGGCAGCGGCACCGGATTCTTATATCCGACAGAAACCACTACGCTCACGATTCCCTCTACTGCTGCCAAAGTTATTTCGGTAGGTGCCTATAATGCTGCTTTCAACAGTTATGCCGCCTTTTCCGGGCGTGGATTTACCCGGATGGAGCACCGGGTCAAACCGGATCTGGCAGCTCCCGGCGTCAATATCATTTCTGCCGCTCCCGGCGGTGGCTATACATCCAAAAGCGGTACTTCCATGGCCGCTCCTTTTGTCACCGGAAGCTGTGCCCTGCTGATGGAATGGGGGATTGTGCGAGGCAATGATCCCTACCTGTACAGTGAAAAAGTAAAAGCTTACCTGATTCGGGGCACAAAAAAACTGCCTGCCTTCACGGAATACCCCAATCCCTATATCGGATGGGGCACTCTGTGTACGGCAGACAGTATACCAACTTAAAATGCACAGTGATTCTAATAAGAATACGTCAGCTTACACTGATCAGAATCACGCGCCAAGTTTCACCTACGTTCAACTCGAATTTACTGCTCTGTTACAGTTACTTTTACTTTATCAAGATGCCAGATATCATCTACGTACTCCTGAATGGTTCTGTCAGAAGAGAATTTTCCAACATGTGCCACATTCAGCATAACGAGTTTTGCCCAGCCTTTCTCGTCTCTGTAAGCTTTCTCCACACGCTCCTGAGCCTCTGCGTAAGAACGGAAGTCTTTCAGGCAGAAGTAAGTATCAGCGAACTGTGTGCACTGTGTATTGAGCAGTGAATTGTACAGATCACGGAACAGCTCTGTATCATTTCCGGAATAGAATCCGTTGATGAGCTGCATCAATACCTGACGGATTTCCTGATCCTGATTAAAGATATCCATCGGATTGTAATCGCGGTTCTGCTCATGCGCGATGACTTCATCGGAACTCATACCAAAGATAAACATATTCTCTTTGCCGACTTCCTCAGCCATCTCTACGTTTGCACCGTCCATTGTTCCAATTGTTGCAGCACCGTTTAACATAAATTTCATGTTACCGGTTCCGGATGCTTCTTTACTTGCAGTAGAAATCTGCTCGCTGACATCTGCTGCTGCAAAGATCCACTCAGCATTGGATACTTTATAATCTTCGATAAATACAACTTTCAGCTTGTTGTCAATACTTGCATCATGGTTGATCACATCAGCTACGGCGTTGATCAGCTTAATCGTCAGTTTTGCATTTTTGTAACCGGCAGCTGCTTTTGCACCAAAGATGAAGGTTCTTGGATAGAATTCCATATCCGGATGCTCTTTGATCTTGTTGTACAGATACATAACATGCAGAATGTTCATCAGCTGACGTTTGTACTCATGCAAACGTTTTACCTGTACATCAAAGATGGAACGCGGATCTACTTCAATGCCGTTGTGCTCCTGGATGTATTTTGCAAGACGCAGCTTGTTCTGATATTTGATCTGCATGAATTCCTGCTGTGCTTTTGGATCATCTACATAGACAGCAAGTTTTTTCATGTGGCTTAAATCTGTGATCCAGTCGTTTCCGATCTTGTTGGATACCCACTCAGCCAGCAGCGGATTTCCGTGATACAGGAAACGACGCTGTGTGATACCGTTTGTCTTGTTGTTAAATTTCTGCGGGAATAACTCGTAGAAATCTTTTAACTCCTGTTTTTTCAAGATTTCTGTATGCAGTCTCGCTACACCGTTTACAGAGTAACCTGCAACGATGGCAAGGTGTGCCATTTTGACCTGTCCGTCATGAATGATCGCCATTTTATCTTTTTTATACTGATTTCCCGGATATTCCTCTTCTACTTCCAGAAGGAATCTGCGGTTGATCTCCTCAACGATCTGATAAATACGCGGAAGCAGACGGGAGAAGATTTCAATCGGCCATTTTTCCAATGCTTCTGCCATGATGGTATGGTTGGTGTATGCACAGGTCTTTGTTGTGATCGCCCATGCCTCATCCCAGGTCAGACCTTCCTCATCCAGAAGGATTCTCATCAGCTCTGCAACTGCTACGGTTGGGTGTGTATCGTTCATCTGGATGGTTACTTTCTCAGAAAGTTTGTGGATATCCGGATGATATTTTTTATAACGGGCTACGGCACGCTGTACACTGGCAGATACGAAGAAATACTGCTGTTTCAGACGCAGCTCTTTACCCTGGATATGGTTGTCGTTCGGATACAGAACTTCTACCAGGTTTCTTGCAAGGTTTTCCTGCTCAACGGCTTTTCTGTAATCACCTTTGTCAAAGGAATCCAGCTCAAAACATTCCATCGGCTCAGCATCCCAGATCATCAGTGTGTTTACCATATTGTTGTTGTATCCAACGATCGGCATATCATACGGAACAGCCAGTACGGACTGATAATTTTTCTGAACGAATTTTGTACGTCCGTTCTCAGCCGGCTCAGCCTGTACATAACCACCGAATTTGACTTCAAAAGAATGCTCCGGTCTGCGCAGCTCAAAAGGATAACCGTTTTTCAGCCAGTTATCCGGTACTTCCACCTGATAACCGTCTTTGATCTTCTGTTTGAACATACCGTAACGATAACGGATACCACATCCGTAAGCAGCGTAACCAAGCGTAGCAAGGGAATCCATAAAACATGCAGCCAGACGGCCCAGACCACCGTTTCCGAGTGCCGGATCCGGCTCCTGGTCTTCGATCATATTCAGATCAAATCCGATTTCATCCAGTGCTTCTTTTACTTCCTTGTATGCGGTCAGATTGATCAGGTTGTTACCGAGGGCACGACCCATCAGAAACTCCATAGACATGTAATATACCATCTTCGGATCTTCTTTGTCGAACGTCTGCTGGGTAGCAAGCCAGTTGTCAATGATAACATCTTTTACAGCATAAGACACCGCCTGGAAGACTTCCTGTTCGGAAGCCTCCTCCATGGTTTTGCGGTAAAGTGTTTTCACATTGTCTTTTACACATTTAATGAATTCTTTTTTGTCAAATAAAATATTTTTCATTACTGTTTTTCCACTCCTAACTCAACCTTGTGGCCATTGATATTCCACTCTTTCTGGTAGCCTTCTAATGCGCCTTCTTTGATATCTACCGCAAGTACTTCACTCTGAATTTCTTCTTTGTGTGCTGCAAATACTTCACAGATTGTTTTCTCTGCTTTGAAAGAAAGGACGATCTTATCCATTACTTCAAATCCTGCCTCTTTACGCATTGTCTGTACCTTACTGATGATCTCGCGGACAAAGCCTTCCTCAATCAGCTCCGGTGTCAGTTTTGTATTCAGTACAACAGTGATGTCATTTCCGGTTTCAGTAGCAAATCCTTCTGTCTGAGCTACGGAAATCAGTAAGTCTTCTTCTGTCAGAACGATGCTATCATCCACTTCAGATAAAGTGATGGAACCTTCTTTTTTCAGCTGTGCCATTGCTGCGTGTCCGTCAATGTTTTCCAGGGCAGCTTTGATCTTGCCCAGGAATTTACCATATTTCGGTCCTACGGTACGAAGCTGCGGTTTGAAGCTGTAATTTGTATATGCACTGACATCCTCGATGAAGCTTACTTTCTTGATATTCAGCTCATCCTCGATGATCTCCACAAAGAACTCCGGTACTTCAAACGGTGCTTTTACATACATATCGCCGATCGGCTGTCTGTTTTTGATATTTGCACTGTTTCTTGCCGCACGGCCAAGTACAACGATTTTCAGTACTTCTGCCATATTTTTCTCAAGTTCCGGATTGATCATTGCCTCGTCAACAACCGGGAAGTCACACAGATGGATACTTTCCGGAGCATCTTTATCAATACTTCTTACCAGGTTCTGATAAATATCTTCTGTCATGAACGGAATCATCGGAGCAGCTGTCTTGCAGATCGTTACCAGTGCGGTATACAGTGTCATATACGCATTGATCTTATCCTGCTCCATGCCTTTTGCCCAGAAACGCTCACGGCTTCTTCTTACATACCAGTTACTCATATCATCTACGAAATCCTGCAGTGCTCTTGCAGCTTCCGGAATTCTGTAATTTCCAAGGTTGTCATCGACTGCCTTTACCGTAGAATTCAGTCTGGACAGCAGCCATTTATCCATAACGGATAATTTATCATATTCCAGATTGTATTTTGTTGCATCAAATGCATCAATGTTTGCATACAGAACGAAGAATGCGTAAGTATTCCACAGTGTACCCATGAATTTACGCTGTCCTTCCATAACGGCTTTTCCGTGGAAACGGTTTGGCAGCCATGGGGCAGAATTGATATAGAAATACCAGCGGATGGCATCTGCGCCATATTTCTGCAGTGCGTCAAACGGATCAACTGCATTTCCTTTGGATTTACTCATCTTCTGTCCGTTCTCATCCTGTACATGTCCCAGAACGATAACGTTCTCGTATGGTGCTTTGTTAAATAACAGTGTGGACTCTGCCATCAGGGAATAGAACCATCCTCGTGTCTGGTCTACTGCCTCTGAAATGAACTGAGCCGGGAACTGCTGCTCAAATACTTCTTTATTTTCAAACGGATAATGATGCTGTGCAAACGGCATTGATCCGCTGTCAAACCAGCAGTCGATTACTTCCGGAACACGGTGCATCTCTTTTCCACACTTCGGACATTTGATCGTCACCGCATCAATGTACGGACGATGAAGTTCAATGTCATCCGGGCAATTATCGGACATTTCTTTTAATTCCTCAATGCTTCCGACAGAATGCATATGTCCGCACTCGCATTCCCAAATATTAAGCGGCGTTCCCCAGTAACGGTTACGGCTGATACCCCAGTCCTGCACGTTTTCAAGCCAGTCGCCGAAACGTCCTTTTCCGATACTTTCAGGAATCCAGTTGATCGTATTATTATTTGCGATGAGGTCCTCTTTCACGGCAGTCATCTTGATGAACCATGATTCACGTGCATAATAGATCAGCGGTGTGTCACATCTCCAGCAATGAGGATAACTATGCTCAAATTTCGGTGCATCATAGAGCAGACCTCTGGCATCAAGATCTTTGAGCACTTCCGGATCGGCTTTCTTTACAGCCTGCTGCACCTGGAACATTTCTTTGTTGTTGCAGGCGCACATCACGACCTGCTTTTCTTGTCCATGGTATCCGCCCTGGCCCTTTAAAATAGTGGTTCCCCGTTGACAGCATTCATCGATCACTTCACAGATCTGAGGACCATGATCTGTAACGATCAATGTAAGCTTCCCGGCATTGATTCCATACATTAACTTGTCTACGGCAACAGCAAAAATAAAATTTACAACCATTCCATAAATGATACCGTCTATATCCCGGAATAAAATTCCGCCGACCAGAATGATCCCCACATCAGACCAGAATGCAATTTTCCCAAGGGATAAATGCGGTTTGATGGCTTTCACTGCCATAATAATAAAGTCTGATCCGCCGGTAGAGGAGTTTTTTGAATAAATCAATGCATATCCGATACCGCCAAATACACCTGTACAAAGGGCTGCTAATAAGCGATCTCCTTCATACACCGGAAACAACGGTGCCACATAGTCGATCATCAAAGAAGAAAGCACCATGCATCGTAAAGAGCTGATGAAGAACTTTTTCCCGAGAAGCCGATAGCAGACAATAGCCAGCGGGATATTCAATACAATGGTTGAAAGTCCGATTGGAATATTCAGCAACCGGTATAATATGATAGAAATACCTGAAAATCCGGTCATTGGAAACTTTGCCTGCACAGCGAAATTATAAATTCCAGCTGCAATAAATACACTTCCTATAAATTCCCAGAGTAATTGCGTTGCAAATACGTTTGCCTTTTGCATAGAAAACTGTGTTTTCATAATTTTAATACCTCCATTTCATAAAAAAAGAGCGAAGGCGTATTATATAAAATATAATGCGCTTTCGCTCTTCGGCCACTAGACTAACACTAATATACTGGTTTTGTCAAGTGTTATTTTTCTAGGTGCAAATATTTGAAATTTTCATTGAATTTACGATCATCTGTATATTCTGGATTTATAAGAAATATTGTGTTATACTTGTATTAAATGCTTAGGTTGGAGTTAATAGATATTGTTAAGAAAAGAGGGGGATAGGTGAAATGTCTTGGATTATAATGATCATTTTGGTGATTGTAGCAATTGAAGTTATTAAAGCTGTAAAAGTTCAACAATATAAAAAATTAGAAAAAGCAGTTTTAAAAGATCTGGGGTTTTCGGGTTGGAATAGTGTTCCCTATTTTGATAAGTATATAACTGTGAAAAGCCGTCAGAGATTGGAAAAATACGATGCTATAAAATTTTTCAAGGAAAACAAAGATATGCTTGAAAAGGCAGAAAAAGTTATAGAACAAAAAAAACGTATGGCAATAACTTTGAAAGAATTTCTTGAAAGTAACGAATATGAGACTTGTTCCCAGTACAATAAGGTTAAGAAGCAAATAGATTCAGTTTTGAAGAATTCAAATGCTTTTAGAGTTAAGGTTAGTTACATATCGTCAGCTGGAAATAATTTGGGATCAAAAACAATTACTGTAAATCAGCGTACCATAGATATGTTTAAGGATGATCCTTCTCTGTTTATGGGCAAAGGCGAATATAATAAGTATCTCAGAGAACAGCAGAAAGAGGCGCTGAGTCAGAAACAACATGAGTACTATGAGCGTGTAAACAGCATTATTGAAGTTTCAAATGAAAGCAGAGATTCCTTAGTTATTAAAGATAATCAGGAACAGCTGGATAGTTTGATTATCCAGCTGTTTCAGACTGTAGACAAAGCAGCTCTAGGGTGCATACCCTAGAGTCGTTTTTCTTTGCTGTATTCGTAAGCCATTCAAAATAATCAAAACGATCGATTTGAATGTATCCTTATGTCCCCATTTCTGCTTGATTTTTGCCAGTTTCTTCAAATTCATGCACGCAAACGTGAGCCCGACTTTCAGATCCATTCGGGCTTTTCCATACATCTGCGTATACCGTAATCCATGATTCTCTTTTGCAGTTCCAAAGATTCTTTCTATGGTTTCTTTTCTGAGAGAATACAGGTCTTTCATCCCAAGAGTATGTCTGATATCCTCGCATATTTCCATGTACGGTTCCCATATATGTCTGGTGATCGTTTTGACATGGTCTTTGCTTCCGGTACACTGTGCCAGATATGGACACGCTGCACAGCCTGCCCCGCAGCTTTTATATTCCCTGTATCCATCCCTGTTGGTCGTACGGTATTCCAATGTCTTATGGTTGGGACAGATGTAGCAGTCGTAATACTCATCATACACATACTCGTATTTTTTGAAAAAACCTTCTTTTGTCATTGGTCGTTTATAGGGCAGCAGCGGTTTGATACCATCATCAATGAGAAGATTTGCGATTGCCGGAGTTTTGTATCCCGCATCTGCGATCAGTGTTTCGATACCGATGTCTTTTATCCTGTCATAAAGACCTTTAAAAGTTCTGCTGTCATGCTGATTGCCTGGGTTAACCGTGTAGCCAAGGATCCATCCGTTCTTATCACAGGCTGTTTCTATTGCGTATGCAAATACATTTTTATGTTCGCCTTTACGGAACCATCCGCTTTCCGGATCTGTAGTACTGCATTTGATTGTTTTGGCATCCCTGGGGATATCATCCGTAAATTCCTTCGGACCGCCTCCGGAAGATGATGGATGATCATCGTCATCTTTATTATCCTCTTTTTCTTTGAGCGGCTTCTTTCCGTGGGCTTTCCGGTCTTCATTGATCTCTTTTTTCAGGAGGTCTTCATAAAAAAGTGCTTCCTCGTGAGCGATCCGCTTCCGCATCTTTTTGCTGTTTGCACGAGCCTTTACATGGGTTGCGTCCACAAAAACTTCGGTCGGATCAACCAGCTTAAATTTATAACATTCCATCAAGATATGTGAGAAGATCTGTTCGAAAAGGTCTGTATCCTTGAACCGTCTGGTATAGTTCTTTCCGAAGGTTGAAAAGTGAGGAACCTTATCCATCATATCCAACCCGAGGAACCATCGGTAGGCAACATTCACTTCGATCTCTTTGCAGGTCTGTCTCATACTTTTGATTCCATACAGATACTGGATAAAAGGGATTTTTATCAGCATGACCGGATCCATACTGGGACGACCATTATCCAGACAGTATTTTTCTTCTACCAGATCATAAATAAAGTTCCAGTTGATTGCTTTATCTATCAAACGAAGCATATGATTTTGTGGCACCATGTCATCCATGCTAAACATCATCATCTGTTCACGTTTTTTATCTGCATTTTTTGTCATCATAAAAAACACCGCCTTTCTGATAAGATCATTATACCAGAAAAACGGTGTATACAATAGAAAATCCCGGCAATGCCGGGACTTTGTCTACAGTCTGAAGACACAGCTTAACGCTGTGTCTTATTTTTTATTAGCGTGCGTTAGAGGATTCGAACTTTTACCACCACACTCAAACCCGCATAGGCAATAGCCGTACGGTAACAAACCCGTTTCTTTCTTTTTTAAGAGTACTATAATCCATATACTGATGTCGACAGCATTTATGTTAATTTTTCTTTTGATCATTCAGCATCGCAACAATATTCATTGCCGGTAATAAAATAGGTGCCATTCCCGGCTGAGTTGTTATGGTAGAAATGTAGCTTCTAATATATGGGAACAGAATAGCAATAGCATTTCTTTCAAGAATACTCATGTTTTCCTGATGAGTATTGAATATTGCTCTTCCTTTTACCCAAACACATACTTTTTCATCTTGATCTGCAACTTTAGTTGTAAGAATAAGTTCAAACTTATCATCACCGATTTTATTCAGACTATGATCAACCTGAACTCCTAACTCCAGATCATCTAACGATCCATCTTTTTTTCTAAAACTACTTTCTATAATTTCAATTTTGTCTAAAATAAGAGCACTTTCATATTTAGATCTGACTTCCATATTTTTTCTCCTAGCATGCAGTTGCGTAATCATCCATAAAATCAAACTCTGGCTTTACATTACTTGTATTAATGTTGTTATTCGAATAATCAAAATACTTCTGAGGCGGCGTCAAAATCTGTTTTACATCTTCCTCTGTAATTGCATGCACTCCCTCTGCATCTCTTATCATAGGAGTTTTAGCAGTTTTACTCAATTCAACATTATACTTCTCGCACAATGAAAAGAACAATTCTTTATCTAACATTAAATCACCTCTTCTTCATTATATATTAGTTTTGTTGATTTAATACATTCTTTTTTTGAAACACAGATTTGACGTTCATTAAATCCAAGGCCTGTAATATTCATTATTTTCTTCTGTAATTCTTTATCCTTCTTGTTTCTTCGCGTTGTATAACCTGCATAATCTTTCTGAAATGTTCTGGTAATAACAGCGATATTCTTTTTTTGCTTATAATAATCAAAGAAAAGAGCACGAAAATTTTTATCATCAAATACAGGCATATTTCCAGAACAATTTTTTTCTATTTCATCTATGCATTGGATAACCTCAGTGAAAAATGCATCTAGTTGTTTATTATCATCCAAATCCAATACTTCTTCATCCGGTGCTTCTA
>ENA-ORTY01002874-ORTY01002874.1-human-gut-metagenome-genome-assembly--contig:-NODE-2874-length-15689-cov-2.517718_pt1 | contig 15689 bp, 10 predicted proteins | sample MGYA00241917_ERZ509198 | MGnify/ENA primary metagenome ERZ509198 (study PRJEB26280, sample SAMEA2338857) | human gut metagenome | biome: human gut; feature: human-associated habitat; material: faeces...
GAGCCGCATCCTATCTTCGTGAAACAAAGATAGTCAAAATCACACATATATATACCATTTACTTCTGCAAAGAAACAAAAGAAGGCACAGACCTTCTTAAAAAAGACTAAAAACAAAGTTAAATCAGGGTACAATCCATTATTATCACAGAGATAATTCCGATATTTGTCTTCGAATGAAAACATTAGATTTTTTCATAGTTAAGGTTTAGTTGAGTAAGCGGGAGTTGTGAAACCCCCGCTTATTTTTTTAGACTGCCGTTTGGCAAAAAGACAACCATTTCCGAATTTTCATAGCAAACAGCAAGGAAAAAGTTCTCTTTAGGGATACACGGGTTCCGCTAAAAGCACAAAACAGAGGTAAACAAAAGCATTTAGGGATACACTTTTTTAAGGTTTTGCCCGTTTTTTCAGTCCCGTTAACCCGGATTTAAGCCCGATTAAGGATTGCTCTCATGAGAAAAATTTTCCGTTTGGCTGAAAAAACACTTTTTTTCTCAGCAGAAAAAAAGATGAACGACCGCAGGCTACCGGAAAAACGGCCTGAAAGCGGGAATACAGACTGCTGAAAACACCGTTTTTTCTCTATTTGGCAAGAAAAGGCATGCAAGGATGCGCTGTCCTTTTGCAAAAGGTATGCGTTCCCGGACTTACGCCCCCTTCGCCAACCAGCGCAGGATGCACCTTTCCGGCAGGCCTTTGGAAAGCAAAATCCCTTTTCCACTGACATTCCGCTTCCTCCCGACGGCGCGAGACTCGCGTATTTCCGATGACAGCTCGGTAAAGGTACGAATACGCGAACCATGCAGGACCGGAATTAACATTTTGACAGTATGCACCATAAATTTTACCCAATGCTCCCTGCCCAAGGTCTTCTTTCCCTACCGCTGGAGTTCCGCAACGTTCCCATACAATGGGACGTGGATCCGGAAGAATAAAAGTGGAAAAACCATGTCCTTTATGATATTTTTCATAACTTTGACTGCCGAAGAGGTTTAATACCTTTTTTTCTTTCCGGCAGCAAAATGGACGGCAATATTGTTTATATACAACTCATGCAGTACACGGCAGGAGCAAGCTTTATGTTCCTGCTGTGGCTGTGCATGTACTTCCTCCGGAACGGAAGCGGTAACCGACTCCGCCAAATCACGGGTTGGGTTCTGCTCGTATGGGTCATACAGTCGGTCAAGGATATGGCACTGATATGGTATCCCACCGTCCGGTTCGAGTTCCTGCACCATGTTTTCGTACTCATCGACATGACAGCCGTCCCCACCTGCGCCTTCCTGCTGTTTGAACTCACACGTCCCGGTTCCATGACACTCCGGCGGGCTGTGCTACATGAAATACCGTTCTTTCTCTTTATACTCTTCTACGCAGTCCATCCCAAGGATATATTATACGAAAGTGCCATCGCTTGCGCCGTGGCATACGGTACGGTCGTGATGCTTTATGTCTTGTTCGAAATACCGGCTTATCACAAGCGGCTGAAACAAAGTTATTCTTACCACGAACGCATCGACCTGCGGTGGTTGTATATCATACTTCTCTCTTTCGTGGCGTTCCTGGCGGTATGGAGCCTGTCTTCCACCTACTATTCCGAACTCAACGACACGTTGTACTACCTGCTCACTTGTGTCATTTGGTCACTCATCAGCTACTTCATCAACCGGCAGGAGCAAGTGCTCGGTTCATTGACGACCCGTTCGCACCAGGACGTTGAGACGGCCCCGGAAAACGAAGAGAATCCACATCAATTCACCCTCCAACTGCATCGGATCTTCGAGGAGGAGCATCTCTACCTCAATCCCAAGCTGACCATCATGGACTTGGCCCAAGCCATCGGCACGAACCGCACCTATATTTCTAATTATCTGAACAATGTACTGGGTACAACGTTCTTCGATTACGTCAACCAATACCGCCTGTCATACGCCGAACAACTTCTCCGCCAAACCAAAATGTCTATCGAAGAAATAGCTGACCGTTCCGGCTTTAACTCACGAAGTACCTTCCGGCGTGCCTTCCTCAAAAGGTTCGGTTGCCCCCCGAGCCATTACCGCCTTCAACACTTACCAAAAGAAATAGAAAAGGAAATAAGCCTGACACAGTAACACCTTTCAAAAAAAATAGCTAACTTTGCGCCATATTAATTAAGGTATAACTATTAAGCAATCAACTCTATGGGATTCAACAAAATCACAGCAGCCGAAGCTGCTGCTCTCATCCAAAACGGAGATACCATCGGACTGAGCGGTTTCACACCGGCTGGCGTACCTAAAAGCGTACCGGCAGAGATAGCCCGAAAAGCCGAGAAAGAACACGCGGAGGGCAAAGAATTTAAGATCAACATCCTTACCGGAGCATCCACAGGACAAAGTTGCGACGGCATGCTGGCCAACGCTCATGCCATTAAATTCCGCGCCCCTTACACCACGAACAAAGACTTCCGTACGCATGTCAACAATAATGAGATTTCGTATTCCGACCTCAACCTTTCCAACATGGCCACTCAAATCCGCCAAGGTTATCTCGGACAAGTAGACTGGGCCATCATCGAGGCTTGCGAAATCGAACAAACAGGCAGTAAGGCACGTATTTACCTGACGGCCGCAGGAGGTATCAGCCCCACCGTCTGCCGTCTGGCACGCAAAGGCATCATCATCGAAGTCAATGCTTTCCACAGCAAAAAGTGCATGGGCATCCATGACGTGTACGAAATAGAAGACCATCCCTATCGCACGCCCATCATGATCATGAAGGCGAGCGACCGCATCGGTAAACCCTATGTGGAAGTGGACGCCGACCGCATCAAAGGCATCATCGAATGCAACATCCCCGACGAGGCACGTGCATTCAAAGCCCCCGACGCCATCACCACACAAATCGGAAACAATGTGGCCGATTTCCTGTTAGCCAACCTGAAAAGCGGGAAAATTCCACCTTCTTTCCTTAATTTGCAAAGCGGTGTAGGCAGCGGAGCCAACGCCGTATTGGGCGCATTAGGCCAATGTCCGGACGTCCCGAATTTCAGTATTTACACCGAAGTGCTTCAGGATGCCCCCGTACAACTGATGCGCGAAGGCCGCGTACTCTCGGCATCAGCCTGTTCGCTCACCGTGACGAACGAATGTCTGCAAGGCATTTACAACGACATGGATTTCTTCAAAGACAAGCTCGTGCTCCGTCCTTCCGAAATTTCAAACAGCCCCGAAGTCATCGCCCGCATCGGCGTATGCTCTCTGAATACGGCCATCGAGGTGGACATCTACGGACATGTAAACTCTACCAAGATTTGCGGTACGAAGATGATGAACGGTATCGGCGGTTCGGCAGACTTCACCAACAATGCTTATTTGAGCATTTTCACTTGCGGTTCCACCACCAAGGGCGGAGCCATCAGCAGTATCGTGCCGTTCTGTTCCCATATCGACCATACGAGCCATTTCGTGGATGCCGTCATCACGGAATACGGCGTGGCCGACCTGCGTGGAAAATGCGCCATGGAGAAAGCAGCAGAGCTTGTCAAGGTAGCCCATCCCGACTATCGTCCGCTTTTGCTCGACTACATGAAGTACGCAGCCCAAAACGGAGGACACACCCACCACTGCCTGTCGGCTGCATTCGCCATGCACGACACTTATCTGCGCAAGGGAGACATGCGACTGACCGACTGGGCCGAATACGTAAAATAACACCAGGAATTTATGAAAAAAACATCATTATTATTATATCTGGCCTTTTCGTTCTGCGGCAGCATTTCTTTCGCCCAACAGGCACTCACCCCCGAAGTCCTGCAGACCTTGAAAGAGAGCTACTCGCACGACGATGCCCACAAAGCCATCCGGAATGCCGTAAATGCCAACTCCATCAAAAAGCTCACGGCCAACAGTGAACAGGCGGCTACGCCCGACACGTGGTTCAGCCACAAGGTGAAAAGCTCCGGCATCAGCGACCAGAAAAGCAGCGGGCGCTGCTGGCTGTTTACGGGTACCAACGTGATTCGTGCACAAGTCATGGCCCGCACGGGAATGAAAAATTTCTTTTTCTCGCAGGCCTACAACTTCTTCTACGACCAACTGGAAAAGAGCAACCTTTTTCTTCAAGGCATTATCGACACGCGCAAAAAGCCCATCGACGACAAAATGGTGGAATGGTTGTTCCGTAACCCACTGAGCGACGGAGGGCAATTCACTGGTGTTTCGGATCTGATTGAAAAATATGGGCTTGTACCCAAAGAGGTCATGGCCGAAACTTACAGCAGCGACAACACCAATGAATTTTCAGCCCTCTTGAAAAGAAAATTGCGCGAAGACGGCATGTTACTGCGCGAAGCATCCGAGAAGGGCGCCTCCGAAAAGGAATTGGAACAACAGAAGGTGGACATGATGAAAACCGTTTACCGTATGTTGGCCTATGCCTACGGAGAGCCTCCTGCTTCTTTTACTTGGGCACCGAAAATCGACGGGAAATATACCGAGAAGCCCAAGACTTACACGCCCCAAAGTTTCTACAAGGAAGTATGCGGCGGAGAAGACTTGAACGCCAATTACGTCATGCTGATGAACGACCCTTCGCGTCCGTTCAACCAAGTATACGAAATTGATTATGACCGTCACACTTACGACGGACACAACTGGCTGTACATCAACCTGCCTATCGAGGACATCAAAGAAATGGCCATTGCCAGCCTGAAAGACAGCACCATGATGTACTTCAGTTGCGACGTGGGCAAGTTCTTGGATTCCAAGAAAGGTACGCTCGACTTGAACAACTACGACTACGGTAGTCTCTTCGGCACGACGTTCGGCATGAACAAGAAACAACGCATCCAGAGCTTCGACAGCGGCAGCACCCACGCCATGACGCTGATGGCCGTCGACCTCGACGATAACGGCAAGCCCAAGAAATGGATGGTGGAAAACAGTTGGGGCAAGGATGCCGGCTATCAGGGCCATCTCATCATGACGGACGAGTGGTTCGACGAATACATGTTCCGTGTGGTCGTCAACAAGAAGTACTGCCCGCAAAACGTTCTGGACATGCTGAAACAAAAGCCCGTCCGTTTGCCGGCATGGGATCCCATGTTCCAAAATGAACAATAACATACACACAAACCCAATAATAAGACAACGAAAATGAAAAAGATCAGAGCAGCCGTAGTAGGTTACGGCAACATAGGACACTATGCCTTACAGGCTCTCGAAGCCGCACCCGACTTCGAAGTGGCAGGCATCGTACGCCGGAACGGAGCTGAAAACAAGCCCGAAGAACTGGCACGTTATGACGTAGTCAAGGACATCCGCGAATTGCAGGACGTAGACGTAGCCATTCTGGCTACCCCGACCCGTAGCGTGGAGAAGTACGCCAAAGAAATTCTTGCACTCGGCATCAATACAGTGGACAGTTTCGACATCCACACCCAAATCACTTCCCTTCGCCGCTCGCTCGACGAAAGCGCAAAAGCAGGAAAAGCCGTATCCGTCATCTCCGCAGGGTGGGATCCGGGGAGCGACTCCGTCGTACGCGCCATGTTACAGGCCATTGCTCCCAAAGGCATCACCTACACGAATTTCGGACCGGGCATGAGCATGGGACATACCGTTGCCGTTAAAGCTATCGAAGGTGTAAAGGCGGCTTTGTCCATGACAATCCCGATGGGTACAGGCGTTCATCGTCGTATGGTTTATATCGAAGTGGAAGAAGGATATGATTTTGATAAAGTAGCTGCTGCCATCAAGGCGGACGACTATTTTGTGCACGACGAAACGCATGTGATCCAGGTCGACTGTGTGGACGACCTGAAAGATATGGGACATGGCGTGAACCTTGTTCGTAAAGGTGTTTCCGGTAAAACGCAGAACCAGTTGATCGAATTCGACATGAAGATCAACAATCCGGCTCTTACTGCCCAGATATTGGTTTGTGTTGCCCGTGCAAGTTTCAAACAGCAGCCAGGTGCCTACACGATGATCGAATTGCCGGTGATCGATATGCTTTATGGCGAAAGAGAAGACTTAATAAAAAAATTGGTTTAAATGAATTGACAGTGGATAATTGACAGTTAGGGAAGGAGCCTCATTCTCTTAAATTGCCAGTTGTCCATTGTCAATTATCAATTGATGTAATAATTATGCTTGATTTTATTACCTGGACGGCTGACCCCGCCATCTTTTCCATCGGTTCGCGTGAGATACGCTGGTACGGACTGGCGTTTGCCATCGGTTTCCTGATCGGTTACAAGATCGTGGAAAAGATGTGGAAAAGAGAGAAACTCAATCCGGCATGGATCGATTCCCTGCTGATTTATACCATGGTGGGTACTGTGGTCGGCGCCCGTCTGGGACATTGCCTCTTTTATGATCCCGGATATTACCTGGGCCACCTGTTCAATGGAAAGAAAAGTAAGCTGGGATGCCTGTTTTCACTGAAAAGCTCGGACTATCGGCAGCCCAGCCAGAACATCGCCATCTATGGCCACCATCTGAGCCATAGCGACGCGATGTTCAGCACCCTGATTGACTATAAGCAGGAAGCATACTACGCGGAGCACAGCGTCATCACGCTGGACAGCATCTACGGCAGGCGCAGCTACCGCATCTTTGCCGTGCTGAACATGAAGGTCAGCGATTGGGACCCGGCTGCTGCGTCCTTTGGCAATGGCAAGGCATTTCTTCAGTTCGTGAATCGTGCCAAACGAAAGGCGCTGTTCAATACGGGTGTTGAGGTGAAAGAAAATGATCATATCCTGACGCTGATTACCTGTGACCGCAGCTATAGCGGAGCCAGCGGACGGCTGATTGTCATGGCGGTCCAAGAGTAGAAAAGGAGATAAAATGCAGTTGAGACGAAAAACAAAACGGTTTGCAGCGCTTGTGCTGGCGATGAGCATAGCACTCGGCTGTATGCCTGTGGGTACATGGGCGGAAGCCACGACGCCCACCGTTCTGCCCCCGATCATCGCCACGGATGGCGAGGCAGTACCTGAACCGGCGCTTCCTTCCGATGAACAGGAGGACGAGAGAACAGATGATGCACCTGCCTCGGAGGATTCCGAAGTGCCCGATGAATCCGATGGCGACAGCGAACCCGCTGCGGATGACCCCGCTTCCGAACAGAAAGAATCCGCAGATGATAACGCTGATGACATGCCTGCCGACAATCCGCAGGGAGATGATGCACAGGATGCGATTCCCGATGAACCTGCGGACGGATCGGAAGAAGAAAACGAGGACAATACACCCGATGGGGAGATCGTACCCGACGACAGGCTTCCGATTCAGGCAGCTCTTGACGAGCACGGTCATGTCTACGTCGCTACTGTCCACAAAGCAGTCGTGTACAGCGACGCTGCGAGGACAGAAGAATCGCTGGTCTACACCACGACGGAGGATGTCTTTCTCGTCCTGGCAACCGAGTTTGTCGCTCCCGCATCGGTGAAGGTGTGGTTCCTGAACGAAACGGGCGAAGTCATCTGCGGCTATGTCCGCGCGGATGATCTGGGCAGCAGCTATCTGCTGGATGAGGATATTCCACAGATCAGTTTCTTCCCCGCAGGCGAGGGCATGACGGACATCGGCCTGATGCCCCTGTTCATCGTCAGTGGCGAACAGCCGACAACGGATGCGGAAGGTGATTCTGCGGAAATACAGGAGGACGCTGTGCCCGACGAACAGCAGCCTGATACGGAAACGCCGGATGACGCTGCCGGGCTTCAGCCCGAACATGGTGAACTTGGTGATGCGGATGAACAGCTTCCTGTTACGGACATGGAAGAAATCCTGCCTCCCGAAGAAAGCACTGATGCGCCAGTGCTTGCCGCGCCCGGCGATTATGTCAGCGTTACGACCGATACGCGCGTCCTTGAGTACGTCAACGAATATGGCATCGAGGATTATTACTGTGACGGGTACCTCGGGCAGTTTGTGAACGATGCGACCGTGCAGGTACTGTCCATCACTACCGATGAGCTGGGCAACGGCTGGTACGAGGTGCGCTTCCTGTATGGCGACGACTTTGCGGATGGCACCATGAAGTGGACGGACTACGCCACCTGCTGGGTTATGGCTGCCGAGACTGGCCCTGCAAACAGCGATGCCTGTACAGTGACGGATTTTGCGTATTCGCAGGAGTTTCTTGAAGCACTGCAGGCAATGGACATCAGCCTTTATGCGACGGCGATGAATGGTTTCTCCCTGAAAAATATCAATGGAAGCGTCGGCGGCTTTTACGCATGGCAGTCCTCACTCTATGGCAGCTCGGGCAGGGACAGCGCTTATCCCCAGATCGCCAAATCCGCCTCTCATGGCACGATCTATGCCACACCGCACTATCTGGAGGGCTATACAGTGTACTGTCTGGAGCACATTCTATCTGGCCCCGGTGAGGGTTCCGGCTCCAATCAGACCGCGAAGGGCCCTTACGTGTTGGTGGATATGAATTACTTCGTCAACAACTCTGGCGGCGGCGGTGTTTCAGGCGTGCGTTTTTCCGCAAAGACCATGCACGCGCTGGCTTGGGTACTGCGCCACACCTACCCTTTCATGGCAGTCAATCGCAGTGCTTCTAATAACGAGATTTGGTCGCGTGTCGCTGGTCAGTTTGCCATGCGCGAGGTGATCAAGCAGCTCGAAGGTTCGCAGTATGTCCGCGGCTACTGGGATATGGACAGCTTCTACGCCTTCTCCGGCGGCGCGCCTGCTGTATACCTCACCTACGCCAGATGGCTTGCGGAAAACGGCATTGCCCGCGCATCCATCACGGGCAAAATCACAGCCTCCAATCAGAGTTTGAGCGTGTCCGGCTCCAGCTACATCGGCACCGTCACGCTGACCACGGATGCCGATCTGATCCGTATTCCGAGGTCGGTGGGCACACTGACCGGCAACAGCGGCGGCTCGGACGGCAGCTACTACTACATCAAAAGCGGGGATACCATCCAGGTAACATCATCGAGCAGCCGGTTTGCCGTCTCCATGGAATCCGTTTCCTCGGATGACGAGGAAGCCTATTTCCTCGTCGGTATCCCCAGCGTCGCCATCCAGAAAATCATGGTTCCGCTCTACGGCTCTCCATACGCGCTGCAATCTGCAAGCGTGACCTTTGAGCTGAGCACGGGCGAAATCAAGGTCACCAAAAAATCTTCGGATGGCATTCTCCTGAAGGGCGCGGTCTTTGAGCTGCTGAGCAGTGGTGGAACTGTGCTGGCGACAAAGACGACCGGCTCGGACGGCGTGGTGCTCTTTGCTGACCTGACGCCCGGCGCATACACCGTTCGGGAAAAGAGCGCACCTGAGGGATATGCCCTGTCTGCGTCGGCCTCGTCCGGCGTGACCGTCGCTGCGGGTACAACCACCCATGTTTCTTTCACCAATGAACGCATTATGGGTCGCATTCGGGTAAACAAGACGGACAGCCTGACCGGCAAACCGCTGGCTGGGGCTGTCTTTTCTGTTACACGCCTGACTGGCCCGGCTTCTGACAATGCCGCCGACATCGGCAGGGTCGTTGCGACCATCACGACCAATACCCAGGGCATTGCTGAGACAGAGCCTCTCCCATGGGGGCAGTACAGAATCACCGAAACCGGCGTGCCGAGCGGCTATCTGGATGCCGGGTACACAACCACCGTAACCATCCGATGATGAGGAGAATAAACAATGATGAGATGCATGAAAAGACTGCTCCGTCTGGGCATGACGGTGCTTCTGCTGCTGTCCCTCACGGCAGCAACCGTTCTGGCTGCCGAAACGGCGACCATCACGGTGAACGTGACCAACACACCGGTGCGCGGCGATGTACTGCTGGAAAAGACCGGCTTGCAGCTGGTTCGTTTTGAGGATGAGCAGGATGCCTGCGGCAATACCGTCATGCGCCCGGTTTTCCAAAATGGCTATCTGGCTGGTGCAGTGTTTGAGCTGCGCGCTGCCGAAGACATTGTGGGCAAGGAAGGCTCCGTGTTCTACCGCAAGGACGAATTGATCGAGACGCTGACCTCCAGCAAGACCGGCTCAGTCAAATCCAAGGTGCTGCCGCTGGGCAAGTACACCCTCACGGAAATCTCCGCGCCGGACGGTTATGTGTTTGATACCACGCCCCATCCCTTCACGCTGGCTGCCGTGGATAAGCAGACCGCGATTGTCGAGGTCAAGGTGTCTGCCAGCAACACCTATCTGCCAGTGCGCGTGACCTTGCGCAAGCAGAAGGAAGATCTGCTGCTCACGCAGACGCAGGAAGGCATGATTCACCAGACGGTTGAGGTCTATTCTGGCGAGGGCTTTGTCTTCGGCCTGTACACCGGTGAGATCATCACCTATGGTGACAGCCAGAAGCTGCCCGCCAATACGCTGGTGGCCACCGGCACGACGGATGCGCAGGGCAATCTGACCTTATCCGGCCTGTATCCGCACGGCAATTACTATATCAGGGAGCTGTCCGTGCCGGACGGCTGGCTGCTCAGCACAGAGAAGTACCCCGTTACGCTGACTCCTGCCAATAAAGCTGTCAGCGAAAATGTCATCACCGTCTATCTGGAAAACCCGATCCTGAATCGCCTGATCTGCACGCCCGTGACGATCACCAAAACGGATATTACCGGTGCCAAGAAGCTGCCGGGTGCGCTCATCGAGGTATACGATGCCGACGGCAACACCATTTACCGCGAATACACCAATGAGAAGGGCGAAATTCCCAACATCCCCGTTGTGCCCGGAACCTACACCTTCAAGGAAACCTACGCGCCCTCCGGGTATGCGCTGAATGTGGCTGTCAAAACCTTCACGGTGACTGCCGACGGCAAGGTGACGGGTGATACGGTCATTCGGGACGAGCTGAACAAGATCATGCTGAAGAAAACCAAGCAGAACGGCGAAGTGCTGGCGGGCTCGGTGTTCGGTCTGTTTGACAGCGAAGGCAACAAGGTGCAGGAGGCCACTTCCGCTGCGGATGGCTCCGTGCTGTTCCAGCAGATCGCATATGGCGAGTACACCATCCGGGAAATCAGCGCGCCCTACGGCTACCATCCGTCTGCGGAGGAGTGGAAGGTGACGATTGACGGTACCTACCTCAACCCCACCACGCTGCTGGCGACGGTGATCAACGAGGACGCGCCGGGTCGAATCAGGATCACGAAGCAGGATGCTTTGGATCAGCACACGATTGCCGGCGTTCAGTTCGACATTTACTCGGTGGACGAGGACGGGAACGCCATAGATCGCGTTGCGCAGATGACAACAAATGAACAGGGAATCGCGGAATCGCCCGACCTGTTCCCCGCTGACTACATCGTTCGTGAGCACGCAAACCCTACCGGTTATGAGGATACGCTCTGGAGCGAGAAAATCACCGTGGGCATGGATGAGCTGGTGACCCGCACCGTGACCAACATGCCGATTCAGGGCGTCATCCGCATCGTCAAGACGGACAGCGAGACCGCAAACGGCCTGCCTGGTGCGGAGTTCACCGTGACGCGCATCTCCGGCCTGCTCTCCCATAACGGCGAGGGAGACGGCGAGGTGGTCGCCGTGATTACGACGGACGAAAACGGCATTGCGCAGACGCCGCTGCTGACCTGGGGCGAGTATGAAATCGTCGAATCCGTTGTGCCGGATGATTATCTGGACGACGGGTATTCCACCACGGTTCGGATTCCTGAGGAGCCCGAACCGCAGCCGGTATCTTTCGAGGAATAAACTGCAGAAGGCAGCGGGTAAAACCGCTGCCTTTTCCTTACCTATCTAATCTAATTCAGAAAAGAGGTAATCAGATGAAGATGAGACGAATACGCAGCTTTCCCTTGCTGGTGCTTCTGCTTCTTATCCTCGCAATCCCCATCATGGCGTTTGCGGAAGACGAGACAATGATTGTGCAGGAGATCGCGGTATCCAACACGCCCATCAAGGGCACGATTGAGATCGACAAGTGGGGCTTTGTGCTGAAGGGCTTCAGCGAGAACCGGGATACGCTGGGCTATACGGTACACACGCCGCTGTATCAGGAGGACTGGCTTCCCGGCGCGGTGTATGAGGTACGCGCTGCCGAGGACATCGTGGGCAGGGACCAGACGGTCTGGTTCCGGGAGGGCGAGCTGGTAGCGACGATGACCACAACGGCGGATGGCAGCGTTGTCACAGAGCCGCTGCCCCTTGGGCGATATACCGTGACCGAGGTGTCCGCCCCTGCCGGGTATGTGCTGGATGAAACGCGCCATGAGATTGCGCTGACAGCATCAGACCACACCACACCGGTGGTGAAAGCCCGCCTTTCTGCCGTCAATGAGTTCATGGCTGCACGAATCACCTTGACGAAGGAGAAAGAAATCGTGACCACGCAGCATGATGAAGATGGCAGGGTTCATTCCAGGCTGATGAACGTGCCCGGCGAGGGCTTTGTTTTCGGCCTGTATAGCAGTGATCCCATCGAGTATGCTGGCGGCACGCTGCCTGCCGATACGCTGATCGAAACCGGCATCACCGACACGGATGGCGTTCTGACCTTTTCCGGCGATTATCCCCACGGGGAATACGATGTGCAGGAGCTGGCTGCCCCGGAGGGCTGGGTGCTCAGCGATGCCCGATACCGCGTCACCATCACGGACGAGTTCGCTGACGAGCATCACGATGTTGTTTTCCAGATGGGATTGCCCATCCACAATGAGATTGTTCATGCGGATGTGCGGATTGCAAAGACCGACAAAACCGGGGATGCAACCCTGTCCGGCGCATTGATTGAGGTCAGAAACAGCGAGGGTGAAATCATTTGCCGCGACTATACCGGTGAGGACGGTTATCTGCCCGCACTCCCCGCAGTCCCCGGCACCTACACTTACCGGGAGGTGCTGGCCCCGGAGGGCTATGCGCTGGATGATACCGAAATGACCTTCACCATCAATGAACAGGGCGAGGTGGTCGGGCAGACCACCATTGCGGATGAATTTTCCCGCTTTTCCATCCGAAAGGTCGATCCGCAGCACAGGCCGCTGGAAGGGGTTGAATACGGGCTTTTCCGCGAGGACGGCACGCTCCATTCGACCGCTGTTACGGACAGTGAAGGTCTGGCGACCTTTGAACGGATTCCCTACGGCTCCTACACCATCGAGGAGATCAAACAGCTGCCCGGTTATGTGAAGGACCATACGAAGACCCCGATCACGGTAGACGGCACCTTCAAAAACCCAGACGCGCCCATCGCCACGCTGACCAACTGCCCGACAGAGCTGCTGGTTCAGAAGGTTGATCAGAACAGTGTCGCCCTGGCTGGCGCGCAGTTCGGTTTGTTCGATGAGAAGGATGAGCTGGTCATGACCGCTGTTTCGGATGCGGAGGGCTTGGTGCATTTCGTGGGTGCTGCGGTTGGCAAGTACACGATCTGCGAGCTGGCAGCGCCCGACGGGTATCTGCTGAGCAAGGATGTGATCCACGTCACCATCGATGAGGGCTATACCAACAACGATGTACCTCTGGCCACGGTGGTCAATCAGTTGAAGAAGATCACCTGCATCAAGGTTGATACCGCGGGCACGCCGATGTCCGGCATCGCGTTCAGCCTGTACAAGGCCAGCACCATGGAGAAGGTCGAAACCGCCGTCAGCAATCAGGATGGCGTATTCACCTTCAGCCAATTCGACTATGGCGACTGGATCATCCGTGAAGACGCCGCGCCCAATGGCTATTGCCGCACGGAGGACATTCGCATTCATGTCGGGGATGACTGGACAGAGCCAAAGCCTATCATGTGCGTGAACATCCCGAACCACTATGAGTTCATCAAGACGGACAGCTCCGGCGTTCCTCTGGCGGGCGCGAAGTTCACCGTGGAGGATGCCAGCGGCAGAATCATCGGTACCTATGAATCCGGCGAGGACGGCATCGTCAGCATCCGTGATCTTGAGCCGGGCGAATACTTCATCAAGGAAACCGAAACGCTTGAGGGCTACAGCGTTTCCGGCGAGGTCATCCGGGTGAAGATCAACGAAGCCTACGTCGTGCCTGATGAAATGAGGAGATTTGTCAACTACACGACCATTCAGACCGGCGTGAATCTGGCTGTAACCGGCGTCATGTGGGTGGGCATTGGCCTGATGGTCATCAGCGGCACTGCGGGGCTGATCCGCAAGCGCCGATCAAGCAGAAATAACAGAAACAACTGAGGAGAACATAAGCGATGATGATTCGTTCCTTTACCAATTCCAAGAGCGAGGCGTTTTACGTTGTGGGCTTTTCGAGTCTTGACGAGCGCCACCGCATGTTCACGGCGCTCACCGAAAGTACCGTCTTTCTCCATAACTTGCGCGAACACATGGAGTTCTCTGAACTGCTCACCCGGCTTGAAAAGCGTGATGCTGGTCGTATCGACATTCCGGGTATTGTTTCCGCCATTCCCCTGCGCAACAGCGAGATGAACCTGCTGGTTGAAAGCTTCACCACGATCCTGCTGGATGCCTGTATGCAGCGATCCGAAGAGAAGGAGAAGGACGCTGCGATTGAAAGCATGTTCCACGATTACTCCTTCGGTGATAACGACTGACGAAGAAAGTGTGCTTCTCGAGCCACGGATGATTCGTGGAAAGGAGTGAATGCACATGACTCAGAGGTATGTCATAAGCATGTACTATCTTCATCGTCTGGAGGTGCCGCCGTGGCATCTTCTTTTGATTCTCACACGGGAGGGAACTGCCCATGCAGGAAGACATTGAAAATAAATCGCTTACCCTGATCATCAACACGAGCAAGCTGACCGCACGTACCCTGGCGACGGCGTTCATGAAGTTCCTGCGGTACTCCAGGAACAAGATTCAGGCGCATCAGAACGTAAAGCCCCAGGGAAAGCAGTCTGTGAGGCAGCTCATCGCGCAGAATCAGGGTGTTGAAAACACAGAGCTGGCTGACCGGAACGAGGCGAAATCCTTTGACCGGTATGCCCGGCAATACGGCGTGGACTACGCCATCCAAAAGGGCTACTCTCAGGAAGGCAAGCCCCGGTACATCCTATACTTCAAGGCGCGTGACCGGAGCGCCATCAATCAGGCGATGGCTGCCTACTCGGTTGCATGGGCCAGGCAGCAAAAGCAGGAGCGCTCTGCCGCTGAGCCGACACTCGATCCGACCAGAGAAGCGCCGGCAAAGAAGATGGAACGCATCCGGCAAAAGGGGATGGAGCGATGAACAAAGCGCGGCTCAAGAAGCTGCTGATTCTCAATCTCCCCTATGTGCTTATCGGTCTGTATGCGACCAAGCTGGGAGAGGCATGGCACTTGGCTGACGGCGCGGACATGTCGGGAAAGCTGCTCCACCTCATGGACGGGCTATCCGCTGCATTTTGCTCACCGTGGCCCAGCTTTGTTCCTGCAGACCTTCTGTTGGGCATCACCATTGGCTGCCTGATGCGGCTGGTCGTCTACGAAAAAGGCAGGAATGCCAAGAAGTACCGGCACAATGTCGAGTATGGCTCCGCCAGATGGGGCAAGCCCGGCGATATTCAGCCGTTCATCGACGCGGACCCGTGGAACAACGTGATCCTCACGAAAACTGAGCGCCTGACGATGAACAGCCGCCCCAAGAACCCGCAATATGCACGCAACAAAAACGTGCTCGTCATCGGCGGCTCCGGCAGCGGCAAAACAAGGTTCTTCGTGAAGCCCAACATCATGCAATGCACCAAAACCAAAGGCACCTCTCTGGTGGTGACTGATCC
>ENA-ORTY01002875-ORTY01002875.1-human-gut-metagenome-genome-assembly--contig:-NODE-2875-length-15679-cov-2.844918_pt1 | contig 15679 bp, 19 predicted proteins | sample MGYA00241917_ERZ509198 | MGnify/ENA primary metagenome ERZ509198 (study PRJEB26280, sample SAMEA2338857) | human gut metagenome | biome: human gut; feature: human-associated habitat; material: faeces...
ACGCTTTTGGAAAAAGAGGATTTGAAAAAAGAATTATTATTTATTTTTATTAGATCGTTATTTTTGAATTTAGCGGCATACCTGATTTCAGTTGTATTTATTGGTTTTACCTTTTCAATGGCGGCCGGATTACTTCTGGGAACATCCGGTATGCTTTTTAATCTTTTTCTGCTGAATATGTCAGTAAACAAAATTGTAAAAAGCGGAGGAATAAAGAGCAGCAGCAGAATGTTCGGCGGATACATTGCCAGAATGTTTATAATTATGGCATTAATTTCCGTTACGATGTTTTTTGAACTGTCTTGCACCATCGGTGCGGTTATTCCTTATTTTTATCCTAAACTGATTTATGCGGGAAAAACATTATTCGGGAAAGGGGGAAAGACTTAATGAAAGTGTCTGATTTTTTTCAGGGTGTAAAAGAAGTTGAAGTAGGCGGTCCTAAAATAGCTTGTTCTTTCAAATTGTTTGGTATTAACATTAATATTACTGAAACAATAATTATAAGCTGGGGTATTGTTATTGGATTAACGCTCCTTGTACTTTTCTTGACTCATAACATGAAGAAAAAACCTGAAAAGAAACGACAGGTAATAGCGGAATTTATTGTTGAAACTGTAGATAATCTTGTTAAAGATACAATGGGTAAAGGTTATAAATCGTTTGGACCGTATATTGCCGCACTGTTTGCTTCATCAATATTCGGCAGTCTGGTAAGCCTGATAGGTCTGAGATCTACAACGGCTGATTACAGTACTACGCTGAGCTGGGCTTTGATGAGCTTTGTAATGATTGAAGCAGCTAAAATCAAGGCGAACGGAGTTGGCGGATATTTAAAAAGCTTTATTAATCCGCTGAATATTGTAAGCGAGATCTCAACGCCGGTGTCTATGTCATTCCGTCATTTCGGAAACATTGCCGGAGGTATGATTATTACTACCCTTATTTATTTTGCTCTTACAGGACTTTCAACTGCGCTTTACTGTGATATTCCGATTTTTACAATTGGACTTCCGGCAGTACTGTCACTGTATTTTGATTTGTTTTCAGGATTTATGCAGGCATTTATTTTTATTATGCTTACAATGATTTATATTGCAAGTGCAAAAACAACAGAAGATTAATTGCCTCTGCCCCGGAAGAGGTGAATTTATTTAGTTTAATTCAATCCGGAGGAGAAATGGAGTAAATTATGGAAAAAGCAATAGTATTAGCAGCATCGGCTATCGGCGCAGGACTGGCTATGATTGCCGGTATTGGTCCTGGTATAGGCGAAGGTTTTGCAGTAGGTAAAGCCTGTGAAGCTATCGGCAGACAGCCCGAATCTTCAGGAGCAGTAACAAGAACAATGTTTATAGGCTGTGCGGTTGCAGAATCTACAGGTATTTATGCTTTCGTTGTAGCGCTTATACTTATGTTCATCAATCCGTTTTTGGGTAAACTCTAAGCTGAAAAATAAAATAATAAAGCTGGAGGAATATAAATGCTGGAATTTTTATCCATCGACATCGGCACGATACTTTTTACAATATGCAATTTGCTGATTCTTGTCTGGGTGTTTAAGCATTTTCTGTTCGGAAGAGTGTATAAGATTTTAGACGAGCGTCAAAACGACGTATCTGAAACATACGCAAAGGCTGATGAAGCTATGGAGCATGCTAAATCTTTAGAATCTGAGTATACCGGATTAATGGAAGGTGCAAAAGAAGAATCCGCTGAAATGATCAAAGCAGCATCCAAAAAAGCGCAGCAGCGTTCAGATGAGATCATTTCCGATGCAAAAAGCGAAGCGTCCGCAATATTGGCAAAAGCCGGTGAAGATGTTGAAAGAGAAAAGAAACGTGCGCAGAATGAGCTAAGAGGAGAAATCTCTGAGCTTGCAGTTTTAGTGGCGCAGCAAGTTGTTGAAAAGGAAATTACCGAAGCTGATCACGAACGATTTATCAATGACTTTATTGAAAATGTGGGTGATTTGAAATGACGGGCGACGTAGGAAAATTATATGCTCAGGCGCTTTTTGAACTAAGTCTTGAATCGGAAAGTTTAGAAAATGTCTGCTTTGAGCTGAAACAGTGCCGTGAAATTTTTGATGAAAATCCGCAGCTTGTCAAGCTTCTTAGTTCTCCTGTAATCCTGAAAACGGAAAAGCATGAGGTAATTAATAAGATCTTCGGTGAAAGCGGAATGGTTCACGACTTTATTTGTCTGGTTACGGATAAAAACAGAATATCTTACTTCGGCAAGATAACAGACGCTTTTATTGAACATTACAATCAGCATAATAATATTACTGAAATGACCGTAATTACAAGCATACCACTAAAACCGGATCTTAAAGCCAGACTGATAAAAAAGCTTGAACAGAAGTCCGGAAAGACTGTTAAACTTAACGAAAAGGTTGATCCGTCTATAATCGGAGGAATTATACTCAGAATGGGTAATTCTCAGATTGATAACAGTATTAAAGGCAGACTTGAAGCTGTTGCACAGCAGCTTAAAATACAATAATTAGAAGAAGGTGTATTAATGAATTTACGCCCGGATGAAATAACTGGTATAATTAAAGAACAAATAAAAAATTACAGTTCCAAGCTGGAACTTAAAGATATCGGTACAGTTGTTACCGTCGGCGACGGTATCGCAACAGTACACGGTCTTGAAAACTGTATGTCCGGTGAGCTTCTTGAATTTGAAGGCGGTATTTACGGTATGGCACTGAACCTGGAACAGGATTTTGTCGGTGCGGTTATGCTGGGTTCCGACTCCGCAATTAAAGAAGGTGATTCCGTTAAAAGGACTAATAGAATCGTATCAGTTCCTGTAGGCGAAGAACTTCTCGGAAGAGTCGTTAACGCTTTGGGACAGCCTATCGACGGTAAAGGTACAATCGTTACAGATAAAACTGAACCGATTGAAAAAATAGCCCCTGGTATTATTACAAGAAAATCTGTTCATAAGCCGCTTCAGACTGGTATCAAGGCTATTGACTCAATGATTCCTATCGGAAGAGGTCAGCGTGAGCTGATTATCGGAGATAGACAGACAGGTAAAACGGCTATTGCGCTTGATACCATTATTAATCAGAAGGATCAGGACGTAATATGTATTTACGTTGCAATCGGTCAGAAACGTTCAACTGTTGCAAACGTTGTTGAAACCCTTGAAAAAGCAGGAGCTATGAGATATACGATTGTAGTGTCAGCCAGTGCTTCGGAGCTTGCACCGTTACAGTATATCGCTCCTTATTCGGGATGCGCTATGGGCGAATACTTCCTGAATCAGGGCAAGGACGTACTTTGTATTTATGATGATCTTTCAAAGCATGCGGTTGCTTACCGTGCTTTGTCGCTGTTGCTTAAACGTCCCCCGGGACGTGAGGCTTACCCGGGCGACGTATTCTATCTTCACTCAAGACTCCTTGAAAGAGCATGCAGTCTGAATGAAAATTACGGAGGAGGCAGTCTTACGGCTCTTCCAATTATCGAAACTCAGGCGGGTGACGTTTCCGCTTACATTCCGACTAATGTAATTTCAATTACTGACGGTCAGATATTCCTTGAAACAGACTTATTCAATTCAGGCGTACGTCCGGCAGTAAACCCCGGTATCTCTGTATCACGAGTGGGAAGCGCTGCACAGATCAAAGCTATGAAAAAGGTTTCGTCCTCGCTTAAGCTGACGTATTCACAGTACCGTGAACTTCAGTCCTTCTCGCAGTTCGGTTCGGATCTTGACGCAGATACAAAAGCAAGACTTGCTAAAGGTGAACGAGTTGTGGAGGTTTTAAAACAAAACAGAAATTCACCTTTGACAGTAGAGCATCAGGTTATTATAATATATGCAGTTGTCAATAATTATCTTAAAGATGTTCCTGTAGATCTTATATCTGAATTTCAGGAGGAATTATTTGATCATATTGATAATTCTTATCCTGATATTATCAAATCAATTTCTGAAACTAAAGACTTAACCAGTGATAATGAAAATGCTTTAAAAGAAGTGCTTTCAGATTTCACTGAAAAATATATGTCAAATAAATAATAGTTATACGCTGTAAAGCGTTTACACTGATAAAATACGGCGTGCCGTCCGCAGGCTAGGCGGCATGAATGGAGATATATATGGCTTCATCAAACATGAAAGATATAAAGCGCCGCATAAAAAGTGTTGAAAGCACCAAGCAGATCACCAAAGCTATGGAACTCGTTGCTTCATCAAAGCTGAGAAAAGCAAAAGAAAAAGCAGATAATGCAAAACCGTTTTTCAATACCTTGTATGATACAATGTGCGAAATTGTAAAAGAAGACGCAACATTTAATTCTATTTATACCAGGAAAAGAAAAAATAATGTCACATTGCTGATTGTTATAGGCGGTGACAGAGGTCTTGCCGGAGGCTTTAACGCAAATGTTTTAAAGCTTGCTCAGAGCAGATACGATGAGCTTTCTGTGAATTCGGAAGTTGTAATACTGCCGATCGGAAGAAAAGCAGTTGAGTATTTTGAAAAGAGAAATTTCAGAATTATGACCAGATATGAAAATATATCTGAAAGCATTTCTATCTACGGTGCAATGAGTATTGCGGATAAAATAATTGATGTTTACAATAAGGATAAAATAGACAGAGTAGAGCTGTTCTATACAGACTGTATTTCTCCTCTTGTACAGGAAGAAAAACATATTCCTATTATTCCTCTTGATATTGAAGTGGACAGAAGCAATGTCAGTCTGACAAATTATGAACCATCACCGGAAGCGGTGTTCGATTCTCTTATCCCCAGATATATAGCAGGCGTTTTGTTTGGAGCGATTGTAGATTCATTTGCGGCTGAACAGGCAGCAAGACGAACGGCAATGGAAAATGCAACTGATAATGCAAATGAAATGATAAGCAATCTTTCACTTGTGTATAACAGGGCTCGTCAGGCTGCAATTACTCAGGAAATTACTGAGATTGTAAGTGGTGCAAATGCACAGGAATAGTGCAAATATTAATGCGGTTTAAATCGCTTTTATACGGAGGAAATTATGCAGAATACCGGAAAAATAGTACAGATAATCGGTGCTGTCGTTGACATTCAGTTCTCTAAGGATTGTCTTCCGAATTTGCTTAACGCTATAGAAGTTAATAATCAGGGAAAAAAACTGGTACTTGAAGTAGCGCAGCACATAGGCGACGATATTGTAAGATGTATCGCTATGAGCAGTACTGACGGACTGGTCAGAGGTATGGAGGCAATTGATACCGGTTCGCCGATTAAAGTACCGGTCGGTAAGGAAACTTTGGGCAGAATTTTTAATCTGCTTGGAGAACCTGTTGACGAAGGGGCTCCTGTTGAAACAAAAGAAAAATGGAGCATTCACAGAGAAGCTCCGAGTTATGAAGAACAAACAGCTTCAAGTGAAGTACTTGAAACAGGGATTAAGGTTATAGATCTTATCGCCCCTTACCTTAAAGGCGGTAAAATCGGTCTTTTCGGAGGCGCCGGAGTAGGTAAAACAGTACTTATTCAGGAACTTATTAACAACGTTGCAAATCAGCACGGCGGTATTTCCGTTTTTACCGGTGTTGGTGAGCGTACAAGAGAAGGTAACGACCTTTACAATGAAATGAAAGAAAGCGGAGTTATTGATAAAACTGTTCTGGTTTACGGTCAGATGAACGAACCGCCGGGAGCAAGAATGAGAGTCGGTCTTTCGGGACTTACTATGGCAGAATATTTCCGTGACGTTGAAGGTCAGGACGTATTATTATTTATTGATAATATTTTCCGTTTTACTCAGGCGGGTTCAGAGGTTTCAGCACTTCTGGGACGTATGCCTTCCGCCGTTGGTTATCAACCGACGCTGGCTACGGAGATGGGTGCATTACAGGAACGTATTACATCAACAAATAAGGGTTCAATCACATCAGTTCAGGCAGTATACGTACCGGCTGACGACCTGACAGACCCTGCTCCTGCAACGACTTTTGCTCATCTGGACGCAACTACGGTACTTTCAAGACAGATTTCGTCTTTGGGTATTTATCCGGCAGTTGATCCGCTGGAGAGTAATTCAAGAATTCTGTCTCCTGAAATAGTCGGATATGAGCATTATGAAGTTGCCAGATCTGTTCAGACAATTCTTCAGCGTTATACGGAGCTTCAGGATATTATTGCGATTATGGGTATGGACGAGCTTTCAGATGAAGATAAGCTGACGGTTAACCGTGCAAGAAAAATCCAGAGATTTTTGTCTCAGCCGTTTACTGTTGCAGAACAGTTTACGGGTATGAAGGGTAAATATGTACCTATCAAGGAAACTATAAGAGGATTTAAAGAAATCATCGAAGGAAAGCATGACGATCTTCCGGAATCTGCATTCCTGTTTGTAGGTACTATTGACGAAGCAATTGAAAAGGCTAAAAAAGGTGAAAGCTGATGAAGTCTTTTAAATTAAAAATTATTACACCTGAAAAAGTTTTTTTTGATGAAGAAACAGAACAGATTATTGTCCGTACCACTGAGGGCGATATCGGTATTCTTGCAGGTCATGAAAATTATGTTGCAGATTTGCCAGCCGGACCTTTTCGTGTAAAAATAGACGGCAAATTTAAAGTTGCGGCAATTTCAGGAGGAGTGCTCAAGGTTTCAAAGGAAGCTGTAACTATTCTGGCAATGGCTGCTGAATGGGCGGAAGATATTGATCCGGATTGGGCTAAGCGTTCTCAGGAAAATGCATTGAAAAGGCTTAATGAAAGCAACAGTGATTTTGAACATCGTTTGGCAGAACTAAAACTAAAACGTGCATTGAATAGAATTAAAATTTCATCAATGAAGTAATATTATGAAATCGGCGGAATAATTCGCCGATTTTTACTTATTGACAAAATGCACAAATAGTGTTAAAATTAGATATAAAAATTTGATTGCGAGGTATGAAATTAATGGAAAATAAAATCCCATATAAAATTTATCTTGATGAAAATGAAATGCCAAAGCAATGGTATAATGTCAGAGCAGATATGAAAACTAAACCTGCACCGCTTTTAAATCCCGGTACGTTACAACCAATGACCCTTGAGGAACTGAGTGGAGTTTTCTGTACAGAACTGGCAAAACAGGAGCTTGATAACGAAACTCCTTATTTTGATATTCCGGAAGAAATATGCGACTTTTATAAAATGTACCGTCCGTCACCGTTGGTACGTGCATATTTTCTTGAAAAGGCCTTAGATACACCGGCAAAAATTTATTATAAATTTGAGGGTAACAATACTTCCGGAAGTCATAAGCTTAACAGCGCTATCGCTCAGGCATATTATGCAAAAAAGCAGGGACTTAAAGGTGTAACTACTGAAACAGGCGCAGGACAATGGGGTACTGCTTTGTCGATGGCTTGTTCATATTTTGACCTTGACTGTAAGGTTTACATGGTTAAAGTATCTTATGAACAGAAACCTTTCAGACGTGAAGTAATGAGAACCTATGGAGCTTCTGTTACACCGTCGCCTTCAAATACTACAAATGTAGGAAGAAAAATTCTTGAACAATTCCCAGGTACAACAGGTTCACTGGGCTGTGCAATTTCAGAAGCTGTAGAGACTGCCGTTTCCAGCGAGGGTTACAGATATGTGCTGGGTTCAGTATTATCTCAGGTTCTGCTTCATCAATCAATTATAGGACTTGAATCAATGGCAGCATGTGATAAGTATGATATTAAACCTGACGTTATTATCGGCTGTGCAGGAGGCGGCTCAAATCTCGGCGGTCTGATCTCACCATTTATGGGACGTAAACTCAGAGGCGAGGCAGATTATAAATTTATTGCTGTTGAACCTGCTTCATGCCCCTCAATGACAAGAGGCAAATATGCCTATGACTTCTGCGATACGGGCATGGTATGTCCGCTTTCAAAGATGTATACTCTTGGCAGCGGTTTTATTCCGTCAGCTAATCATGCAGGCGGATTGCGTTATCACGGCATGAGCAGTGTTGTTTCTGAATTATACGATGAAGGTTTGATAGAAGCAAGATCAGTTGAACAAACTTCTGTATTTGATGCAGCAACTATGTTTGCTAGAATTGAAGGAACTCTTCCTGCACCGGAAAGCAGTCATGCTATAAGAGTAGCGATTGATGAAGCGCTGAAATGTAAAGAAACCGGAGAGGAAAAAACTATTCTGTTCGGACTTACCGGTACTGGTTATTTTGATATGGTTGCTTATCAGAAGTATAATGACGGAGCTATGTCAGATTATATTCCGACTGATAAGGAACTGGAAGATAGTATTAACAAGCTTCCAAAGATCTAATAAAATTAGTGTCCGTTATAACGGACACTTTTTATATTGAAAAAAATATTGAAATATGATAGAATATTATTATATATTACACGAATGGAGTCAAAATAATATGATTAAAATACAAATTCCTGCAACATCAGCAAATCTTGGTGCAGGATTTGACGCACTTGGTCTTGCATTAACTTATTATAATTACGTAGAAATGGAAGAATCTGATAAAATTGACATTTCTTCTCTTGATGATGTAGAAGTTCCTGTTGATGAAAATAATCTGATATATATTTCCGCTAAGGATCTGTTTAATGTATGCGGCAAAAAAATAAACGGATTAAAAATCCGCCAGACAAATAATATACCTATGGCAAGAGGACTTGGTTCAAGCTCAGCATGTATTGTTGCAGGACTTGTGGGTGCAAACACATTGCTTGGAAATCCGCTTACAGCGGATGACCTTGTTGATCTTGCAGCACAAATTGAGGGACATCCTGATAATACGGCTCCCGCTTTGCTAGGCGGTATTGTAACTGCTGTATTCGACGGCAAAAAGGTACATTGGGTTAAGCAGGAGGTTTATACCAAGCTTAAATTTGCGGCAATTATACCGGATTTTGAACTGAAAACTGAAAAAGCAAGGGCATGCCTTCCAACAGAGGTTTCACATAAAGACGCTGTTTATAATCTGTCCCGAGCCGCATTGTTTTCAGCATCGCTGCTGACAGGTAAATTTGAAAATCTGAGAACCGGTGTGCATGATAAGCTGCATCAGCCCTATAGAATGGAGCTTATTCCGAATGCAAGAGAGGTGTTTGATATTGCATATAATCATGGAGCATATGCTTCATATATAAGCGGCGCCGGACCGACAATTGTGGCAATTGTAGATGAAAATAATACATATTTTGCCGGAAAAATGAAGTTTTCTCTCGATAATGCAGGATTGACCGGATGGGAAGTAAGAGAATTTCATATTGATAATGACGGTACTAAGGTGTGTTGACCTAATTCTCACTGCCTGTCTACTGTATGAATAAAAATAAAAAAGCGGTAAAAACCGCTTTTTTATTTATGTATTTTTTGCAAGTGTTTCATAAATATTTACCGCATCGGCAATACGCAGCGAACCCATGTAATCAGAACTTTCTGCCCCTGTTGTAATCAGTATATATTCCTTTCCGTTTACTCTTGCCAGTGAAGCAAGACAATTTCCGGCTTCACTTGTATATCCGGTTTTACCTCCCAAGAAAACTCCGCCGGTAAAGTATTCTGAATCCAGTTCTGAAAACATTGTACTACTGAGCGTTATGCCATAAGGCTGATAATCTGTTTCGGTATAGTAACTCTGACTTGTAAAAATCTCACGAAATTCTTCATTATCAAGTGCATAAATTAAAAGCTTTGCAATATCTTCAGCAGTAGAATAGTGATTGTAATTATGAAGACCTATGGAATTTGTAAAATGCGTATTATTCATTTCCAATTCCACTGCTTTTTCGTTCATCATCTGTACATACATTTCTTCAGAACCCCCAAGGTAAGAAGACAAAGTCAAACAGCATTCAGCTCCTGAGGATAACAGAGCACCATAAAGCAAATCTCTGTATGTAACGCTTTCATATGCGGAAAATCCGGCAGTCGACGCTCCTTCAGAGGACAGATAATCAAATATATCTCCCGGGATCACAACGCTTTCATCAAGATAATTTATATTTTCCAACGCTACAATCACAGTCATAATTTTTGTTAAAGATGCCGGATATATTTGTTTGCTTCCATTTTTACTGTATAGAATTTCACCGTTCAGATTTATAAGCAACGCAGTATCACTGTAAATTTCAGAATCATATATATTAAGTTCAGCTAAAGGTTCTGTTTCCGGTTCAGCAGACGGTTCAGTTTCATATGTTTCCGATTCTGCTATCGATTCACTGTTATTGTCAGAAGCTTCAATATTATTACTTCCGGCAGAAGTTTCAGTGTTTTTAGTAAGTAAAGTTATGCCGAAAGCTATAATAAGCAGCAATACGATCATTATTAAAAGCCAAAATATAGTACTATTTGCTCTTTTTGTTTCCTTTTTCATTTCTTGCCTCTTTTATACTCAATTATATTCCTATATTGTATTGTATCATGTAGTACAGTTATAGTCAAGAGTTCAGAAAAAAATTCTTGATTTTTTTTTCATTTTATGTTATAATATTTTTATTGCGGAGCGACATTGAATTATTCTTACTCTCCTTACTTAAAATTTAATATGGAAGCGTATCGAAGTGGTCATAACGGGCCTGACTCGAAATCAGGTAGTCCTCACGGGCTCGTGGGTTCGAATCCCACCGCTTCCGCCATGTCGGAGCAAGTTTTATATCGTTTGCTCCGACTTTTTTTACCAAAGTCACCGGCATGCTTATTCCTCAGCGTCTTCTTTTTAGAAAAAGATTACACCACGCCTTTGTTGCTGTTTAACCATAGGCGGCATATTTTCAGAATCACATATTTTACATTCAGTGCATAAACTATGAAAGAATAGGAGGAATACTGAATGAGTTGCATTCAACAGTTTAGCGATGTTACCAAAAATTATTTATGCCGTTTCTATAAAATACTCGATGAAATGATCGAAGGGATGACCAATGCGGAACTTACAAGCAGCTTATCCCATAATTTTATCGTGCAGATGATCCCGCATCACCGGGCAGCTATCGAAATGTCGGAAAATCTTCTGCAGTTTACTACCTTTGTCCCTTTGCAGCATATCGCGCAAAATATTATAAATGAACAAACCAAAAGTATTGAAAACATGCAAAAAGTCTTGTCTCATTGTGCACGGCTTTCAAACTCGGAACAGGATCTGTGCCTATATGACAGGCGGTTCCGCCAAATTACGCAAACAATGTTTTCACAAATGTGCAATGCCTGCTCCGACAACAATATAAATGCGGACTTTATGAGGGAAATGATCCCACACCATCAAGGCGCTATTAAGATGTCAAAAAATGTGCTTCAGTATCCCATCTGCCCGGAACTTGACTCTATTCTGCAAGCCATTATTACTTCGCAGGAAAAAGGGGTGCTGGAGATGCGGCGTTTGCTTCGATGCCTCAGAAGTCAATAAATTGCCTAATATCATCGCTCGTGTACACCTCAGCGGCTCTCTGCCACTGCCAATTTTTTTGCGTGTTACTTAGGGTTTAAATCTCTCCGCTAAAAACGCTGAAATATCTTTTTCATGTGCTTCTAACATCGGAAAACCGCATAGACGCAGTGTTTATACGGATTTTTCATACCTTAACAAGTTTTACAGCAGGAACAAAATTCCCGTATTATGATACATTGCAAACTTGAGCCACAAAAAAATTTAATTGGAGGAACTTTTATGTCAATATTCAGTTTATTTAAGTCTAGATCAAAGACAAAGCATAAATCAATTGTTATAGAGAGCAAGTATGGTATATTCACATCACATAAATTCGGAAAAAATGGAGTAGTTTTTGATGGCAAAATAAATTGGCTTGATGATATTGTTGACGTTTCATTGCATACAAACAGCACAGAGTCACTTATGGCTGACAAGTCATTAGAAATTCTCTGCAAAATTGCTGAAAATGCCACTGAGTGGGATAAAAAGCTTAGACAATATGGTGCAGATGAGTTTTCTGATGATAACGGAATGATCGAGATATGGGGAAATGACGAAAATAACAATGATAGTTTACCTCAGACCATCACCAAAGACGAATTTATCAGTCGAATATCACTTGGATTTATGTGGATATACCCAGACGGAAAAGTTTACTTTGATTATAATTTAGATGAAATGTTTACTGATCATGGCTTAGGAATCACTGCAAATATTTCAGGAGAAATTATATCATGTGGTTTACAGGGATAATTTTTGAAATATTATTCTCATTTTACACATTAAATGCATTCCTTGTTGAGAAACCGCATAGACGCAGTGTTTATGCGGTTTTTCCATACCCTAACAAGTTTTACGGCAGGAACAAAATCCCTGCCGTTTTGTTAATTTCAGGCTATTGTTATCACGATTTTCAGGATAGCACGGCGGTAAAATACTCATTACTTGCAAAGGCTTAAACCACAAAAAACTCCGCACGCTTGTATCCTACGTAAAAACGAAGTATAATATAGATATAAGGTTGATTCGATTGACTGATTCCCAAAGGAAGAAAAGCCGTTAGATACAAGAAAGCAGCTACAATTGAATCAGCAGACTTAAAACTGAACGGAGGAAATATGGAGAATATTATTAAAGAATTACAAAACGAGTTGCGCACTCGTTTCTTTATGGATGGTGAAAATCATCCAAAGATATCAGCCGTAAAAGTTTACCGTTTCACTGACGAAAGAATAGAAATGCCCCAAACGGATAATCCGTATCTTTACATTGTGCTTGATGGAATGTTAAGACTTTACACCCCATCAGGAATTATGGATTATATGGCCGAACAGTATTCTGTATCGAAAATTGATACCCCCTTATCCGGGACAGTGCTTGCTTTTTCAGAGCAGCAGGATTTTTTGGCAATTTCTATTGAGTTTTTTCCGAGTGATATCATTCATACAATTTTACAGTTAGAAAATGAACTTACGGAACGAATTATGTCTGAACAGTTATCAGAACAAGAAATGACTTTATCAGACAGCGAGGTACTTCAATCTGTCAGCAGACTTTTTTCTGTAATGAACCACCAAACCGTTCCCTCAGAATTTATCCGAAAGAATATCATGCAGGAAATTACCTATTATGTCCTTTGCGGCTCCTGTGGAAAGCAGTTTATTCAAAGTATTGCAGGTATCGGACAGGCAGAGAAAATCTATCAGGCGAACAGTTGGATCAAGAAAAATTTTCATAACTCTTTCGCAGTAGAAGATTTAGCGAAGAGGCAGAATATGAGCGTATCGTTATTTCACCAAAAGTTCAAAAGTGCAGTTGGCATGGGTCCGCTGCAATGTCAAAAACGGCTGCGACTTACAGAAGCAAGGCGGCTTATGCTGGACGAAAGCAAGAATGTTACGGAAGCGTCCGTTGAAGTCGGCTACGAAAGTTTATCACAATTTATCCGGGACTATCGAAGAATGTTCGGGGCTTCACCGAAAGAGGATATTTTGAATATTCAAAAGCACTTGAAGAAATAGGCAAGTTTTTCATAGAAGCAGGCAAGCAATTGTACATCATGTTCTGATATACTGTAATTGGTACAGAGAAATATCATTTTTCGTATCAATCTAAAAGTATGGAGGAATCTCAAATGATTTTAACAGACGAATTGTGCGATAAGCTGTGTGCTTCTGCGAGGGAAAAAAGCAAAGAGTTAGGTATTGACATTAGCTTTGCAATCAGCGATGAAAACGGACTTCCGAGGGTATATCGGAGATACGGCGAGGCTCTGGTGTTGAGTATCACACTCGTACCGGGCAAGGCTTATACCGCCGCTGTAACACAATGTAAAACAAAAGATGTAGCCGATGCTGCCGCAGAGGGCGCTCCGCTTATGGCAATTCAAACAAATGACCCACGAATCACTCTCGTTGCCGGTGGCTATCCTTTGTTTGTGAATGGTAAAATTGTCGGCGGGATCGGTGGTTCAGAGGCACAAGATTGCGAGATTGCCAAGTATGTTGTATCTGTCTTTGAAAAGTTGACCGCTTAAAATAGAGGCAGTATTGTGCTTTATTATCTGCAGGCTTAACAAAGTTACTGTTTACTGTAGCATTAATATCAGTATTATATCCGGAAATAATCAATACTCTGTCTGTATTCTTTCCCCCTGCATTTCTTACTGCTGTAACAAACGCCTGATTTAACACATTTATCTTATTATATGCATCAGCAGAAGCGTTTTCCTGTCCGGAAATTTTAATCTCATTCATGCTTTCAAACTTAAGTCTTTGGCCATAACCACTGAACTTGTCTGCTATATGTGCCCATATACTGCTGTGAACTTTGTTTGTACAGTTTCAAAGTCATCACTTGAAATATCAATCCACTTTTCTGTACTCCGTCACTTCCGTCATGATGAATATCAATAACTACAAGCAATCCTGCATTTATTTCTAAATCTACTACTTTCCTGTACTCTGTTCAGCCACGCTTCTTCAATCTTATAGCCGCTTGCTTCATTACCGATCTTGTCCATATATGAAACAGGTATTCTTACTGTATCAAAACCGCTTGCCTTAACTGTATCAAATAAAGGCTTGCTTACAGGGAACTTATTGTTCCACAATGTTTCACCGTATTTCCAACAAGATATTCATTTCCGCAATTCCTTAATGTTCCAGCCTGTTCTCATATATGCTGTGTATACTTCTTCAGATACTTCAACATTTTCGTATTTACCGTTAGCTGTATTTCTAACGCTGATTATGTATTTATTCATCCTTTCACCTCCGATCTGATAATTTTTTAATCAGACCTAAGGCTACGGATATTCGGCAATATAGCATTGCCACTTAAAAACAGGCATAAAAAAGCTCCATCCCGCCTTTAAAGCGGAACAGAGTTATTTTAAAAAAATAAGGAGTAAACAATGCTTTAAAAGCTTGTTACTCCTTTTATTATATTGCTTTTTTTACTTGCTTTTTGTAGATTTGTGTTTCTTTTTAGTTTTTTATATATTTTAATCGTTTACCAGCTATTTTTATTATTTACCCTTGAATTATGTATAAAAAAATGGAGCAGACAAGCTATAAAACTTGTTCGCTCCGTTTAATAATATTCTTTTAATCGTTAAGACTTTTCACTTTTAAAGCTATATAATTAATTAAATTAAACATCCAAAAAATAGCTATTGAAAATAAGTAAATCAAACTTAATTCACTGGTAAATATAAATTTGAAAATTCCCATTACCTCCACAGCTATTCCTAAAATTATTGCAATAAATGTTATTCTCTTATTAGGCTTTTCGCTCATATTATACTTTAATATCATTACGAGCCAAAGTACTACATAGATAACTCCCATCAGTATAAAAGCCATATTATAAGACACATTAATTATACTAAATAAGCCGATTACCTCTCCGGGAGTCGAAATTCCCTTACCATAGCCATACATAATATTACTATGACAGATAAAAAATAATAAATGTAGGACAGGTATTGCCGAATCTAATATGCATTTTTTTATATTCTTCTTCCTGATTTTGCACAAGGTACACTTTAGCAATATTAAAACGCATAGAATTGCAATATAAATGCAAGCAAAATATTTGTCATGAAAAGTAGATGATTCAGAAATAACAACCATTGATGCCCAAGAATAAAAGCAGAATATCCAAATCAATAATGTAAAAATCATTACGCTTTCTCCTAATCGATCTATTCAGTAATCATACGCCAATAATTTAAATACGTTCTCATTCCATTTTCAT
>ENA-ORTY01002882-ORTY01002882.1-human-gut-metagenome-genome-assembly--contig:-NODE-2882-length-15649-cov-29.357445_pt1 | contig 15649 bp, 11 predicted proteins | sample MGYA00241917_ERZ509198 | MGnify/ENA primary metagenome ERZ509198 (study PRJEB26280, sample SAMEA2338857) | human gut metagenome | biome: human gut; feature: human-associated habitat; material: faeces...
CCCTAGGTCTAGCCAGAAGCACCATTGACAACTATTTTTCCAAAGGTAGTATTCCGAAGCACGTCCAGATTTTGATTTCCCGTTACATGAAAGGCCGGGAACCTGCTTCCAACAATGACTTTGTTTCTCAATTGACTGTTCCCATCAAAAACAGCATTCTCAACTTAGCCATGAAAGCTGCTGTCGAAAAAAATATGAGCGTTGAAGAGTTCGTCGTATGGGCAATAGAGAGAATGTCTAAAAAACCTTAGAAGATGGAAAGTATCACTAAAAAGACGTTGTATATATTAGATATTCTCAACATATAAACCTTCCTACCCCATCTGATGAATGAAAACTATTCTTCGAAACTGAAATCTTAAATTATCATTCGAATGAAAAATCCTATTTATCAAAAGAGCCGTTAGGGACAGATTTTGAGAGTCGTAAAAGGAAAATGTGTGAATCATTAGATTCAATGTTAAAAAGAGCATTTAATCAGACTATTACAGGTAGCATTTGGAAATTTTTTTTAGGTAGCATAGGAACTATCTGTGCACTTTTTTATATTGGAAAAAATTTTTTCAAAATGCATATTAGTGATTCTATTTTATTAGGAATATGTATTTTAATTTTTCTTTTTATTATAAGATTCTTATTTTTTCTTAGTAAGGAAATATTTATATATATTCACAATACATATGTAGATTCTATCTGGGGAGAAGCTATTGTGGATTTAAAAAATGCTTATGCTGAAATTAATTTTTTAAAGAAACAGGAAAGTTTTAGTGACCATGAATTTATGTCTATAATGGTTAATTTTTGTGATACTCTAAAAAACATTTTTGATAGAAAGACTAAAGCTGATTGTTGTGTATCAATCAAAGTTCCTACTACTGTAGAAAATGCTTCTCTGGAAACTCTTGAACTAAGAAATTTATGCCGAGATAGTTTTCATCATAATCGTGATACCGAAAAATATGCAAAAACTAAACATTCTATTATTGGAAATACTCCGTATAGAATTATTGTTAATAAAATATTGAAACAAGATTCTAAAAACTTAGCATATGTAAATAATGATATAAATAGTTATAAAGATTATGACAACTCAAGCAAAGAATGTTACCCCAATGGAATTTTGCCATATAGTAGCGAGCTCGTTTTTCCTATTATTCCTGCTAAAAGAGATAAAACAAAAAATTATAAAATGAATGGCTTTATTTGCATTGATTGCAATATGAAAGACAAATTTGATGAAACTAGATATGATATCCCAATGATTGAAGGAATTGCAGATGGAATTTATGATATTATATTAAAAAGAAATTTAATGAAATAAAAATATGAATAAAACATCTAATTCGCATATAGGGTTTGAAATATTAACAAAAGACAAAAATTTCATTGTTCTAAAAAGTGTTAGAGAAAATAAAAGAAAAAAATATTTAGAAAATATCAATTCATCAAAATTGATAATGCATTATTTCGATGAAAACGATATTAAAAAATTGCAGAAAATTGAAAACGAAATAGTTCTTAGTATTATTTATAAAAGAAAGAAAAAGAGTTTATTTAACAAAATTAAAAAATTTTGGGTAGATATAAATTCTACATCTGATTCATGAATTAATAATTTTACTAAATGAATCATAAAAAATATTTTCGTAAAGGCAACGAACTTGAAAACACAGTAAGAGATTACGTTGCTCGTTCTGTGAAATGTGGCGTTTCAGTTATTCCTTGTCTAGGACCAGTTATCGCTGAATTCGTTACAGATATTATTCCTAGGCAAAGGATAGATAGGATTGCAGAATTTCTTAAACAGCTAAATAAAAAACTGACAAGATTAGAAACTGCTATAGATAAAATCATGCTAGAAGATGAAGCTAAAAGCCGCTTAATGGAAGAATCTATTCAGCAAGCGGCAAATTCATCTTCCTTTGAACGTCGTGCCTATCTAGCTTCTCTTGTTGCTCAAGGAATCTCAAAATCACAATTGGAAATTCAGAATGAGAATTATTTTCTCAATTTATTGAGGCAAGTAAATGATGCTGAAATTATTGTGCTTAGATATTTTCTAGAATCTAATCCTGATAAGCGCAGAGAATTCGAAAATAAAAATTCTACTTTATTTTCCTGCAAAACTAATGATAAAAATTTAGATGTTCATTTTTATATTGAACATTTGGAATCTTTGGGATTGCTATATAGGCGCGTTTACACAGAAAGGGTACTTACCGAAAATGGAGAGAGCATATATGTATCTCAATATCAGGATGAGAAATCCCAACTACCTATGGGTTTAATGATGATAACATTTCAGGGGAAAGAGCTGTTATCAAAAATATCATTCGATAATGATTGGCTTAACTGATTTCAAGTTGTTTCTAAGTTAAGTATATAATACCCAAATAAAAAGCCCTGCAATATTCATGCAGGGCTTTTTTTCTGGATAAGGGGTAGAGGAAGAATCTGAGGATAAAAGTCTATAAGTTAATAAAACTGTTCCTTAATTTCCACTCCCTCTAATTGTTGCTTCCGGGCTAACCTTCTTCATCATCCCCGTGGTTGAGGATGAAGTTCAGGTCGTCAATGCCCAGGCTGGAGGTAAATCCTTCGTCACCCAGCACGTTGGCGACGAGCTGGTTTTTCTGATGCTGGAGAATGCGGATTTTTTCTTCCACGGAATCCTTCGTCAGAAGGCGGTAGGCGATCACCTTGTTTTTCTGGCCGATGCGGTGCGTACGGTCGATGGCCTGGCTTTCTACGGCCGGGTTCCACCACGGGTCATACAGAACGACATAGGAGGCGGAAGTAAGGTTGAGGCCGGCACCGCCGGCTTTCAGGGAAAGCAGGAAGACGGAGGGATCCTTGGTCGTCTGGAATTTTTCAATTTCTCCGCGGCGGTCCTTGGTCTGGCCGGTAAGATAGTTAAGCGGCCTGTTTTCCGCTTCCAGCCTGTTCTTGATGATTTCCAGCATGGAAACGAACTGGGAGAAGACGAGCACTTTGTGCCCTTCTTCCCGGAGCTGGTCCAGCAGGTAGAAGAGGGCTGTCATTTTGGCACTGTCTTCCTTGGCGTATTTGGGATCCACCAGGCCGGGGTGGCAGCAGATCTGACGCAGGCGCATCAGGCCCTGCAAAATGGCGAAACTGTTCTTTTTGACGGATTCGTCCGAATCCAGGCCGAGCAGGGCCTGCTGAATGCGGCGGAGTTCCGCCTTGTACAACTGGCTCTGGATGCCTTCCATTTTGGCGTACACTTCTTCTTCCGTCCTGGGAGGCAGGTCTTTTGCCACCTGGGATTTGGTGCGGCGCAGCAGGAAGGGTTTCAGGCGCGCGGCCAGGCGGTTCTGGCTCTGCGGGTCCTTGCGCTTGTCAAAGCGCTTCTTGAAGTAGGAGCGGGAACCGAGGACTCCGGGCATGGAGAAGGCCATGAGGGACCACATGTCCAGCAGGCGGTTTTCAATGGGTGTGCCGGAGAGAACGAGACGGTTGTAGGAAACGATTTCCCGTGCCGCCTTGGCTGCCTTGGAATCCGGGTTTTTGATCTGCTGGCCTTCGTCCAGAATAACCGTAAGCCATTTGATTTGGTTCAGGGTTTCCCCGCAGACGCGGAGCTGGGCGTAGTTGACCACGACCATGTCGTAATTCTTCTTGATGTCTTCCAGGTTGGCCTGGTCCTTGCTGCGGATGACGAGGACGCGCACGCCTGGCGCAAATTTTTCCGTTTCTCCCGCCCAGACGTCCAGCACGGATTTGGGGCAAACGATAAGAACCGGAGGGATGACGACTTTTTTCTTGGATTTGTTTTTGCGGGCGAATTCTTCACGCAGCCAGAGGACGTAAGTGATGGACTGGATCGTTTTACCCAGGCCCATGTCATCCGCCAGAATGCCGCCGAACCCGTTCGTGGCAAGGTAAGCCAAGAAATGGAACCCTTCCACCTGATACGGGCGCAGGGTGGCCTGGAGCTGGGAGGGAACATCCGGCTTAACGTCGATCTGGATTTCCGCGGTACGGTCCTTGATGCGTTTCCATGCCTTTGGATCGAACACTTCTGCGGCTTTCGGGTCCGCCAGCTGCATGGCGTGCATGCGGTGGGTTTCTCCGGAAAGATCGAAGGGGTCCAGGCCCAGGCGGGTAACGGCGTCGCGCTGGTCATTGTCCAGTTTAATTTCCAGGCGCATCCATCCTCCGTCGTCCATGCGGACGTAACCGCCTCTGGCGGCGACCAGGGCGCGGATTTGCTCCTTGGAGAGCTGGACGCCTTCCACATCAATGACGATGCGGAGGTCAAACCAGTCGATTTCCTGGTTGACTACTTCAAACCGCACGGCGGCGGCCACCGGATCCGCCAGCAGCGTCTTGAGCTTGTCATCCATATTGACGGTCAGCTCTTTCGGAAGCTGTTTGGCCCATTCCGCGAATTTTTCGGGGAACTGGCGGGTGACGCGGGCCTTGAACGCGCCCACCTGGGGATCGTAGGAAAAGCCCATTTCTTCCAGCAGGCCGGGAATGGGATAAAGGTGTTCCCGGATGAAGCGCAGCAGAACTTTGTTCTTCATGGGCTCCTGATGGGATACGTCCCAACCGTCCTTGCCGAGTTTTTCCGTGCGGTAGCCGGAAGCGTCCCTGGCGCTTACTTCGCAGAGCACGTGTTCCGTTTCCGCAGAGGTGAGGCCGCGGACGATTTTCATGTCAAAGGTGCCGCGCAGATCGATGTCCACCACGCGGTCTTCCATGCTGGGGGGCAGGGAAGCGCCTATTTTACGGAGGAATTCCACCCCTTCAAGGCTGTCGATGACCTGCTTGGGAATGGAGTAGCGGGGTTCCACTTCTGTGCTTTCCAGCCAGCGGGGGGGGCCGGGAAAAACAGTTTCGTCAGACTGGTACAGTTCCTGCTGCCCCGGAAGCTGCCGGACGGAGTGGGAGACGTTGATGCCGGTGGAAGTTGCAAGCTGAAGAGCGTAGCAGTCCGGTTCAATGGGGTCGTCCTGGCAAATCCATTTGAGCGGTTCGTCCACCACTTTGAAATAATTTTCATCAAGGTTCACCAAGTAGCCTTTCAGGGCGGGCTGGTGGAAAAGTTTGTTCATCAGGGCGCATGCGGCTTCCTGGTCCAGATCCAGCGTCAGGGCGTCTTCCGCACGGGCGTAGTCGGACAGGGAGACGAGCAGGATTTCCGTCTGGGCGTCCATGCGTACGGCAGCCCGTTCATGCAGATTTTCCAGATGTTCCAGATCCTGTTTTTCCCGGACGGGAATCCAGTCCTGCTTCAGGGAATGGCGGTATTCGAAATGTCCCTCGTTAATAGTGGAAACAAGCCTCATGAACAGTTCTCCGCGGGGCGGTTGCGGGGGGCGTTCATTCACGGATTGGATGCGGTCATACCAGGTGCCGACTTCACGGGAGCGCTCCCATTCATGAATCTTGCGCTGGACCTTTTCCAGATCCGTAATGGATTCCATGAATTCCGGGTAGGGCAGGCGTTTCTTGTTGAAGGCGTAAGCAATGTAATTCCAGAATTCGAGGATGTTTGTGGGAGGCACGGGCCACAATTCCAGCGGGTCATAGCTGACGATTTCCCATCGGGGATTCAGGCGCACCATATCATGGTCGTGAATCTCCTGTTCAATGGCGAAACGGCGGTAGCGCTTTTCCAGTTTGCTGACATAGTCCGCTTCCTTGTCGTCCAGTTCGCGTCCCAGTTTCTCTTCCAGAATATCCAGAAGAGGAACATCATTCAGTTCGTTCGGGGATTCCGGAAGGTCCTGGCCACGGTACATGCGCTCCAGCATGGCGGCATACATGGCCGCTCCGGCCAGATCCTCGTCTTCCGTGGAGCATGCTCCGAACCACCTGTTGCCCTGAAGGCGCAGATTCACGCGGTGCACGCCGTATGTGTCTTCCACTCGGCCCTGAATATATAAATGATTGCCAAAAATTTGCGTGACTGCGCCATCTTTCTGGAGCTTCTCGCCGCGCAGCCGGATTTCTTCCGGAAAGGCATTGAGAAAGTTCAGAGTAGCCCTATCCGGGTTAAGTGCCATGCTCATAATATCAGACTGTCATATAAAAATTGGAAACAAGCGTTCCCTGTCAAGGGACGCTACAGGTCTATGCACTTTACTATGGCACAAAAAGCGGATTAGAGCAACTATTCTCTGAAAATAATTCCAAAGGTTGTTTGTGATGATGTTCACGATGTTGAATGACAAATTGTTATGTCTATATGAAGAAGACCGGTTTTTGAAGAAAACGAACATATTTTATCATCTTGGAAAGAAAGGATGTCAGTTTTGCGTAACATGGTTCTTGACAGGTTCGCCGTAAAAGCGTCTTTTATGCCTGAAATTTTATGTCCTCTGCATCACTTCTACAGTTACTGGCGACTCAAGCCCGCTTGAGCGATGGCGAATTGGCCGAACGTCTTGACATGACTGAAGAAGCCGTGCGAGCCCAGCGGGAACAGTGGGAGAAGGAAGGCGTCATCCTCGGATACCAGGCCGTGGTGAATGAGGAATATGAACACGACAGCAAGGTGGCGGCCTTCATTGAAGTGAAAATGACGCCTGAACGCGACGGCGGTTTTGACCGCCTGGCCATGCGCATTTCACGGTTCGACGAAGTTTCCTCCTGCTATCTGGCAAGCGGCGGTTTTGACCTGCTGGTGCTGGTGGAAGGAAAAAGCATGCGGGAGATTGCCCGGTTTGTGGCGGAAAAACTCTCTACGCTGGAAGGGGTGTTGTCCACTTCCACACACTTCCATCTGAAAACCTACAAGAAAAACGGTTGTGTGTTTGAAGCTCCCGTGCAGACAGAACGCCTGGCTGTCGCTCCGTAATCCTCTGCCGTTAAGAAAGGAATGATCATGAATTGGCAGAACAAAATAGCGGAGCAGGTAAGCTCCATACCCCGTTCCGGCATCCGGGAATTTTTTGACCTGGTCACGGGACGCACGGATATCATCTCCCTGGGCGTAGGGGAGCCGGACTTCGTGACGCCGTGGAACATACGAGAAGCGGCCATTTACTCCCTGGAAAAGGGGCACACCTCCTACACTTCCAACTATGGGTTGGAATCCCTGCGCCGTTCCATCGTCAAATACGTGGACGGATTCTTCCATGTCAACTACGACCCCCTGCGCGATGTGCTGGTGACGGTAGGCGTAAGCGAAGCCATAGATCTCGCTCTCCGTGCCATTCTGAATCCGGGGGACGAGGTTCTTTATCACGAACCCTGTTATGTCTCCTATGCCCCCAGCGTCAATATGGCCTACGGCGTAGCTACCGCCGTGCCTACAAGCAAAAGGGATCTTTTCGCCCTGAACCCGGAGGTGCTGGAAGCGTCCATTACACCGCGGACCAAGGTGCTGATGCTCAACTTCCCGACGAATCCGACCGGAGCGGTGGCCCCTGTGGAAACCCTTCAGGAAATCGCCCGCATCTGCATCAGGCACGACCTCATCGTGCTGACGGATGAAATTTACAGTGAACTGCGTTATGACGGCAAGCCGCATGTTTCCATAGCTTCTCTGCCGGGGATGAAGGAACGCACGCTCCTGCTGCACGGATTTTCCAAGGCATTCGCCATGACGGGGTTCCGGCTGGGGTATGCCTGCGGTCCGGAACCGCTTATTTCCGCCATGATGAAAATTCATCAGTATTCCATGCTCTGCGCCCCCATTACTTCCCAGGAGGCGGCCATTGAGGCATTGGAAAACGGGACATCCGCCATGTTGAAGATGCGGGAAAGCTACCGCCAGCGCCGGGATTACCTGGTGAAGCGCCTTAATGAAATCGGCATGGACTGCCACCTGCCCGGCGGCGCGTTCTATGTCTTCCCGGACATTTCCAGATTTGGCTTGACCAGCAAGGAGTTTGCCACCCGGCTGCTGATGGAAAAGCAGGTGGCCGCCGTACCGGGGACCGCCTTCGGCGCAAGCGGAGAAGGCTTCCTGCGCTGTTGCTATGCGACCGCCTTTGACCAGATCAAGGAGGCCTGCAACCGCATGGAACATTTCGTGGAAACTCTTTCCTGACCCGGCAGTGTTCATGAACTCCGTGACGGAGGCGCTGAAAACAAAGGCGTATGTGGCGCCGTTTGCGGTATTCATGGGCTTTACCCTGGTGTGGCAGTTTGGCGTTCCCTTGCTGGAATGGGACCACCCGGCCGCACCCTGGTGGAGAAGGGCGCCGGAACAATGGCTGTATCCCGTTCAGGCAATCGTTTGCTTTGCCCTGGTTTTCCGGTGGAGAAAGGCCATTGATTGGGATTGGCGGTGGAAACCCGCCGCCTGGGGAATCCTGTTCGGCGTGCTGGGTATCCTGTTCTGGCTGGCCCCGACCATGATAGCGGACCGCCTGCCCGGAGGGGCGGATGCCTGGTTTGGGCATCCCTCCTGGCCCTGGTACCGGTATCTGCTGGGAATTGACGCGCGCCCGGATGGGTTTGATCCGGGCGTCGTCTTTCTTGCGGGTTCCTGGAGCTGGCTGGGGGCTCTGGTGCTGCGCTTCTTCCGTGCCGTGGTCGTGGTGGCTCTGGTGGAGGAACTTTTCTGGCGCGGTTATCTGATGCGCCTGATGGTGAACCCGGACCATCCCTGGAAGGTGCCGTTCGGCACCCATAGCTGGAAGGCATACTGGGTGACTACCCTCTGTTTCATGGCGGTACACCAGCCTGTGGACTATTGCGGCGCATTCGTTTACGGTTCCCTGGCGTATCTGCTTGCCGTCTGGCGGAAAAACCTGTGCGCTGTGATCATGATGCATGCGGCGGCGAATGCGTTGCTGGGATGGGCCGCTCTGGAATGGGGTAAATACGGATTATGGTAAATCCGGCGTTTACAGAGAGGATTTTCTTAAGTACATAAAAGCCGATGACTCCAGAGGAAGCCATAGCAATTTTATGGGATTACCATCACGTGAAGCAGGAACTGCGTCCGGCGGAACTCATATTCATTCTTGGCAGCAATGACATAAGGGTGGCGGAATATGCGGCGGAGCTTTATGCCCGAAAGCTGGCTCCCCTGTTGCTGTTTTCCGGCGGAATGGGGCGTTTTACAGGGGAATGGGCCGTACCGGAAGCGGAACTTTTCGCAGAGGCGGCTATGAAGAAGGGAGTGCCGGAAGATTGCATTCTCATTGAAAACAAATCCACCAATACGGGAGAAAATGTCCGCTTTTCCCGCGCTGTCCTGGAAAAAGCCGGCATTCCGGAACCATCCAGCATCATCGCCCTTCAAAAGCCCTATATGGAACGGCGCACGCTGGCTACGCTCCAGGCCCAGTGGCCGGAAGTACGGGTGGCGGTCAGCTCCCCTCCTTTCTCGTTCAGGGAATATCTGACCAGGGAGCTCCCGCAGGATCTGGTTGTTTCCGCCATGGTGGGGGACTTTCAAAGGATACTGGAATATCCTAAACAGGGATTTTCCACGGAACAGCCTGTGACTCCGGAGGCGATGGCGGCATTCCGCACGCTGGTGGAAGCGGGGTATGGCTCCCAGCTGCTCAAGGGTGTCCCCCTTCCTTGGAATTCTTGAGAAGACACGCTTTTTGCTTTTACTGAATGCTGATTGCGGGCATCAATACAACCCGCATAGCCAACCCAATTATATAACTTATCATGGCAGACAGAACCAACACAGACCCCGCCCGAATGGAAAAAATCGTGAGCCTCTGTAAAAGGAGGGGATTCATCTTCCAGTCAGCTGAAATTTACGGCGGTCTGAACGGTTGCTGGGACTATGGTCCCATGGGGGTGGAGCTCAAGCGCAATCTGAAAGAATACTGGTGGCGTAAAAATGTGCAGGAACGTGAGGATGTGGTCGGCATGGACGGTTCCATCCTGACGCATAACTCCGTACTGGTGGCTTCCGGCCATGTGGGCGGATTCTCCGACCCGATGTGCGATTGCCTGTTGACCAAGGAGCGTCTGCGTGCGGACCAGGTCCCGGCCCAGAGCGGCATGGGGTTTTTCTATACAGGGGCCGCCAAAAAAGACGGTTCCTGGAATATTGAAAAGAAGTACTCCGTTCTGGTGGAATCTGAAAAACAGGCGGACAAGGCCCGTAAGACCGCGGCTCAATATTATGCCCAGCTGGCCGGCAAGGATGCCTCTTACAAGGATATGGAGCTGAAAGGCGAGTGCATGGAAACCGTAACGGATTCCACCATGTACAATCCTGCTAACGGTTCTCTGCTGACGGAAGCCCGTGAGTTCAACCTCATGTTCAAGACGACCATTGGAGCTACCTCTGATGAAAACGATCCCAACGCTACGGGCTGGCTGCGCCCGGAAACGGCCCAGTCCATTTTCTGCCAGTATAAGAACATTCTGGACAGTTCCCGCGTCAAACTGCCTTTCGGAATCGCCCAGATCGGAAAATCTTTCCGCAACGAGATCAACCCGCGGAACTTCACTTTCCGTTCCCGCGAATTCGAACAAATGGAAATCGAATATTTCTGCCGGCCGGAAGACGGGCTGCGCCTGGTGGATGAATGGCTGGAACACCGTCTTTGCTTCTATGACGAAGTGGGGGTTCCGCGCGAACACATTCATATTTTGGACGTGCCGGACGGCGAACGCGCTTTCTACTCCAAGAAAACCTATGACCTGGAGTATGAATTCCCCTTCGGCATCCAGGAACTGGAGGGCATCGCCTACCGGACGGATTATGACCTGAGCTGCCATCAGAAAGGTTCCGGCCGTCCTCTGGAATACTTTGACGAAGAGACGCGGGAGAAATTCATTCCCCATGTGGTGGAGCCTTCTGCCGGTTGTGACCGCACCATTCTGGCCATTATCTGCGAAGCTTACGATGAAGAGGAACTGGTGGACGACAAAGGTAAAAAAGACGTCCGCACGGTGTTGCGCTTTGTGCCCCGCATGGCTCCGATCAAGGCGGCCATCTTCCCTCTGCTTAAGAAAAACGGGGAACAGGTGCGTATTGCCCGGGAAATTGAAAAGACGCTTCAGCCGTGGATGTCCGTCTTTTATGATGAAACGGGAGCCGTCGGCCGCCGTTACCGTCGTCAGGATGAAGTGGGTACTCCTTTCTGCATAACCGTGGACTTTGAAACTCTCGGGGAAAATGATGCTTCGCTCAAGGGGACGGTGACCATTCGCCACCGCGACTCCATGAAACAGGAACGTGTTGCAATTGAAGACCTGCTGCATTGGCTTATTGCCCGCATACGTTGATGTTTTTTCAGCGGCTTTGATGCCGAAATGCCTTCAGAGCCGTTCCGTTGACAGCGGAACGGCTTTTTATTTTCAAAACAGCAGTGAAAAAAGGGAGCTGAAAAAACGATACCGGGCGTGATTTTTCCAGAAGAGAGCCCGTTGTTCCGGAGTCGGTATGACTGGAGGTCTGTGCATTTTTTTGATGCTGCTATGCACGGCTGGGAATGGATATTTCTTATATGTTCACTGGAAGCATATGGAATGAAATTTCAATGAGATTTATTGACGTCCCGCCAGCAAAAGAGGGAAAATGACGGGTGAGGCGGTTCAGGAAAAACGTCCTGATTTTTGAGCTTTTTTTTCTCCTCTGCTGTCAAAGGTTTGTACGGCATGGAATGATGCGATCAGGTAGAAAGAAGATATTAATGATGGAACATTCAGTAATTTTTCCAGACCATCGGAAGGTTTGCGCCCTAGGGCAGGGAACCTGGAAAATGGGAAAGTCAGCGTTGAGGGAAGCCGATGAAATAGATGCTTTGCGCGTCGGCATTGAGCTGGGCATGAGCGTAGTGGATACGGCGGAGATGTATGGCAACGAGGAAATGGTGGGTGCGGCAATCCGCGGTTTGCGCGACCGTGTTTTCCTGGTTACCAAGGTGTTGCCCGGCAACGCCAGCAGGACAGGAACCAAAGCGGCCTGCGAACGGAGCCTGAACAGGCTGAAGACGGATTACGTGGATTTGTTTCTGCTTCACTGGGGTGGTCCCCATCCCATTGAAGATACGGTTGCTTCAATGATTGAGCTGCAGCAGGAGGGGAAAATAAAAGCATGGGGCGTCAGCAATATGGACGTTCCGGAAATGGAGCGGTTTTACGCCGTCCCGGGAGGAGTTTCCTGCGCCGCCAACCAGATTCTTTATAATCTGGCCCATCGAGGTGTGGAGTACGATTTGCTGCCGTGGTGCCGGGAACGCCACCTTCCCGTGATGGCCTATTCGCCTGCGGATGAAGGGCGGCTTTCCCGTAATCCGGTGCTGATGGAGATTGCGCAGAAGCATGAGGCCACCCCGGTGCAGATTGCCCTGGCTTGGATTTTGCGCTGCCCTGGAATGATTGCGATCCCCAAAGCCGGTTCCGTCACGCATGTGCAGGAAAATTACCGGAGTTTGTCCATCAGGCTGACTGCGGAAGATGTGGATTTGCTGGATGGGGCTTTTCCGCCCCCGGTCAGAAAGGTGCATCTGGATTCCTGGTAAACCGTGATGCCGTCCGGCAGTTGGGGAGAAGCGGGACGCGCGGATTTTCCTGCCGCATCAAAATTGTTTCAAGCCTTTCATCTGTCCGGGATGAAAGGGCGCCAGCGGGTAATTTCAATACACGCACGCCTTGTGGGTAGGGTATTGGCTTTTTGTTCATGCGGCCGGGGAATCTTCTGACGCGTTTCCGGAAGGGGACTTCCCGGTTTTTCCCTTTGAACAGAGGATGTGCCGTTTTCCGGTTCCGGCTTCTTCAGTAAGGATGAAGATTGAATGCGGCTGAAAGAAAGCCGCCCTTCCGGGAATACGGCATTCCGGAGAGGCGGCTCCAGAGGAGGAGGCAGGATAATAAAGCGCTACAGCGGCTGAGCGTCCGTCCTGGGTATCCAGACGGGCGTGTTCTGGAAGGTGCTGGCGTAGTACCAGGAGCCGCGTTCCGCGCGCAGGATGAGCGGGGTGGATTCCGGAAGGGTGATGAGCGCCGGGCTGTTCATGTCCGCCGCATGTCTGCCGGGCGTTTTTTGGGTAACGACCAGTAACCGATCCGCCGGAATGGATTCCGGGGTTTCCGGGTACATGATGTAGTTCATGACAGCCGCTACTGTGACCAGTCCGCTAAGGGTGGCCAGGATGGTCAGCAGGGCCCCGTGTCTGCGGGTAACGGTCAGCAGGGCCAGGAAGGTGAGCATGACGGCTCCGGACAGGATGGAGATGGGGCCGAGCGTATCATGGCGGATGTAAGTGAGCCACTGGTTTTCCGTGGTGTTGGCGGGCAGGATGGCGCCCTCCTTGCGTTCGATGAATTGCAGGTTGTATTCAGCTTCCGTGAAGTACGGGGAGAGTTCCAGAGCACGGCGGTAATTGAGAGCGGCCAGACCGGGTTTGTTCATGCGGTAATAGGAATTGCCGATGCCGAAACAGGCGTAGGCGCGTTCTGCCTTGGAAAGGTTCATATTGCCGCTTTCCTTGCTGAAATAGTCAATGGCTTTGGCGTACTCTCCCTGTTCATAGGCTTTTACACCCAGGTTGTCCGTTTCCGACGCGTTTCCGGTTGCTCCTGCCAGGGACAGGGCCAGTACGGCGGCCATCATGAGAACGGGAAGCTTGGCGATGGCTTTTTTAATAGCTTGGAGCATGTGCTGGCGTTCCGCGTGCGGCAGTTCTTCCGAAGATTCCGAAGGCTTGAATGCCCTGTCGTCCCGGAGTTGAAGGATATCTTTCATTTTTTCATTCTGCTTGGAAGGTGGAATATAGGATTCAATAAAGTTGCCGGCGGCACGCAGGAATTCCGTGGAGCTTGCCTGGCGCGGAGTGGAAGCGAGCCTGCGGAAGGCTCTCATGCGTTCCCTGGCCGTGAAGCTTTCCTTCCGGATTTTCCGGATGTAGCGGATCAGAGCCATTCCCAGCAGGATGACGGCGGGGATGTAGGCCAGGAAATACCACCCCCAGTGAGCCGGAGCGGTAAGGGCGTTCATGACGGTGGCGGGCATGAGCCCGTAAATATCCGTCATTTCAGCTACCGGAATGGTGCCTGCCGGGGGAGGCGTGGCGGGAGCGGCACCTCCGGCCGCCGTTCCAGTAATGGCTGAGGCCTTCCATTCCAAGGGAATGGGGGCTGTGGTTACGGTTTTGTACTGTTGCGTGCTGGGGTCAAAAAAAGTGAGTTCAAAGGGAGGGATGGCATCCGTTTGGGCAACCGGACGCATCATTTGCTGAAATTCCACGGTTCCCTGGATGGTGCGCGTATTCTGGCCCGGGTCCAGCTTGTTGGGAGGATAGAGTTTCCAGTTGGAGGCGTCTGTGAGGGCCGGGCAGGCGATACTGTGGATATTGCCTGTTCCTGTTACCCTGATTTTAACAGTAATGGGTTCATTGGCACTGAGATCCCGCGCATCCGTGGTGGAGGAGATGCGGAAATTCCCTACGGCATTGGTGAAGGAAGAGGGAGCTCCCGGGGGGAGTTCCCGGGCTGTGATTTTCACTTCCGGAATGGCCATTTCCACCAGTACTTCCGAACGGATGAAGTTGGCGATGAGAGGGTCCGCCTCCGGCAGGGCGGCGCGTGCCGTGACAGTGCCGGACGCCGTTACCTCCCCGGCGCGCAGCGGGAACAGGGTGCTCTGGAAGGTCATGACATTCCAGTTGACGCCTTTGTAAAGTACAGAACCGCGAGGCTGGCCGCGGAGCAGTTCCACCAGCGTTGGTTCAAAGCGCCAGGTAGCCAGGTTGGAGGTGGTGATGGCGGGTGCCGTGTATTCCAGAATGTATTCCGGGGCGTAAATTTTCAGTTCGCAGCGGTCCGGCTGGTGGACATAGGGTTTCTGGTTGTCCACATGCCACAGCATGCCGTACGGGACTGCTGTGCCGTTCAGGTTCAGCGTATTCCATTTGATGGCGCTGTAAGGGTAGACAGTCAGCGTCTGGGGAAGCGTGGTATAAGTGCGGCCATTGTTGGCCTGCAGGGTCAGGGAAGGGATTTCCACGGTGCCCACTTCGTCCGGCGTTACTTCAATGGCCATCAGGAAGGCGGATTGGTTGGGAGACCCCGGCCAGCGGATGTAGTTGCCCTGGCTGACCCAGCGCAGGCTGGCGCCCTTTACCCGGGGAAGCGGGTCCTGGCGGGCGATGCTTCCGTCTGTCAGGATGATGAAGAGACGGGTTTGTTCTCCCGGCACAACGGCATCGGACAGCCAGGTGGTAACCACCTGCTGAGCCATAAGCGTGACAGTCATGCAGAAGAAAAGCGAAAGAATGGCGAGCAGTTTTTTCATCTTGTTTTGCGGGATATGTTTAAAGGGGTGGCTTCGCGGATGCGGGCGGAACGGGTTAGTAATCCTTATCCGGAGGAATTTCCGGAGAACGCTGGGGAACGGGGCAGCCGGGTTCAATGTCCCTGCGTTCCATCAGGATGGCTCTTGCTTCCCTGCGTTCCTTTTCCTCCCTGCTTTCCTTTTGTGCGGCTGCCGGAACGGGCTTGTTATCTTCCGGCTGGGGCTGCGGTTTTTCCATTCCGGACGTTTCTGGCAGCCTGTCTTTTTCCGGAGAGGAGGGAAGCCGGGCGTTTTTCATTTCATTTTCGTCCCTCTTGCCTTCCTTGGTTTCGGCGTTATCCTTGTCTTGGTCCTTGTCTTGGTCCTTGTCTTGGTCCTTGTCTTGGTCCTTGTCTTGGTCCTTGTCTTGGTCCTTGTCTTGGTCCTTGTCTTGGTCCTTGTCTTGGTCCTTGT